>ERZ772948.2235-NODE-2235-length-10042-cov-172.645239_pt1 | contig 10042 bp, 22 predicted proteins | sample MGYA00511945_ERZ772948 | MGnify/ENA primary metagenome ERZ772948 (study PRJEB29015, sample SAMEA2737927) | human oral metagenome | biome: human oral; feature: human-associated habitat; material: dental | place: China | collected 2141 ... | reverse complement strand
AAGAATCCCGACTGTTTGCTCTGGCGTTAAGCAGCTGCTCGGCTTGGCTTGCACTTAGCGTCACTCCTATATCGTTACCATTTGTTGTCATGTCCAGTTTGTCGCCGTAAACTTTTGGATTTAGTTTAGACATCAACCACTTACGGGTATCGATTCTCAGGCGTGATCGCTGTATATTTTCACCGTTCAGTTTATAGCCTGTTAGTTCGTCAGATTCATCATGCTGCTCCATATAATCATTGGTAGCGTCATCAGCAATCTCTATAATCTCTTCAGCATGCATATACGACCGCTCCTCGCACGCGTGCGCGTATTGCTCACGAAACTTCTCGTTTTCTCGCAGCCAGCGAAAAAACGTCTGCATTGAGATCATATCCTTTTTTGCGCAAATAGAACGGACCGATTGCCCAAGGGCAATCATCTTACAAATCTTGTCCGCCAATTTGTCGGTATATTTTGAAGGGCGTCCATTTTTCTTTGGCGCTTTCTTCGGTGGTACTTTAGAAGATTCAGGTTTAGCCTTAGAGACTTTTTTTGCCATTTACATCCTCGCTCTGCAGAATGTAACAGCTAGAACCCACTTATAACTAATAATATACTAGAAAACATAAACATTGTAAAGATTATTTTAAAAAAGTTCACAAAAAGTGTTGACAAACGTACACACGTTTGCTATACTGAGGACAGTTAGATAAGAAGCGGCGCAAAGAAATCACAAGGCGCGACAGCACAATTCTCTAGCTAGCGACTAAACTAATTTCTCGGAAGGAGAATAAAAATGACAAACTATACAATTTGGTGGCACGTGGGCGACCAACCAACACAAGAAATCGAAATTGCAATAGACGCAGAGGTTTTGCCTGAATATTGCGCAATAATTGACGGTGAGCTGGAGGAGACTGCTGAGCATCTAGTGAGAAGCAAGTTGTTTACTCTGTATGGATACAGCACTAGCAGAGATGCGACGATTGAAACAATAACGAAAGATAGAGAATAAGGATAAAATATGAAGCACGGATTAGAGCAGCTCACAAAGCGCATGAGGTTCAATCGCGAACATAACATATCGTTTGACAGCGAAGACCTTATGAGCGAGGTCAACGAAGATATTGAGCTTTACGGTAGCAAGACGTTTGCGGCAGTATGGTGTGATCCTGAAGACGATTTCGTCAAAGATTATCACGTCATCAATAATGACGACGATAACGACGCTGAAGAGCAGGCAGCCATTGACGCCGACAAGGCTGAGTTCTCAAAAGATAGAGATACTAACGATATTTACATCATCACGCTACTTGAGTTGATGGACGTGTTAGAGTATCAGAATAGGATTTTGTAGCATGAAGAATAAACGCATCCATATTAAAGTCTCAGAAAGTGATCACAAAGCTATAACTGATCGTGCTGCTGAACTGAATTTGACGATTAGCGAATACTTGCGCAGATTGGTGATTGCAGATATTGCCAAGGCTGAAAAATAATGCTACAGTAAAGCTACTAGTTTAGTCGCTAGTAAAAGTCATAGTCCCGCGTAAGCGTCTCTATGATAAGCAGCCAACCTTGCTTATGGTTTTGGTTGCGATAAGCTCTAATCCGCTCACTCGTTGGGCGGATTATCTTTTAAAAAGGACCGCTTTACGCGGTCTCTTAAGTTTACTTCCTCCTCTAAAGAACCATCTCCTCTTCTTGGGCAGCTCATCAAGTATCTCGTCATACTCGATAGATTGTTTCGATTCACTCTTAGTCATTTCTCTTATTTAACTCCTTAACAATGTTGCGAATGAATCGTCCTACATGTATCCTGGCACATGTTTCGGCGTTACTCTTACTCATCTTAGTTTTCTTCCGTAGCACCTTTTGCATATCGAAAAAGAGAGGAGCAATAACGTCGGCAAAGTATTGTCCGATAGCCGCCTCTACTGCGTGCTGGTCGATTACCATTTGACAGTAACTCTTATCATCGAAGTTGCTCAGTAATAGGTCTACATATTCAGCAGATTCCATACTTGAACGTTTTGCTATCGAGATACCTTCTTCTGACAGTTTATTTATTTCGTCTAACCATTTTTGGTCTTGGTCGGATATTTTAGTACTCATATTTAACCTCTATTAATGAAACACTTTTATGTCGCCTTTGGCGTCGTAACAATAGCGATGATCCTTAATCATCACGACGCCACCCTCTCTCTAGCGCCCCCTGCTCTTCAAACAAACCCTGGAGTTCACGGCTGTAACAGATTAGTCTGTCTTCCAAAGCATTTCGATCGTGAAAATATCTTACATCCCAACCGTCGAGAATATCGTTTAGTTCTGACCTAACAGCTTCCAACCGTTCCTGGCGAATTAAATAGTCTATCAGTACACAATACCGTTCCACCTGGTCTCGGTTAATCCTAATAGATCCTGATGGTAGCGTATAATCCACGTGGTCGTTTGCAGATGGGTGTGTTATTCGAGGGTCTCCATCAACGATAATGGCTTCTTTCAATAGTCTGTTCAGAATCTCTCTTATCATTGCACAATCAACCCTAGACGTATCTATATTCATATCTCAGCTCCTTTCACAAAAAACAGCCACCGTGCCATTCCAGATTTATCGCCGAAAGCTGGTTTCTGAGGTAATATTTTTAGTAATTCAGTGGTTTTGATATCGCGCTCGCTCCACTTCATAGCGACGACGCAGCCAGGCTTTACGACACGTAGACATTCGCTCAAGCCTTTGCTCAGAGTTTCTTGCCAGGTATCTTTATCTAATTTGCCGTATTTCTTAGCAAGCCAGCTGTTCTTGCCGCAGTTGATGAGGTGGGGCGGGTCAAAAACAACGAAATTGAAAGAGTTGTTAGGCTCGTCTAGATTAGTAAAGTCGGCAATGTAGTCGGGCTCGATGTTTAGCGTTCGGATTGTTCCGCGGTCTTTCATCTCAACTACCTCACTTCTTTTATCGAGGTACAGTATATTCGGATGGCTTTTCTCAAAGTAGAACATACGACCGCCGCAGCATGGATCTAGGATGGTTTGCATAGGCTGCTCATGCTCTCTAATTAGCTTCATGTTTGTGCTCGTACATCAGAGTCAAATCGCCAATCCTGAAAGATAATCTATCTACGATAAACTTGATACGAGTTATTAAATCTTCGTCTGTCATTGTTTCTCCTCCGGCTTCTTAATTCGCACAAGGCGACAATTTGTAATGTATGTGCCCATGATGCTTGTCCTATAGCCAGTCTCTAAGGCTCTAAGCGCCGGTAGTCCCACGCCACACATCTCTATAATCTGGCAGATGATATTAGTTTTATTGCCAGTTTCCGTATCTTTATAGACAACCAAAACATAATCGTGCATCCGCAACTTGTCATCGTCACCTATTTCCCAATCGTCGTAGGTAAAATGGCTTAAAACCAGGTCGCAGCATGCTGCGTGGTTGTAGTTGTAATCGCTGTGGTCTAGCGGCTCTTTAACATAATCGTCCCATAGCGGCTGGCCGCAGTTGTGGCACTCTGGACGACCAGCGCAATAGCACAGGTCGTGTCCATCATTACACGATAGCGAGCGAGGGTCTCCTGGTTGTTTTAGATTGGTCGATTGCTCACTCTTTCCCATCATTCTCACCTCTGTTATTTTCGTTGATCGTTGGTTGATTGACTATTGAGTAATGGCCGTCTTTATCTAACATGTCGTATCTGCGCAGAATACTAAAGGCTGATTCTATGACTGATGATCCACCCGTAGCATACACGCCATCACCAATTACGTAGCCATATTGATACACTACTTCCAATGCAAAATCGACCAATTCTTCATGCAACTCTCGTTCGCTCCTATCGACAATTTTTTCGATATCAGCAAGAGTAGAGAGCTTTAGACTATTCCATCTTGCAACTGAGTTAGGCTCATCACTAGAGCCACAACAACCGCAACCAGCAAAAGCTCTAGCTGCAAGCCCTCTAAAATTACACTCCAAGCGATGGTCTATCTTTGATTTGACACTAGATATCATTGACATCTCCTTTCTTTATGTCCACAAAATTAGGGGTTTAGTTGACATTATTTACCGAGTTGGGGACAACTGTATAACCATTGTTTGATAATATCTCCTGCATTCTCTCTAGCCGACGGCTCTTAATCATCTCGGCCTCTTCTTCCGTGATAAAGTTCTGACGAAGCTCTAGATCATTAAGCCGTACGTCTTTCTGCCAGTCGGTGACAACTATCTCGCGTGAAATTGTTGGAATATCGAATGCATCATCGTCAACGCTGATTGATACCTTGATTGGCACCTCACCACGCTTAAGGCTTGGTAGTGTTTTAGTCATTCTAACTACTTGATTAGCGTTAACAACTAGATAAATTACATCTTTCATAAATATTCTCCTTATTTACACGAATTCGTGTAGTTTAATTCAACCGTCATCTTAATTGCTCTAAATATCTCCATTGCAACCTGCGGCACTATGGCGTTGCCGTAGGCTTTGATCGATTCGTTTCTCCATTTGGCGAAATTATAGGAAATTCCGTCCACTTCTCGGGAAAGCCCATCATCCATTCGGGCATTGCAGGTTGCAATCGCAACTTTTCGCCAGTCTCTGCGCCAATTTGGGTAGCAAGATTGGGCATTGTCGTCCCGTTTCGGTACTTCGCCATCCTCGCCTTGAATTTCTCTAAATCCTGCTCGGTTTCTCTTGTCCTCGGTGTGAGCAATAATCCAGACCCTGTCCCTGCGGTGCGGGGCGTTGACGGCGCAAGCTGGAATAATAAACGGTTGGACTTCGTAACCTTCGCTTTCCAAGTCAACGCACACCTGCTCGAGTACCATGCCGTCGTTCCAAGTAACGAGGCCACGCACATTTTCAGCGATGACCCAGTCTGGCTTGACGTTTTGTATAACTCGAAACATGTTTGGCCACTGGTAGCGGTCGTCTGCCGTGCCTTTTCTTCGTCCAGCTTGACTGAACGGCTGGCAGGGGAAGCCGCCTGTGAGAATAGTGAGCGTTTCGTTTTCGTCGCCCCTAGCTCCACTGCACAAGTTAGATCGTCTCGCGGTTTCTGATTCGGCGACACTACTCTTGTGTCTCTGGCTGTTGGTGTCGGCAACAAGGTCAGCGATATCACCGTAAAATGTCCCATTCGGCCAGTGTTTTTTAAGGACTGCGGCGGGGAATTCTGCCCATTCACAGAAGATGTGGTTGATTTTTGCTTCATTGAATACCTCCTCCAGTGCTAACGAAAAGCCGCCAATACCTGCGAATAAATCGTAGTGTGTTATATTCATTTGTTGTCCTTAAAGACTTATTCAACCGCATAACTGGTACTGGCAACCTGTAAGGTTGACGACGATGGTGTGCTAGGCAGTTAACTACTCACACTGCCCTCACACCCCGAACACGTTACCAGTGTTGGCTATATAAGGTGATGATTTGCCGAGACATGCTCGGCTTGACCACGTCTATGCATCTACGCGGAATACCCCAGCAGACCATCGTAATAGTCACATCTTCGCCGACCGAGTTGCAAGTCGGTGGTTACTTTCTAGCTCTAATTGCGGCCTCAGCGAGGTTGCAACGCCAAACTGAGGATGACGCTTTCGAGCCACTTATATAGCCAGTTGAACAGACGATACACGTCGCACTACAGGAGAATATTAAAGCCTGATTCACAACGTTCCACGATTTTTCGGTCACGCGCCGGGGTGGGATGGCGCGCCAGAATAGGGATTGTGCATATCATCTGTCCAGTTGAATAGACAATAGGGTGGACTCGAACCACCGTCGCGTACGTGTTGCAACACGGCTCTACCATCTGATTTACAATTATCTATCCAGTTATGCGGTTGATGTTAATGTTCACCCAGTTTTTCGACGTGTGGTAGGTCATTGGTTAATGGCGTTTATGCGTCCCGGCTAATCAACAAACTCTAAGTCTTCCGGATTGGTGTGCTGAGCTGTGTATTCCTTCCATAAATCGCCCATCCAGTTGCCGGCACAATCATAAACTACGAATATCCCAGAATCATTCCAGCTTTTAATTTTGCCTTTCTCGAGTTTCTCGCCCAATTCTCGGCTTGGCGTATAGATAACCCAGCGCCCGATATCTTTGTCTGTTAATTTAGTTATGTCAATCACGTTCTCTCCTTTCCCCTGTGGGGTACATTTATCTCTTATAGTCGTTCTTGAAGTGTTGTCATGGAGTTTTCGGGAAGAGAAGCGTCTGAGAGTCTGATACGCTGTATGAATCCTCGCATAATTTGTTAGACAGCACGTCAGAGCAAAATGCAATTACCAAATCATCTATGGCGGCGCAAGGATTTTGAAACTCTCGCAATTCTAGATTCCGTAGCATATGTTTTCCGAGCCTATGTTCCATAGATACTCGGTATCTTTCTAGCATCAGGTCGCGAAAAGTAGTCGTCTCTGACATATCCAAAAGCCCCATTTAACAATCCTCCACGCCGAAGTAGGTTAGCCAATCTTGTTCGTTTTCTCTAATGGATTTTAGAGCGTCTTCTTCAGTTTCGTAACGAACAGGCTCGCCGTAATCAGTGCAATCGATACTATCGTAAGTCAACTCTTTAAGATAATAGTCGTACCCTACAATCCACCCACCATTGCCATTCTTGAAGTCTGGCTTAAACGTCGATGTTCGACGTAGTCTGACTTCGGCTAGTTGACGGTCGCGAGCCTTTTCAGCCTCCTCATAACTACGATAGATATTACCAAGCAAGTAATGTGTCTTGTCATCATCGTCATCAATCCAAGCACTTACGAGGACCTCGTTATATAGGGGGTTGTAGCTATATACAATGTAGAAATAGTTATCACCTTCTTTAGGCTTCCAGTGAATACTGTCTGTTGGCACTTCCTGAATTTCCTCAAACCACTCATCAAAATTATCAATATCCTGAACTTTTAGTCTTGGACTTTTTGCATTTAGCGGCGCTATTCGTACGAGCAAATTCTTTTCATTGTAACCAGTGACCGTTTCCTTAAAGATCTCACCGGCTTTGATAGTCGGCAAGTCTTTGAGTAGCTTATATCGTTTCATCTTCCTTAAAAAGCTCCTCTAGGTCTTCGTCTTCTAAAATATTTCTCAAAATATCTTTCGCTAGTTCCTTTGCGCTGTCTTTAGCAAATCTAGCTGATATGTCATCAAGAGCTTTTAAAATAGCTAAAACTAATTCTGGATCATCAGAATTCATACCAATTTTGGTTTCACCACAGTATTTCCTGCCTTTTTTAAATATTTTGATATTCACTTCAGCTACTGGTTTTTTCATAACTTACTTCTCCTTATACTCCTCTACCGAAAGAGTGATTATCTTATAGCCTTTTTCTTCTAACTGCTTTTGGATACCTTTCCAGACTTCTGTCATCATATTCTCTTTTACGGTGTCTGAATCAATATACCGTGATATTTCTCTATCCTTACAATCAACCGTCACGATTAGTTTCATTATTCACCTCCTAGGGTGGACTCTGGCTGCTGCTAGATTTTAGTTTAGAGAATGGAACTAGCCATTTAACCCATCTGCGCTGTTAAACAGGAAAACCAGCGTAAAATCGGGCACCAGATTATTAGTTGTCATCGTTGCGAAGTTTTATATCTCCGCTTATTACGTTTTTGATACACTACCTCGTACGTGTAATCAGGATGAGCAGGCAACCAAACATTCTCTAGTATCTTCCGCCGCCACTTGTAGTCGTCGGTTTCCACTCCCTTAGCTTCTCGTAAAGTAAATGAGCCATCTAAGTTGTGGATCCTGAAGTCTACTTTATGTCGGTAGGGGAATGCTTTATTACCGTTTTCATCGTATACCCAACCTTCAATTCGATATTGCGTGTCGTAGTCTTTTATCTGGCCAAGTTTTTTCTCAACCTCTAGGTCTGCGGCCACTTGCGCTTCAAACTTTGAATCGTATATCTTACCGTTCATTTCGGTGCGCTTAGCGCCGTACTTGTTGGTTTTGCCGATTCTGCCAATCTCTACACCGCAATTACGGCAGGATAGCCTTCCTCGGGAAAGCATCAGGTGCTTTGACTGGCATTCAGGGCAAGACGCGGTAGATCGTATGTCGTTTATGTCAAACTTCTTATGCGTTGCTCTTATATACACGCACCCTCTCCTTTCTTTGCTTGCGCCGCTTCATACGAGTGCGCCAGTTGCTAGCCCGTCTTGCTAGATAATCCTCGCTTTTTAGCCGTTCATATTTCAGCTCAAAATTATCTAACAGGCTTGTTGTTTTACTATTCATCGTAAAAACTCCTTATACGCACCGTTTCGGTAGTTAGTCCAAGCTGTATATCCTTGACTTTGCCAAACTCGATATGCAACTTTTACAACAGTTGCCGTATCGTTTCTGTTTTCGTCAGGACGAAAATGTACGCAGCCAACCTGCAGAACACCGTAACTGCCGATACACACTCTGTGATTTTCGGTATTGGTTAGGTTGTGATTTAGTGGGTCGCAGTTTCTATTCTCAGCTCTGGCGATAGCCATCATTAGCCGGACACTCCAGTTTGGATATTTAACCAGCTCTTGTCGAACCAATTCGCAGCCCGCTGCTACAGCTGGTTTTGGCTGTAGTACGGTTGGTTCGACAGTCACTGATTTCTGTGGCTTACCCTTAGGCGCAGTAGCCGCCACATTAGCTACTGATTTTGTTTTAATTCGCGAACTATTTTGGTCAATGCTTTCTGCTGCTGATCGGATTTACTCTCTTGGTATTGAATACCTAGAAAAAATCCGATAGGCAGTGCAATAAGCATTACGATAATAATCGTTTTCATGGTTTCTACAATTTGCTTTAGATTGAATCTCTTATTCATCTTATTATCCTCGCTTTCGCTTGTTATTTTTGTTTACAGGTGCATTTTTCAACTTTCAGTGCTGAGTAGGTGAGTGCATGATTTACATTCTGCCAAAAGATTTTGAATATAAAGGTGGGAATACACTCACCTATACAACACTGGAAGTCATATTTTTAGCTTCATCGTTAGCTTATGTTCTCTGCAGCCGCTACAAATCATTTCTTCGGCCAGTTTACTTATTCTAACGATGATAGAGTTTGCTATTGTTGTCCGAATTGTTAATGTACGGATTCTTTTTCTGAACAGCGCGCCAGCGAATTACATACTAGACACGCTCTATAAGAAAAAGAACGGTAGCCCGTTGCCAGAGCTACCGTTCTTTTTCTTCAATAATTCAGGCAACGGGTATTTCGCTGCCGATAAAAAATCAGCTTACTAGTTGTAAGCTGATATAAATGACGAAAGAAATTTATTTTCGGCGGAAAGAGGTGAGGTAAGCATTTCCATAACTACGATTGTCCACCACAACAATTTCGTTTCCCAGATTTGGTTCCTCACCTCTTCCTGGATGTGATAATACCATAAGCCCGCCTGGTTTGAGAAGCCCAAAAAGTTTACTGACTGTGGAAAACTGTGGATTTTTGTATGGCGGATCGGCAAAGATTATGTCATACTTGCCTGCGCCGCCAGACTCAATCCACGAATTGACAGGGGCGCTAATAATTTTTGCTTCATTTTGAACACCTAGCGAGGACACATTATTGCTTAAGATTTTTTGAGCAATTTTATCGCGTTCGATGAACGTTACGCGGGCAGCACCGCGGCTGAGAGCTTCGAGGCCAACCGCGCCAGTACCAGCAAAAGCGTCTAAAATCTGCGCGCCGTTAATCTCGTTGCCGATACTATTGAACATAGCGTTGCGAATCCGCTCGCCCATCGGCTTGGTGCGAGTGTTGTTATCTTTAGGTGCATCCAGCAGCCGCCCGCCGAAACGCCCGGCGATTACTCGGATCGAACTCACTGGTGCGCCTCGCGGTAGGCACGGTACCAAAAATACGTGATGACATTAGCGATCAGCGGAATCAGCGTTTGCCGCGTTTGCTGCGCTAGATGAGTCGTCCAGCCGCGCTTCCAAAATTCCTCGTACATGCCCAGCGCGTAAACTTGCTGCACCGCATCGAGAAAGACCGTCTGCAAATCCTTATCATCTGCCAGCTTTAGCCAGATTGAATTTGGCGCCG
>ERZ772948.2233-NODE-2233-length-10048-cov-2.369459_pt1 | contig 10048 bp, 9 predicted proteins | sample MGYA00511945_ERZ772948 | MGnify/ENA primary metagenome ERZ772948 (study PRJEB29015, sample SAMEA2737927) | human oral metagenome | biome: human oral; feature: human-associated habitat; material: dental | place: China | collected 2141 ... | reverse complement strand
TGTCCTGGTCTGTGAAGGCTATGTCCTCGTTTATATGCTTCAAGGCTATGGATATAGGACTATCACCACTAAATGGCACCCTACCTATAATCATTTCATATAGGACTATACCTAATGAATATAGGTCTGCATTGCTTGTCAGATGCTTACCTTTGGCCTGTTCGGGTGATATGTAGTGAACTGATCCAATTACACTACCCATATTCGTCATAGTTGAGCTGCTTACGGCCTTGGCTATACCGAAGTCTGCAACCTTGACCTGTCTGCCATCCTTAGATATCAATATATTATGAGGTTTGATGTCCCTGTGGATTATACCATTCCTATGGGCTGCACTCAAAGCCCTGGCTATCTGCTTGGCTATGTCCAAGGCAGTATATTCTTCTAAAGACCCTTCATCTTGTATTATTTCCTTTAGGTTTTGTCCGTCCACGTACTCCATTACTATATAGTGGACCTTACCATCTTCGCCGACATCATACACATTCACGATATTTGGGTGGGATAGGCTGGCTACGGCCTCTGCCTCCCTCTTAAACTTAACCAAAAACTCCTGGTCATCGACAAATTCCGGTCTCAATACCTTTACTGCAACAATCCTGTTTAAAAGTTTGTCCCTAGCCTGGTATACGAATGCCATTCCACCGTCGCCAATTTTTCTTAAAATTTCGTATCTATTTCCTAATACTGTAGCTCCCATAATAACACCACCTTACACCATAACTATTATTACAGTAACATTATCTTTACCAGATGCTTCATTGGCCAAGTCTACCAAGCCTTGAGTAAGATCACCCATATCTGTATTCAACAATGTTTGCTCTATTTCTTCCCTATCCACAGCTCCAGTCAGTCCGTCAGTAGCCAACAATATTTTGTCGCCTTCCTCAAGGTCAACATCATATATGTCTACTAATACAACTGGTTCTGTACCGACTGCCCTTGTTATCTTATTTCTATCAGGATGGTTTCTGGCCTCTTCCTCAGTTATTATATTGGCCTTTACATACTCCTCAACTATTGAGTGGTCGTATGTAATCTTTTCCAACTTACCACCATTCTTTAAGATATAGCACCTGCTATCGCCAACATTGGCTATGTAGGCCTTGTTCTTGTAAACAACTGCAAGAGTCAGGGTTGTCCCCATACCGTCGTAGATTATATCTTCTTTGGACTTGTCATATACCATAGAGTTGACAGTGTTATAGGCCTGCTTGATTATATCTTCAATATAATCAATTTTTACTACTCCATTTTGTATTAAGTTATCATTAAAAAATTCTATTAAATTTTCTACTGCTAGTTGGCTGGCAACTTCACCCTTATTGTGGCCACCCATACCGTCTGCTATGGCAAAAATTCCTATCTCACTACCATCGCCGGCTTCTATTATCTCACCCTTACAATAGTCTTCATTATTCTTTCTGACCATCCCAATATGAGATTTGAATAAAAAATCCATATGAGTCCTCCCTTACCCCTTACTTACACTCCTTCTTAACTGGCCACAGGCACCACCGATGTCTGCCCCCATAGAGTTTCTGATTGTAACAGGTATATTATTCTTTTCTAAATATGCTTTGAATTTGTTTATGTATAAAATGTCAGGTTTTTCAAAGTCCCTTTCCTCTATGGGATTTACAGGGATTAAATTAACATGACATAACATTCCCTTAAGTAATTTGACTATCCTCTCAGCTTCCTTTTTGGAGTCATTAACACCCTTTATCAGGGAATACTCAAAGGTAATCCTCCTGTTGGTTTTTCCAATATAGTAATGACAAGCTTCTATTATTTGTTCTATCTTATACTTGTTGGCAACAGGCATAATTTTTTGCCTTTCTTCATCAAAAGGAGAGTGAAGAGATATGGCTAGGTTTATTGGAATTTCCAAGTCTGCCAGGTCTCTTATCCTATCCACTATACCACAAGTAGACAGGGTAATATGCCTATTACCTATATTTAGTCCATTTTTCTCATTTACCAACTTCAAAAACCTTATAGAGTTTTCGTAGTTATCAAGTGGCTCACCACTTCCCATCATGACTATATTAGATACCCTCTTGCCCAGGTCTTCCTGGACCTTGATTATCTGGTCTAATATCTCCCATGCTTCCAGGTTCCTAGACAGGCCATCTATAGTAGAGGCACAAAATCTACAACCCATCCTGCATCCAACCTGGTTGGAAACACAAACAGTCAGCCTGGTATCATAGTCCATGGCAACTGTTTCTATTATATTTCCATCGTTTAACTTGAATAGGTACTTTTTTGTACCATCTATCTTGGAATCTAAACGCAGGTCTTTCTCTATATTACCTATTACTGCATGCTCTTGTAACTTGGCCCTTAGGGACTTGGGTATATTGTTCATTTCATCAAAATCCCTAATGTTTCTGTATATCCAAGAATATATCTGACTTCCCCTGAACTTCTTCTCTCCTATTTCTACTAAAAAATCCTTAAGTTCTTCTTCCGTCAAGTTTTTGAGCACAAACTTTCCTTTATACATTATACCACACCTTTATTGATTTTTAAATTTTTTTCATTCTGCAAATAAAGAATCCATCCATCTCATACCGGTCTGGTAAGATCTTTACTAAGCCCTTATCTCCTATACCCAAAAACTCCTTTATTGGACCTAAATCATCCAGGTCAAAGTCCTTGTGGTTGTTCAAAAACCTGTCTACTACATCCGTATTTTCCTGTTTAAAAATAGTACATGTTGAATATATAAGGATTCCTCCTTCTTTAAGGTAGGAACTGGCATTTTCCAATATCTGGTACTGAAGGTCTGGCAGGTTTTCTACTTCTTCTTCCTTCTTGTACTTGATTTCCGGTTTTCTCCTTACTATACCCATACCTGAGCATGGAACATCACATAAGACATAGTCAAACTTGCCTATATAGTCATCATTAAGAACCAAGGCATCTCCCAGTCTAGCCTCCATATTATTAAGCCCCAACCTTCTAGCATAGGTATTCATTAGTTTAATCTTGTGGTCGAATATATCTTGTGATATGAGATGACCGGTATTTTCCATAAGTTCACCTATATGGGTAGACTTTCCACCTGGGGCAGCACATAGGTCCAATACCCTAGACTCCCTCTTGGGATTCATTACCTTAGCTACCAGTATAGAGCTTATATCCTGGACACTTACATATCCCTCCCTAAATAGGGGGTGTTTGTCTATAGACTTAAGACCCTTGACCTTAATAGCCTCTTCAAGTCCTTCAACTCTACTGGCTTCAAGCCCCTGGTCTATAAGCCTACCTATTATTTGACCTACAGGGTAATCCATACTTTGTCCAGGTCTCAATTTTGTCCTATTGACCCTTAAGTAGATGTTCGGCTTTTGAGACAAGGCCCTTAGTATTGCCTCTGTCCTTTCAAAACCATATTCCTTGACCAGGTTTTCAACTATCCACTTTTCATAGGAATAGTATATGGCTAGCTTGTCTACTGTATTTAAGCTTATATCCTTGACCTCATCTAAGTTTCTAGAAATATTCCTAAGGACTGCATTCACAAAAGAAGCCGACCTCTTATCAAGTTTTTTCATAATATTTACAGACTCGTTTATGGCCGCATAATCAGTCACACCGTCCATATATACCAACTGGTAGACTCCCATCCTCAGGACTAACTTTACAGGGTGTTGCATCTTCCTGACCTTGATTTTGGACACCTTGTTTATCATATAGTCCAGGTACCTCTTCTTCTCAATTATTCCATAGACTAATTCTGTCACAAAACCCTTATCCTGGTCATCTAAACCAGCCTCATTTAGGTACTTGTTTAGGGCCATATTGGAATAATTTCCGTTGACTTCTATATCAAACAATATCTTATAAGCTAAATACCTAGCTGACATATTTTCTCCCTTCAAACAGATGTGACTATATACACCCGCATATAGTCACAACACTTTTATATACTACAAGACCTAATCATCACTCCTAGCAAGCAAGACCAACCTCACCAACTGCAAGATTGATGCAAGGGCTGCCGCTACATATGTTAAGGCTGCTGCACTCAAGACCTTTTTACTTTCCTTATGTTCATCCAAGCCTACTATTCCTAGACTTTCTAACTGCTTCAAGGCCCTTGATGAGGCATTAAACTCAACTGGTAAAGTCACCACCTGGAATATCACGGTTGCTGAGAACAATAGGATGCCCAGCCACAAGAACTGCCTGCTAACAAAGAAGCCCATCATTATAATTATCCAAGAGGCAGATGAAGCAAAGTTAACCGCTGGCACTATAGCACTCCTAAAAACCATGGGTGCATAGGACTCCTTGTCCTGGATTGCATGACCACACTCATGGGCAGCAACTGAAATTGAAGTAATGGAAGTACCATAAAATACTTCTTCAGACAGGCTGACAGTCTTACCCCTAGGGTCATAGTGGTCAGTCAAAGAACCTGGAACAGGCTTTACAGGTACAGATGATAATCCATTGTAGTCCAGTATTCTCCTAGCTACCTCCTGGCCTGTCATCCCCTTCATTGCCCTTACCTTAAAATATTTTTTTGTAGTAGAACTTACCTTAAAAGATGCATACATACTCAGCAAGATTGCCGGTATTAAAAGCAAGAAAGTCCTATCCATATATAATCCATAAGGATACATATTAATCACTCCTATTAACTCAATATTTTTCCTGTTTCTATAGTATTGCCCTTTATGTATTCAGATACGTGCATCCTCTTCTTGTTTGGCATCTGTATCTCTTCAATCAAAATCACACCTACACCACAGGCTACCTCTATACCCTGCTTGTCTACTGCAACAATAGTACCTGGATCCTTACCTGTCTGGTTCTGGCTAATACTAGTCTTCCATATCTTTATCTTGCCATAAGGGCTCTCACACCAGGCACCTGGCCATGGCACTGTACCCCTTACAAGGTTATGGATACAGACTGCAGACTTTTTGAAGTTTATATGACCAAGATCCTTATCCATCATAGGTGCATAAGTAGACTCGTCATCATTTTGTTTTGTCCTATTGGCACTACCATCCTCTATGGCCTTGACAGTTTGGCTCAAGAGGTCTGCCCCTTCATCCATCATTTTGTCATGGAGCTGGCCTGCATTTATCTCATTATCCAGGCTAAATTCCTTAGTCTGGATAATATCACCTGTATCCAGGCCTTCATCCATATACATAGTCGTTATACCTGTTCTTTCTTCACCATTTATTATTACCCAGTTTATTGGGGCCGCCCCCCTGTACTTAGGCAATAGGGAAACATGGACATTTACACAACCATACTTAGGCAGGTCTAAGACCTCCTCCTTTAGTATCTGTCCAAAGGCTATAACAACTATCAGGTCTGGATTTAATTCCCTTAACCTGTTTAAAAAATCTGGCTGGTCTGCTTTTTCTGGCTGTAAAATCTCTAGCTGGTGTCTCATGGCAGCTTCCTTGACTGGTGAAAAAGCTAATTTCTTGCCCCTTCCCTTAGGTCTGTCTGGCTGAGTTACTACAGCACATACATCATGACCATCACTAATCAAACGTTCTAGTGAAGGTACTGCTATTTCCGGAGTTCCCATAAAAACTATACGCATACTACTCACCCTTTTCTGTATCTTCTACTCTTTCAACAAATAAAATGCCTTCCAAATGATCTATTTCGTGGCAGAAAGCCCTAGCCAAGAAGCCCTCTCCTTCCACCTCGATATCCTTACCAAACCTGTCCTGGGCCTTGACCTTTACATAGTTTGGTCTTGTAACCTCACCAATGTAGTCAACTACGCTTAGGCAACCCTCAAGGTCTGTTTGTTCGCCTGAGGTTTCGACTATGACCGGGTTTATCAATTCTATCAAACCTTCACCAATGTCTACTACCACAGCCCTCCTAAGTACACCTACCTGGGGAGCTGCCAGGCCAACCCCATCTTCCTTGTACATTGTATCTGCCATATCATCTAGTAGGGTATGTAGCCTATCATTGAAGTCTACAACCTGCTTAGATTTTTTATTCAATAGGGGTTCCCCCATCTTTAATATATTACGTATCGCCATTTCCACTTCCTCCTACACTATATAAAACTATTTGGATTAATCTCTATATTTATACTGATGTCCTTGTCGAATATCTGATCAAATTTGCTGATACAAATATATCTAAGCATAGACTTTATACCCTTGACATCCATTACCTCATCCTTTATTATAACCTGCCACCTATACTTGTCGTTTATCTTATTTATTGAGCACTCATTAGGTCCAAGTATGCCCTTAATCTCGATTGACTGGGCCTCCAAAAGATACTTGACGGTTTCTATAAACTTAGTGGCATTATCCCTTACTATATTGTAATTCTTACCCGAAAAAACCAATCTGAACATATTATTGAAGGGTTCATATCCAAAGGCCCTTCTCAGCCTAATTTCATCATGGTAAAAACTCTTGTAATCATAATTTACCGCATGTCTGATAGCAAAGTGGTCTACATTGTAGGTCTGAAGAATTACATGACCCTTCTTTTGCCCCCTGCCTGCCCTGCCTGCAACCTGGGTTATTAACTGGTAGGTCTGTTCAAAAGACCTGAAGTCTGGGTAATTAAGCATCATATCTGCTGAAATTATACCGACCAGGGTTACATTTTCAAAGTCGTGACCCTTACTCAAGATTTGAGTTCCTATCAAAACATCTGCATCCTGCCTATTAAAGGTATCTAGGATAGACTCCAATTGGCCCTTCTTAGAAGTTGTGTCCTTGTCCACCCTCAAGGTATTTATAGATGGATATTTTTTATTTATATATTCTTCAATTTTTTCTGTCCCCAAGCCCAGGACCCCTATATTGCTACTGGAACATTCTGGGCATACATTAGGTATCTCCTCTTCATGACCACAATAATGGCACATGCCCATATTTTTAAACTTGTGGTAGGTTAGCGATATGTCACACTTTTTACACTTGATTACATGACCACACTCCCTACAGGTTACTGAACTGGCATATCCCCTCCTATTCAAGAAGAGAATTACTTGGTTGCCAGCATTTACAGTCTTTACTATTTCATCTTCCAAGACCCTACTTATTTCCGACCTGTTACCCCTATTCACTTCATCCTTCATGTCGACTATTTCAATCTGGGGCATTGCCCTTTCATTGGCCCTATTGTTGAGTTCCAAAAGGGTGTATTCATCCTGACTAGCCCTATAGTAGTCTGCCACAGATGGTGTTGCCGACCCCATGACCAAGCTTATATTCTGCCTTAGGGACATATACCTGGCCACCTCTATAGTTGAATACTTTGGCGTCATCTCAGAATGGTAACTCATGTCGTGTTCTTCATCTATTATTATCAGGCCTAGTGACCTAAATGGCAAGAATAATGCCGACCTGGTCCCTATTGTAATCCTGATATTACCATTTTTAATTTCCCTGTAGACATCGTGTTTTTGACCCTCTGATAGGCCACTATGGAAAACTCCTACTATGTCTCCAAACCTTCCCTTTACCCTGGATATCATCTGGGGTGTTAAGGCTATCTCTGGTACTAATAAAATACTATCCAAACCTTGATTTAGACTATATTCTATCAGTTCCATATATACTTCAGTCTTACCACTTCCAGTCACCCCATGTAGCAAGAAGGGTTTCTTCTTATCGAGGGAAAATCCCTTCTTTATCTTGTCTACTATCTGTACCTGGTCTCTGTTTAAGTCTATCTTTTTTACAGGTGATGTAAACTTGGCTTCTGATCTCCTATAGTAGTCTAATTCTTTGACACTAATGAGGTCCTTGTCTATTAAACTCTTGATAGTCTGGTTGGATACCTCTAAGATTTCTATAAGGCTCCTTGCTTCAACTGATTCATTGAGACTTAGGAACCTGATTATATCTTCCTGCTTAGGACCCAGCCTATACTTTTTTTCACTTATTATCTGGTCTAGCTGGTCCAGGTCATACTTTAGTGATAAAAGTCTTATTTTCTTTTCGTTTTTCTTGTCCTTGTAGGTCCAAATTACCTGGCCATCTTCTTCAACTTTTTTTGCCTCCAACCTGCAGCCCTTTGGATAAAACAGGTTTAGGGCATCCATATAGGTACACATATACCTATTTCTAATCCACATTATCAGGCGTATATTTTCCTGGCTCAGCATGGGCTCTACGTCCAAGATTTCAAATATTTCCTTTATCTTATCTGCCTCTATGTCATCTGGCCCTAGGCTCTTTCTCTTAGCTACCACAAAGGCCTCTATTGGTTTGTTGGATCTACCAAAAGGGAGACTTACCCTGTGGCCAATCATAACCTGGTCCTCCATATCAGATGGAAGCTTGTATGTAAACAGCATATCAGCAAACCTGCTCATGTTTCTAAGTATTAAGTCAATATACACCTTCCATCACCTCCCTTGGATAATTATAAAATCGCAAAAATAGCTAAATGGTAAAGGGTCAACATTTACATTTAGCTATCTTCAATCCTACTTATTTTCTAATATATCTCTTACCTTATCCAATATTATGTCTCCTACTTCAGACTTAAGTAGCTTTGGATATTCGTTAATCCTACCATCGGCTTCTATTATCTTAACTATATTAGTCTCTGTACTGAAACCTGCCCCCTGCATTGTCAGGTCATTGGCAACTATAAAGTCAAGATTTTTCTTTTTGATCTTCTTGGTTGCATTTTCCAAGACATCGTTCGTTTCGGCAGCAAAGCCAACCAAGACCTTGTCACCCTTTATCTTTCCTAATTCCTGGGCTACATCCTTGTTTCTGCACAATTCTATACTCAGGTCAGAATCCTTCTTTTTTATCTTCTTGTCTGAATAAGACTTTGGCTTGTAGTCTGCAACTGCAGCACTTTGAATAACAACATCATTGGAGTCAAACTCCCTAACCAAATTTTCATACAGGTCATCTGCACTTTCAATATTTATATACTTTACCAAGCCCTTTGGGACATCCAGGTCAGTCTTGCCTGATACCAGGGTAACCTGGGCACCTCTGGCAACTGCCCTCTTGGCTATTGCATAACCCATCTTACCACTGGACCTATTAGTGATATACCTGACTGGGTCAATGGCCTCTATAGTAGGGCCTGCACTTATCATTATCCTCCTGCCAACTAAGTCCTTGACCTGGGCTTCCTTTTCAAAAAAATCCACCATATAGGCCACTATATCATCTACATCAGCTAATTTGCCTGCACCGATATCTCCACACGCAAGTCTACCTGATGCTGGTTCTATAAACTTGTAGCCTAGGTCTTGTAAGGCGCCTATATTTGCCTGGACTATCCTGTTGGTATACATATTTGTATTCATGGCCGGTGCAATTATAACAGGTGCCCTTGTAGCCATGACCGTGGTAGTAAGCATATCATCAGCTATGCCGGCTGCCAGCTTGCCTATAAAATTGGCAGTTGCCGGTACTATCAAAAAGGCATCTGCCCTCTTGGCCAACTCTATATGTTCTACCTCCCAGGTCTTTGGCTCCTTGAACATATCATTTATAACAAAATTATTACTCAAAGTCTGAAAGGTCATTGGCTGTACAAATTCACAGGCAGACTCTGTCATTATAACATGGATATTTGCATTCAACTTTTTCAATTTACTTACGACATCACAGGCCTTGTAGGCTGCTATGCCTCCTGTAACACCTACTATAATAGTCGTATTACTCAACATATTAATAGACTCCTTTTACATAGTTTTTCATTAAATTTATATAGTTGTCACGCTGGTATTTTGAGCCAAATATTCTATCCTTGCCCCAAATTCTCAGCCAGCTTATTAGTCCTGTTCTAATAACTTCTTTTCCTGGGCTAATTTGTGGGCTAATTCCTTGGCCTCAATTTCATCATCGGTAAGCAGCCTGTAACCTACTTTACCGGCAATTACTTCTTCACTGGCTATTACTACTGGTTTAGCCTTGTCATCAATATCTATTAGGGGCTCTTCCTTGTTAACCAGTTCTCTTGCCCTCTTTGAAACTGTTGCTATTAGGTAGTACCTATTGTCTATCTTTTCTACTATATCATTTAATGATGGTTTTAACATTTTTTA
>ERZ772948.2229-NODE-2229-length-10053-cov-7.492298_pt1 | contig 10053 bp, 10 predicted proteins | sample MGYA00511945_ERZ772948 | MGnify/ENA primary metagenome ERZ772948 (study PRJEB29015, sample SAMEA2737927) | human oral metagenome | biome: human oral; feature: human-associated habitat; material: dental | place: China | collected 2141 ... | reverse complement strand
ATTTTTTGCAGTTATATTTAACTGGCGTTTTACATCCGCTAGATGAGTCGCAAAACGTGCCACATAATGCCTGTCGAATCCGTAACGACCCCAAGACAATAAAATTATTATATCATATTTCAGCAAAATTGCAATTTTTTCAGATGAGATATTTATGATTTACTTTAATAAAAAATCTCGAACCCAGTAGGATTCGAGATTAAGTATTACTTGATTCCAAGTGCAATTCTTGCGTAACGGCTCATTTTTTCAACAGTCCAAGCGGGATACCAAACCAGCTTGACTTCCACTTTAGTTACTTCTGGAATTTCTTCAAGAGCATCGTGGATTTGATCTGTCAGTAGATCAGCCAAAGGACATCCCATAGTTGTTAGAGTCATGTCGATTTCTGTCTCACCATTTTCTTCGTTGAAACGAATTTCATAGATCAGTCCCAGATTGACAATATCAATCCCCAACTCAGGGTCGATTACTTGTTCCAAACTCTCAAGAATGCGGTTTTTAATGCCATCAATTTCTTCTGCTGTATATTTTTGCTCTGCCATCCTATCATCTCCTATATAGTTCATATCTGTATAACCTACATTTCACCATTTTTTAATCTTCAATGAAATCACGGAGTGGCTTGCTACGGCTTGGGTGGCGTAGTTTACGTAGAGCTTTAGCTTCGATTTGGCGGATGCGTTCACGGGTCACATTGAAGACTTTACCAACATCTTCCAAGGTCCGCATTTTACCATCATCCAAACCAAAACGCAGACGAAGAACATTTTCTTCACGATCTGTAAGAGTGTCTAAAACTTCATCCAGCTGCTCACGAAGAACAACACGAGTTGTGTAATCAACTGGATTTTCAATTACTTCGTCTTCGATAAAGTCACCCAGATGGCTATCATCTTCCTCACCGATAGGTGTTTCCAGCGAAACTGGCTCTTGAGCAATCTTGAGAATCTCACGAACCTTGTCTGGAGTCATATCCATACGCTCAGCAATCTGCTCAGGCGTTGGATCTTGGCCTAATTCTTGCAAGAGATTGCGTTGCTCACGAACTAGCTTGTTAATCGTTTCTACCATGTGAACTGGGATTCGGATTGTTCTAGCTTGGTCAGCAATCGCACGGGTAATGGCCTGACGGATCCACCAAGTTGCATACGTTGAAAACTTAAATCCTTTGGTATAGTCAAACTTGTCAACGGCCTTCATCAAGCCCATATTTCCTTCTTGGATCAAGTCAAGGAACTGCATGCCACGTCCAACATAACGTTTAGCAATAGAAACTACCAAGCGAAGGTTGGCTTCAGCCAAACGTTGCTTAGCCTCAGTATCGCCCTGCTCTACCAAGATTGCCAATTCTTGCTCTTCTTCGTTTGTCAAAAGTGGAACGACTCCAATTTCTTTCAGATACATACGAACAGGATCGTTGACTTTAGCTGAATTGCTACCTAAAAGTTCTTCATCAGTTAGCTCTGCTTCTTCCTCTTCGTTGTGTAAAACACGTGCACTTGGATTCCCTTCTTTATCTGTAATAGAAATCCCTGCATCTTGAATACGTTGCAACAAATCTTCGATACCATCTGCATCTAAGGTAAAAGGAATAATCAATTTATCATTAATTTCATCATCAATTACCGTACCAGCCTTTTTATGGTTTCGAATAAATTCTGCAACTTGTACGTCAAATGTTGTTACTTCTTTTTGTTTTGTAGCCATTCCTACTCCATTCTTCTTTTCTGAGCGATCAAGCGCTCCAGTTCTTCAATTGCCATATCAACATCACCGTTATGAGATGCTTCTCGGACTCTTTTCCCTATTATTTGATTTTCCTTACGGAGCAATTCCTTATCTCTGATAGATTCTACTTCTGCCAACTCATTATCCGCAATTTCGCTAGGTAAATCTTCTTCTAAAATACGATACCAGGCTTGCTGGACTCCATCTGATTGCTCAGACAAATCGTGTGATGTCACCTCACCATTTTCGCAAAGTATCTGGTATAGAATCTGTAATTCAGGTGTTGCAAACTGGAAATCTTCTCTCAAACGGTAATCATTCAAAACTATAGGATATTCAATCATTCGATTAAGAAGGTGATTCTCAGCTTTTACTAAACGAGACACTTGCTTAGAAAGCGGAAGATTTGTCTGAAAACGAGGCTGTTGATAAACCTGTTCCTGCTGACTCTTTCGATTACTTAAGCGACTATTGTTAACCGCCTGCTCAACTTGCTGGTAATCAAAGTCTGGTAGAAGCTCTGCCAGCATATAAATATACGAATTCTGCGCCGTAATCGATGAGGTCTGAGCAATAATCGGAGCCATTTTCTCAACGAATTCAATCTGAGCTTGTAGATTCTCAGTATTTTCCGGTTTCAGATAGCGAATTAGAAACTCAACATCACTTATCCGAGTTTTGGTTAGCAAATATTGCAGTTCATCAGGAGAATTTTTTTGAACAAATTCATCTGGATCCATCTGATCTGGAATAGAGACAATCTCAACAGATAAATCTTTTAATTCATCCAAAGCTTTAACAGTTGCTGCCTGTCCAGCCTTATCACCATCGTAAGATAAAATAACCTTTTTACAATACTTGCTAAGATGCTGAACATGTTCATGTGTCAAGGCCGTCCCCATTGAAGCGACTGCATTTTCGATACCTGCCCGGTAAGCAGCAATGACATCCATGAAACCTTCCATCAGATAGACTTCATGACTTTTCTTTATGGTTGGTTTTGCCTTGTCCAAATGATAGAGTTCATAGCTCTTATTGAAAATAGCTGTGCTACGACTATTTTTATACTTAGCTTGATGACCATCAGTCGGAGGGGATTCCTCCCAAATCCTTCCGGAAAATGCTACTACCTGACCATTATCATTAGCCAAGGGAAACATGATACGATTTTGAAAAGCATCATAAACTAGATTACTCTCTGCTAGATTAAACAGTCCCGAGTTCATAATGGTTGCTTCATCAAATTTTTCAACCATACTCTGATAAAGATAGTTGCCTTCACTAGGGGCTAAACCAATCTGAAAATGCTTAATGATCTCATCAGTCAATCCACGTTTGTAAAGATAAGATCTGGCTTTTTCTCCCATCTTGGTCGTCATCAAGATAGCATGATAAAATTTCGCAGCCTCAGTATGAATATCATAGAGAGCTTGATGCGGGTGTTGTCTTTTGGGTTGGGATAGATCATTTTTATCAACTGCAAGTTGAATACCCGATCGTTCAGCAATTATTTGGACGGCTTCCATAAATGAAACGCCACGATATTCTTCGATAAACTTAAAAACATCTCCCGACTTGCCGCAACCAAAACAGTGGTAAAACTGCTTATCTTCAACGACATTAAAGGAAGGTGTCTTTTCTCCATGAAATGGACATAGTCCAAGAAAGTTGCGTCCAGCCTTAGTCAGAGCAACAACTTCTCCTATGACTTCGACGATATTGACGCTGTTTTTAATATCAGAAATGATTTCTTTATCAATCACCCGACAATACCTCCAATTTACCATAGAATACTATGTTATATTTTATAATAAATTGACAAAAAAGTAAAATATCAGCTACAGATTTACAAATAAATATACTTTAAAAGATAGACATGAAAATTTAACAATCCTATAAAACCAACTACTTGCAAAAGGTTATTATTTTCATTATAATAGAGACTGATTAAAAAAAGGAGATATTTCTATGTTAAAAGAGTTAAAAAGCTTTTTACTTCGTGGCAACGTAGTTGACCTAGCTGTTGCTGTTATCATTGGTGCTGCTTTTGGTGCAATTGTTACTTCATTAGTAAATGACATTATCACACCACTTATTTTAAACCCAGCCTTGAGCGCTGCTGGTGTAGATAAAATTGCTGAATTATCTTGGAAAGGTATTGCATATGGTAACTTCCTAAGTGCGGTTATTAACTTCCTTGTTATCGGAACAGTTCTTTTCTTCATTGTTAAGGCTGCTGAAAAAGCTCAAAGCTTCGGTAAAAAACAAGAAGAAGTTGTCGAAGAAGAACCAGCTCCAACTGAACTTGAAGTACTTCAAGAAATCAAAGCTTTGCTTGAAAAAAAATAATATAACAAAAAACCTGAAAGTATATGTTCAGGTTTTTTTATTGCATTCCTACAATAACGCAATAGCTCTTTAACAAAAAAACAGCCCTGAGGCTGTTTTTTATTTCAATTAGAATTTCTTGCGCTTACGAGCTGCTTCTGATTTACGTTTACGTTTTACAGAAGGCTTTTCATAGAATTCACGTTTGCGTGTTTCTTGAAGAGTACCAGCTTTAGTAACAGCGCGTTTGAAACGGCGAAGAGCGTCATCAAGAGATTCGTTCTTACGTACTACTGTTTTTGACATGTTTTTCACTCCCTTCAAGTTCAGAATCTAGTTAATGATATCATATTAGGGAATTCATGTCAAGTTTTTATTGAATACTATGTGTCTGTTCTTTTGAGATTTCAGAAAATTACTCTAAAATTCACTTTATAATGTTTTTTTCTTTTTAGCAGCTTTGGAAATAGTCATCGACAAAACCTTATCATAGACGAGAAACTGCTGCATGAGCTTACTATCACTTATCTCCGGCAATAAATCAATAACGTATTCCAACTTGATCAATTGCTTTTCAGCTGCTTCAATTGATGTCATTTCAACACTTTTACAGTTAGCTGAAAAAATAGCTTCAAAGAGTAATTCATAATCAAAATTAACTGGAACCTTCATTTCCACATATCGCCTTGTCTGGCTAACAGAAGTAAAATTCATTTTTTCAAAAATCAACCAAACAAAGGAAATTGATAGGGTAAAAACGACAGCTAAAGCAACAAATCCCATCCCTGTTGTAATTCCGATGGCTGTTGCCATAAAGACTGCCAAGAGCTCTTTTGATCCTCCTGCAGCAGATCGAAAGCGAATCAAACTGAAAGTTCCTGCTACTGCAACACTGGTACCTAAATTGCCATTCACTAGGAAAATGATAATAGAAATAATAGTAGGTAACAGAGACAAAGTAATCACAAATTCTTTTGTATAAATCGTTTGACGTTTATATACCTTGGCTAAAACAATCCCTAAAATCAAGCTTGTGATCATTGAAAAAATCAGAGCTAAGGGATTAATTTTCACTTCAGCCGAGGAATAAATACTATTAAATAACTGATTGAGCATTGAGATCTCCTTAAGACTTGACTGTGTGGCTTAATCTTTCTCTTGTCTGTAGATATGCTTTGCCATATTTTGAGAAGGATTGATCTATAAGACCAAATTTATTAAGAATATCAGCCATCCATTGAGGATATTGACCAGGAACCTTAATTTCCATAATGACTTTTCCGTCTTCTAGCAAAGGCCAACCATAGCGTCCAGAAGTGAACTCGACATCATAATCCCTATATCGAATATTTGAATCAACGGTCACACGCACCTTCTTATCCTCTAATCCTTTCATAGAATAACGATCATAGCTAATCACCATTTTGGGTTTTAAATCTAGATAGCGCTCTTGTAACGATTCTACTTCTGCCTTCACTCGATCATCAGAAATAGTAGAGTCTGCTAATCCATTTTCAATGAAATTTACAACTGAAACTGGATTTGAGACTAGCCGATACTTAAATCCTACTTCTTCAGACTTTTTCTTAATTTCTAAGAAAACTTGACAATCATCTGTAGGTTGCTCTGCATAAGTTCTCATCCGTAACTTTTCACGTCCTCCTTTACGAGCAATCGAATCTTGAATCATCTGAAAATCATCATTATCAAAATAGATATTTGTTATAGTGGATCTTGCATAGTCATCAGCGATAAGATAAGGCGCCATCTCAGCTTCTAAACGCTCTAATGTGGCCCGGTCTAAGATATACTTAGTCTCGATACGCTGAAAGTTTGTTTGAATCTTCTTTTGTTTCATGGGGATTCTCCCTCTTTGTTCTACAAATGTAGTTTAATGATTTAAAAGAAAGAGAGCGGCTGCTCAAATTTTAAAAATTTTATTTCTACATATGTCGTTTATGGTTATATTCTACACTTGTAGATTTAGTTTGTCAAGAGATTTTTCAAAAAATATAAAAATCTACCCATCAAGGTTCTTATCAAACCCAAATAGGTAGAGTTAATTTTAATCATCATCGTCATCCTTATCATCATCGTCGTCTTTATCGTCATCATCTCGAGAAGATGACGTCTGACTCTTACTTGGAGATGGAACTGTTGTGACACTCGAACTACTACTAGGCGTCGTCACAGCTGGCTGATTAGTATCTGTTGAAGTATGATTAGAACTTGGGACTTCTTTCTCAACTGTCACAGTCTTTTCGACAACAGTATGTTGTTTAGATTTTAAAACTTTTCCATTCTTTGCATTGATTAGAAGCTCATGGGCAGTTTGACCGTGAGAAAAATAGATTTGGTAATTGTCCTTATCTCGAACAATCTTTAAATCTTTAATATCTTTTTGGCCAAGACCTAAATCTTTCAAGGCAACAGCCAAAGCCTGATCTTGACTATATTCTTTAGATAGTTTTTTACTGGTTACTTTCTGTGTTTGTTGAACATTAATTGCAGAAGTTTCAATAGCAAAGACCGAGCTAGTCAAAAGTAAGAGAACTGAAACGGCTACTACGAAAACAGTAGACCATAACTTCTTAGGTAGACGGCTATCCATAATGCTGATAATCCGTCTCTTTAGATTAAATTTTTCAGAGTAAAAGCAGGTCGTCAGAGCAATCGGCGTCTTTTTACTGCGATCAATCATGGTTAAAATGGTCTCTCCATAAAAAGTCCGGTAGTGCATATCCTGATCATTTAAGACATCATAATCACAATATATTTCTCCTACTTCTTGGGTTTCACGACAAGCTAGACGGACTATTGGATTAAACCAATGAAGGCTTTTTACAAGGATTGCCAAAAGATTAACCAAGACATCATGGTGTTTGTAGTGCGTCAGTTCATGCCTGAAAACCAGTTGTAGCTCCTCTTCGGTGTAGTCTGATTCTGGTAATACAATCAATATATCTATGAAACCAATCAACATAGGGCTTTGTGACATAGGATAGTGAAGCAAACGAACCTTGTTTTTTACTCCCATCTCTTCTTGAATCTTTTGTAATTGAGCCAAAGTCCCTTCATCCTCAACAGGGGTCCCCCAGCGTTTCAGCATCTTTCTAAAAAGAATGTAGGAATAAGCATATCGTGCAATGCTAAAGACAAACCCTAGCAACCATATGGCAATAAGAATCTCGAACCAAGGCAAATTTAGAAAAGTTTGCCACAGATTGGGCTGAATCGTTTTTTCAGAAACTTGAGAAGGCACTTGCGCTGTTCCAGAAGGAAGCTGTGTAGCTACTGTATTGATAGTCGATCCTGCATTCATCCGAATCAAACCTGAACCAAACTGAGGGCGGAATGGGAAGAGAAAACTAAGCAAAACCAAAAACCAAATGACATATTTTGCTCTGGCTGAGACTCTCGTCTTAAAAAGCGCAAAAAGTAAACTAAGTAAGATTACTAAAATCGAGGTAGTAACACTGGTTAACAAAAAAGATAAAAGGAATTGCTTCATGGTGATGACTCCACTTATTATTTATTCTGATCAAGCAAACTCCTCAACTCGTCTAGTTCATTGTCAGACAAAGAATTAGATGAAAAGAGAGTTTTTACAAGGCCACCCATGGAATGACCGCTATAACGCTTCAGAAAATCTGAAGTTTCTACTTCTAAGTATTCATCCTCCGAGATAATGGCCGTATACTGTCTTTCACGCCCCTTACGGACACTTTCTAAAAAGCCTTTTTCCGTTAAACGAGCTAAGACAGTTAATAGGGTCTGGGGTTTCCAATGGTTATCTTCGCCCAGTTTTTCCATAATTTGGGCAGATGTTGTTGGGTTTGGCAATTGCCAAATTACTTTTAAAATAGTAAATTCTCCGTCAGGCAAACGTTTAATGGATGTTTTCATAGTCTTCCCGTCTTTCTATATTCTATTCTTACCTTTATTCTACACTTGTCTAATTAAAAAGTCAATCATTATGAAAAAAAGAGTGAGGAATCAAAATTTCCCCACTCTTTTTAGATAAATAAACTGATCAAGGTCAGTATAGCCAACCCTCCCTGCTTAAGCAAGATTCTCGGATCACTAGTCAATGCTCCATAGGCCGCCACTAAGATAATGTAAATCATAAAGATAGCCATCCAAAAAGAATCTTGGGTAAAAGCAGCTAGTAAAACCAAGACAGCAATCAAACCATTATAGACTCCTTGGTTTTTAAAAAGAGTGTTAACTGATTCTCTCTCAAGCTCCTCTTGAGTCATGTTAAAGACTCGAGCTGTAGTTTTTGAAGCTGTTGCAAAGGTCTCCAAATACATGATATAAAAAAATTCTAAAGAAACTAAAATTGCCAAAGCAACTGTAAAAATAGACATCTTGTCCTCCATCTTTTAAAATCTAATTTAATCAGTATAACATAGAAATCAACATGAAAGGCAAATCTTGCTCAAAACGTATACATATCACTTTTAAATGTCAAACAAAAAGCATAAATAAAATAGGCGTAGCAAAAACCAGCATTTTCTGAATAGATGTGGTAAAATTTTTTTGGAAAATGGAGGTAAATTATGTTAACTTATGATTTGATTGTTATCGGCTTTGGTAAGGCTGGTAAAACTTTGGCAGCTAAAATGGCAACCCAAGGAAAAAAAGTTGCCTTGATTGAGAGAAGCAAGGCTATGTATGGGGGGACCTGTATCAATATCGCCTGCATCCCAACCAAAACTCTCTTAGTCGCAGCTGAAAAAGGCTTAACTTTTGACCAAGTCATGGCTGAAAAGAATGCTGTAACTAGTCGCCTTAATAGTAAAAACTATGCCGGAGTTAGCGGTGCTGGTGTCGACATCATCGATGGGGAAGCTCATTTCCTTTCCAACAAAGTCATCGAAATCACAGCTGGCGATGAAAAAGAGGAACTGACTGCTGAGACTATTGTCATCAATACAGGTGCTGTTTCCAATGTCCTTCCGATTCCTGGATTGACTGATACTAAAAATGTTTACGATTCAACAGGTATCCAAAACCTGAAAGAACTTCCTAAACGCTTAGGAGTTCTAGGTGGTGGTAACATCGGCCTAGAATTTGCTGGACTATACAATAAATTAGGCAGCCAGGTGACTGTGCTGGATGCTGCACCTGTCTTTCTCCCTCGAGTAGAGCCTTCTATCGCCACTCTAGCTAAGCAATACATGGAAGAAGACGGAATCCAGCTCTTACAAAATGTACGTACTACACAGGTAAAAAATGATGGTGAAGAGGTTGTCGTTGTGACAGAAGATGGAGAATTTCGCTTTGACGCCCTGCTCTATGCTACTGGACGCAAACCGAATATTGAGCCACTTCACTTGGAAAATACTGACATTGAGCTGACAGAACGCGGAGCTATCAAGGTCAACAAACACTTAGAAACATCTGTACCTGGTGTATTTGCAGCGGGTGATGTCAATGGCGGTCTCCAGTTCACTTATATCTCACTGGATGACTTCCGTATCCTTTATAGCTATCTGGCTGGGGATGGCAGCTACACACTGGAAGACCGTAAGAACGTCCCTACCAGCATGTTCATCACACCGCCTTTGGCCCAAATCGGATTGACTGAAAAGGAAGCAAAAGAGCAAGGACTGCCGATTGCAGTGAAGGAGATTCCAGTTGCAGCAATGCCTCGTGGACATGTCAATGCTGACTTACGCGGTGCCTTCAAGGCTGTTGTCAATACTGAGACCAAGGAAATCGTCGGAGCAACTATCTTCTCAGCAGGGGCTCAGGAAATTATCAATATCCTGACTGTAGCCATGGATAATAAGATTCCTTATACCTACTTTAGCAAGCAAATCTTCACCCACCCAACTCTGGCTGAAAACCTCAATGATTTATTTGCTATCTAATTTCAAGCCCCATCAGGGGCTTTTAATATTAGGTAAACATATTCACTTACATTTCTCCTCCTTTTTGTGGTACAATAATGCTAGTTTATTTTAAAAAGATTGAGGAAAATTATGT
>ERZ772948.2228-NODE-2228-length-10063-cov-4.648381_pt1 | contig 10063 bp, 7 predicted proteins | sample MGYA00511945_ERZ772948 | MGnify/ENA primary metagenome ERZ772948 (study PRJEB29015, sample SAMEA2737927) | human oral metagenome | biome: human oral; feature: human-associated habitat; material: dental | place: China | collected 2141 ... | reverse complement strand
CGTGCAGGTACACGGCGCCCGCACCCTGACGCGCCCCCAGCTGATTCGCGTAGGAGAACGAGTCCTCGAGGAGCTTCATGACCGGAACGACGCCGCTGGACTGGTTCTGAATCTTCTTGATGGGGGCGCCCGACTCGCGCAGGTTCGTCAGCTGCAGCGCGACACCGCCGCCGCGCTTGGACAGCTGCAGCGCCGAGTTGATGCCGCGCGCGATCGACTCCATGTTGTCCTCGATGCGCAGCAGGAAGCAGGAGACCAGCTCGCCGCGCGCCGCCTTTCCCGCGTTCAGGAACGTCGGGGTCGCGGGCTGGAAGCGGCCGGTCATGATCTCGTCCACGAACTGGCGAGCCAGCTCGATGTCGCCGCGCGCCAGGTAGAGGGAGACCATCGCCACGCGGTCTTCGAAGCGCTCCAGGTAGCGCTTGCCGTCAAAGGTCTTGAGGGTGTACGACGTGTAGTACTTGAAGGCACCCAGGAACGTGGGGAAGCGGAACTTGTGGGCGTAGGCCTGCTTGTACAGCTCCTTGATGTCGGCGAAGTCGTACTGATCCAGCACGTGCTTCTCGTAGTAGCCCTCGTCCACCAGGTACGTCAGCTTCTCCTCCAGGTCGTGGAAGAACACCGTGTTCTGGTTGACGTGCTGGAGGAAGTACTGGCGTGCAGCCGCACGATCCGCGTCGAACTGGATGCGCCCGTCCGCGTCGTACAGGTTGAGCTGCGCGTTCAGCGCGTGGTAGTCCAGCTCCGGTGAGGGAGCTTCCTCTACGCCCGTGTCGGTGTAGTTTTGTGCCAAAACTGTTCCAGTCCTTCGCGAACTCTGGAGACATCCTCGGGTGTTCCGAGGAGCTCGAACTTGTACATGTGGGGGACCCCCAGCTTGGCCGCGATGATGTCGCCCGCGATGCAGTAGGCCTTGCCGAAGTTGGTGTTTCCCGACGAGATAACGCCCCTGCACAGGGCTCGATTGTCGGGGTCATTCAGGAACCTGATGACCTGCTTGGGTACCGCTCCCCTGACATTCCCGCCACCGTAGGTGGGCACGATGAGGACATATTCGTCGCTCACGCGCAGGGGATCGTCCTTGGGCAGCAGCGGAATGCGCGCCGCCGGCACGCCGAGTTTCTCAACAAAACGACGGGTGTTGCCCGTTGCCGATGAGAAGTAGACGACGCTGCCCATGATGATCCTTCCAGCTTGTCGGGTCGGTGGACCTCTAGTGTCTCACCCGCGAGGCCCCGGCGTCCGCCTCGGCGAGGCGTGTCCCGTGTGGGATGGTCGACGCGGCGGCAGAACGAGCGTCGACGGGCGACGGATCAATGGCCTTCCCGCACCTGGGAGGGGGCGAGGGGCAGTCGGCGGAGCGGATACACGTCGGCCCCGGCCTGAAGGTCGGGGCCGACGGTGAGACTCAGGCCTGAAGGGCCAAGGGGGCGGCAGCCGCAGCCACGGCCTTGATGCGGTCGGGGCGGAAACCGGACCAGTGGTCCTCGCCGGCGACGACGACGGGGGCCTGCTGGTAGCCGAGCCCCTTGATGAATGCCAGGGACTCCGGGTCCTGGGTGACGTCGATCCTCTCGTAGGAGACGCCCTGCTTGTCGAGGGCGCGGTAGGTCGCGTCGCACTGGGGGCAGCGGGGCTTGGAGTAGACAGTGATCGACATGTTCGTGTCTCCTTGCGGCCAGGGGCCGGACGATTGCTTCGTTTGTACATTCTCGTGCGGCTCGTTCGCCGCGAACACCACAACACTACACCTCGTGGCCCAAGGCGCAAGCGACCCCTAGATGTTGTGTCGAACGCTCCGATCGTGCGTCGCTGTGGACGAGGGGCGAGGCCTCTGTGGACGGAGCATCCGGTCAGCCCCAACAACCGGCTATCATTCCTTGTCACCCCTGCGGATAGGGATCGTCCAAACAGGCACAAATGCAGGGATTGAAGGTCCACCAACCCAAGCGGCGCCCCGAGGACGTGCGCTTGACACAACCTCGGATGCGGCTGTGGACGCCTCCATCACCAACCTGTGCATAACCATCCAGCAGGCATCAAAATAATGTCAAGCGTCACACCGCGACGCGGCGTCTTGGGCGTGTCGCACCCGCATATGTAGGGGCTGTTGGCGACTAATCGCCCCTACATCTAGGGGCGGCGCTTTCGCTGATGCCCTCCTGCCCACCCGCCCATCTCCGTCCCGGCCCTTCGCCGAGCCCCCGAGGCGAGAGGGGGACTCGGAGCCTGGACAGTTACGGGCCTGGCCGGGTCCAGCCCGGCGGCGCTGGCAGGTAGGACCGGCCCGCACGGCATTCGTATCGTCCCGCATTCAGCCGCCCCCGGGGCGAACCTCGGAGCCACGCGGGAAACCGCGACCGCCCCCGCACGGCGCCTCGGGTCACTGCGTGAAACCACGACCACCCCCGCACGGCGCAACGTCGAACGGAATGAAACCGCCACCACCCCGGCACAGGCAAATCCGCCCGTTTCGCCGCGTTAACTGTGCGCAGGGGCGGCCCCGGTTTCATCTTGCCCCACCCTCGCACCACGCAAGGGTGGTCGCGGTATCACGGGCGCTGCGACGCGCGCACCGCCCACCCAACCCACACGCCTGCCACAGGCCGGACCAACACGTCCGCACCGGTATTAGCGCCCCACCAGCCCCACGTCCACACCAGCCAGGCGCAACCCAACCAACAGGCGCAACCCGCCCGGCGGCAAACAAACCCACCCACTGGCACCCTCAACCCACCTACCGCGCACGTTAACCCAGTAAGTGGAGCCTGGGCAACGCCGCCCACCCACCACCAAGTGGGTTAACCTGCGCACAAGCGGGCCAGCCCCACCACCAAGTGGGTTAACCTGCGCACAAGCGGGCCCACCTGCACCAGCACAGCATGCGGAACCAACCCCGCCGGTAGAAATCCCATCGGCAGAAATCCCGCCGGCAGGAACCCCGCCGACAGAAACCAGCCCCGCGCCGAACGACGATCACCGGCGGCGGGGCGAACGGCTGCACGCCAGCCACAGGCAAAGCCCCTGGGGTGGGCAGCCGGAAGCCGCCTCCCCTACAGCCCGAGGAACGCCCTGATCGCGGGCATCTCACGCACCGCCTGAACCAGCCCGGCGCGGTAGGTGGCTTCCAGGCGCTCGCGTCGAGATTCGGTGTTGTTAATCCAGAGGTTGTCGGGCGCAAAGACGTAGGCCCGCCCGCGCTCCTCCAGGTCGAACAGGAAGCGCCGCCCGGCGTTGTAACGGTCGGGCCGACGCGCGACTCCCTCGTAGACCGACGGGTAGGAGTGATAGGTGGCTCGCAGGAGAGCCCCAACGCTGGCCGACATCGGCCCCTTGACGTAGTCGCGCGGGCGGGTGAGGACGACCAGCAGCTTGCGGTAGCCCTCGCGCAGGGGCTGATCGAAGGGCAGGCCGCCGTTGGGTCCCAGTGCGCCATCGACGTAGGTGTCGCCCTCGATCTCGACGGGCGGCATGAGGACGGGCAGCGTGGAGGAGGCGCGGATGATGGGGCCGAGCGTGTCCAGTGTGCTCATGTCTTCCTTGGAGAACCAGCGCACCTCGCCGCGCGACGCGTTGAAGGCGGCGACGCGAGTGCGCGCCGGGTTGGCAAGAAACGCGTCCATGTTGAAGGGGTAGGCACCATCGGGGTAGCAGATTCGCTCGTAGATGTACTCGGCGTTGAAGTAGCCGTGCCCCTTTCGGAAGTGTTTGAGGCCACCGAACTCTGGGTCGTCAACCAGGTCGACGAAGGTCGCATGCGAGCGACGGGCGTCGCGGGAGGTGAAGTTACACAGGTGGCTAGATCCCGCGGAAACCCCCGAGACGTGCGGAAAGTTGATGCCCTCGGCAATCAGCCTCGCGACGAGCGCGGCCGTGTAGGCGTTGCGCATCCCCCCGCCCTCAAAGACAAGGGCGGTGTCGTCGATGGTGACCATCGTGCCGATGGACTGCTCGGGGGTCGGGTAGCGCTCTGGTGTTTCCTTCACGCTTCGACCCTACCGCTCGGCAACCGACCTACGCTCGCGTACCTCCCGTGAAGACCACGTAGTGGTAGAAGAAGAAGCGGAACGCCGTTCCGAGGGCGAAGCCGACGACGTAGACGGCGACGTTGTCGGCGAGCGCGGAGGCCAGTCCCAGGATGTGGTGGGTGAAGAGCAGGCAGAACTGGGAGATGCCGATGCCGCACGCGTTGGCGAAGAAGAAGAGGACGGCTTCGCGAGTGGCATTGTCGCGGGTGCGCCCCCTGTAGGTCCACACTCGGTTGGCCACCCACGAGTAGCCGGTGGCGATCGTGGCCGCGACGAACTGGGCGGTGTTGGGGTGCCCGGCGAGGACGGCGAGGGGTCCGTACTGGAGGAGGTTGAACAGTCCGGCGTCAACGACGTAGGCAGTGGCGCCAACCAGCCCGAATTGGATGAACTCGCGCACCCACGCCAGGAGGCGCCCGGCGAGGCTCACCGACGAGGCCGGGGCTCCCCTCCCGCGAGCGCCCCGCCGATCGGGGGCGGCGTCCGCGAGAGCACCAGGTGCCCGGCTTCCGTGCTGATGTGTTCCATTCACCCCACTAGTGTGGCACGCCCGAGCCGCGCTTTCGACCCTCGCCCGCTCCGGTGCCCGCCCCTAAGATGGTGCCCATGACGGACACGAACCAGAGCGAGGCGGCCGCCGCCTCGTCGATCCCGGCTCCCCCGGTTGCCCCCAAGCGCTACGGCTACCGCGTGCGAGACCACTTCGGGCACCGATTCGACGACCCCTGGGATTGGCTGCGCGACGGCGATGATCCCGAGGTCCGCGCACACCTGGAGGCGGAGAACGCGTGGGCGGACGCGGTCACGGCGCCGACGCGCGAGGCGGCCGCGCGCCTCGTGGAGGAGGTGAAGGCCGCGACCGCGCTGACGGACGTGAGCGTGCCGATCCGCGACGGGGACTACTGGTACTTCCGGCGTTTCGCGCAGGGCCAGTCCTACGCGACGCACCACCGCGCGCCGGTTCAGCGAGACGAGGCCGGGGCGCCGATCCCACTCGTCCCCCAACCCGGCGTGCCCGCGGAGGGCGAGGAGCTCCTCGTGGACGAGAACGAGTGGGCGCGCGGGCAGGAGTTCTTTCGCCTCGCCGACCTGAGTCCCTCGCCCGACGGGCGCCTGATCGCGTGGGCGCGGGACACGAGCGGCGACGAGCGCTACACGTGGGTCATCCAGGAGGCCTCCGGCCGCGTCATCGACGAGGTCGTGACCGACGCCGGGTACGGGTTTGCGTGGGCGGACGATTCCCGCTCCTTCATATACATGGGCGTGGACGACGCGTGGCGCGCGTGCGACGTGTGGCTGCACCGGGTGGGCACGCCTCGCCAGGCCGATGAGCTGCTGCTCGTCGAGCCCGACGAGGGCTTCGAGATGGGGTTTGCGCCGTCGGGTTTCCCGGGGCACGTCGTCATCCACTCCTCGTCCTCGACGGCGGGGCGCGCGTGGCTGTGGCTGCCCGCCCACCCGACCGTGCGTCCGCTGCCGCTGATGCCGGTGAGGGCGCGCACGCTGGTGTCGGCGGATTCGGCGGGGGATCGCCTGTTCATCGTGCACACGGGGCTCACGCAGGAGGGCTCGCTCGCTCAGGCGATGCTGCCCGAGGGAGGCGTGCCCGAGGCGTTGGCACGGCTCGGCGTCGCCTCCTCGCCCGCGTTCTCCCGGGAGGCGCTGGCGGATCGCGCGCCCGGCACCCCCCTGCCGGAGGATGAGCCCGCGCCTCTCACGCCGTTCGGCTCCTGGGAGCCGCTGCGCTCCCCCGCTCCCGGCGAGCGCATCACCGACGTCGAGGCGCACTCCTCCTACGTGGCCCTCTCCCTGCGTTCCGACTCGCTCACGCAGGTTGACGTGTGGGACCGCCGCGAGCCCGAGCCCACGTGGCGGCGCGTGGGGGTGGATGCCCCGGTGCGCACGATCGCGACCGTGCCGACCCCGTGGGAGGATCCGCTGCGCGTTGAGTTCCAGTCGCAGACCGTGCCCCCGACGGTCGCGGAGGTAAGGCTGCCGAAGTCTGCCCCGGCCTCGTCCCCCGCGGACACGAGCGAGAACGTGGCCCTGAGCGTGCGGACCCTGCGCGCCCGCGAGGCGCCCGGATGGGACCCGGCCGAGTACGTTGAGGAGCGCGTGTGGGTGCTCGCGCGCGACGGCGCGACGCGCATCCCCGTCACCCTCATCCACCATCGCGACGCGCGACCGGACGGCACGCACGCGGGCTGGCAGATCGGGTACGGCTCCTACGAGGTCAGCTACGACCCCGAGTTCGAGACCCTGCGCCTGCCGATCCTGCGCCGCGTCGTCTACGCGATCGCGCACGTGCGCGGCGGAGGCGAGATGGGCCGCGCCTGGTACGAGGACGGCAAGGAGCTCGTCAAGGAGCACACCTTCACGGACTTCATTGACGTGGCCGACTGGCTGGTGGACTCCGGCTGGGTGGCTCCCGGCCGCTTGGTCGCCGAGGGCCGCAGCGCCGGCGGTCTTCTCATGGGTGCGGTCACCAACGCCGCCCCCGACCGTTTCCGCGCGATCCTGGCGGGCGTGCCCTTCGTGGACGCCCTCACGACGATCCTGGATGCCTCCCTGCCGCTCACCGTCGGCGAGTGGGAGGAGTGGGGCAACCCGGTGACCTCTCGCGCCGTGTTCGACGCGATGAGCCGCTACACGCCGTACGAGAACGTGCCGGACGGTGCCCTCCTTCCCGCGATCATGGCGACGACCTCGGTCAACGACACGCGGGTGGAGTTCGTCGAGCCCACCAAGTGGGTGCAGCGCCTGCGCGAGGCCACCGGCCAGGTGCCCTCCGCGGACGAGGCCGGGGCTGGGTCCGTTCCCGCGCGCGACCCGTGGGAGCGCCCCATCATCCTGCGCACCGAGATGGTCGCCGGGCACGCGGGCCCCTCCGGGCGCGAGGGCCGGTGGGCGGCGCGCTGCGAGGAGTTCGCCTTCGCACTGGGCCAGGTGGGCGTCACGCGGTAACACCTGGGGCTGCCGACGAGCGGTCAGTACCCGTTGACGGCAAACGCAGGTGGGGGCGGTCTTCGCTGGAAGACCGCCCCCACTATCGTGCCGCGCACGATGCGGCGTGGCTGCGCTGCGTTACTGCACCGCGTTACTGCGCGCCGCCGTCCCAGCCGGGGCGCAGGGCGAAGGCCTCAATCTCTCGCCAGTACCCCGCCGACATAAAATCACCCTCCAACCAAACGTAGTCTGCCAGCCTGTTCATTGTGATGACGTCCCGGTATGCTCCCCCATCCCACGGCCGGTAAGAAAGGGTGACATTATGATCCTCTCGGCGACCCTCGAGCGCGTAGACGCCCGTCTCACTCACCTGGAACACCATTCGCTGGTTGATTCGCGTACCTTGATAAGTAAACAGGTAGCGACCTCGCCCACTCGTCAGGTCCACTGAGAAGGCATCACCGCCTTCGCTGATGAACCGGTACTCGTCACCAACCTGGACCCCCTTGTAGCGAAAAATGCTGCGCTCCCTGTTCACTTCAATGGGATTTTCCTGCTCATCGATCACGGGAACGATCGTGCGCTGTCCGGTCGACAGGTCCCAGCGCTCGAGAACCATCGTTCCCTCCTCTCTCCCGTCTGCCAGCACACGCGTGGCCCGAGAGTCACCCGTTTGGACGCTCGGAATCGTGATCACGTCCCCCTCGCAGGCGAACTCTCTCTGCCCCGACACCAAACCCTCAATCATTGGCGCGACACCAAGGATACGAGGAGTATCACCATCACGATCATTCAACTGAATGACGACAGACAGCTCCTCCGGTTGTTCACCATCGCCGCCCGACTGTGCGGCGTAGGCTTCGAAGGCCTCTGACTTCATGCGCCAGAGCTGCTTCGTGTCAACAATCGACAGGATCCGATCCCCGCACTGCCCAATATCTCCGCGCGTTCCGGGAGTTGACACACTCGTCACGCTTCCATCAAGTCCGATCGTATCGACCCGATAAGCCAGGTCGATCTCGTAAGAAACCACGATGATCCGCCCATCCGACAACTCATAACGCTGGACGTCTGAGCCCCGCCAGTCCTCAGTTTCTTGGCTACTCGTTCCGTTTTCTGTCGTCTGATACTCCCATTGCTCGGAACCGAATGAGATACCGCGATCAGCCCACAGGATCCTGCCTTCCGACTGGTTGTCGATACGAATGATGTCCTGCTTCCCTTGTGCGTCAACAAGTGCGACCAAGTTGTTCTGGATTGGAGCACTAAGACCCGACTGTGACTGTGCTTCACCCAGCTGCACAGCAATGACGGCATCTCCGATAGCCAGCTCGCTGGTCGGTGTAACCGGCAGAGGGCGTTTCGGAACGCAGCTCCACGCGAGCAATGCAATTGGAAGAGCGAGTACAAGAAGAGCCCATCGACGGGAACGCTTCGGCTTCTCCGGGCGACCATGCTCCTGCTCATCGGCACCCGTCTCGCGCCTCTCATCGTTATGTGCACTCATGGTCGTCTCCGTCCTCGTCTGTGCGGCGAAGGGCGCGGCCACGCCCGCACCCGAGTCTAGGGCACTCCGCCCGGGCGGCCACGGCCTCGTCCCATCGTCGTAGCAGCCGGAGCTGCCTCCTAACCGGGCACAAGGCCCGGACAACCGAACAACGTTACTGCGCGCCACCGTCCCACCCAGGGCGCAGGGCGAAGGCCTCGATACGCCGCGTACTCCTCGACAGCAGGCCCTTCGGCTCAAGGTACGACGTCAGGGCGGCCGTTGCGAAGATTTCGCGCCGTTCACCCCCATCCCACGGCCTGTAGGACAGGGTCACGAGGCGGTCCTTGTTGCGATCCTCCAGCGCGTAGACACCGGTCTCGCTCACCTGGAACACCGCTGCAACGTCAGACGTCTCCGTAGGGATGGAAAACAAGAACCTTCCTTGGCCTGTCACCAGGTTGATCGCGTAGGCATCGCCGTTGCTACTGATGAGCCTGTACTCGTCGCCAACGCGGATTCCTTCATACTCGACGATCCCGTGCTCATCATCGACATCAATGGCGTTGCCCTCCTCGTCGAGTACAGGACTGATCGTGCGCTGCCCCGTAGCCAGGTCCCATCGTTGAAGAACCAGGGTCCCCTCCCACCAACCCCTTCCGCTGCCATACCAGGAGGAGTCGTGGACGGAGGTCAGCTGGACGCTCGGCAGCATCAGCGCATCCCCCTCGCAGATGAACCCACCCCCGCCAAATGCCAGCTGCTCATCCAGCGGTGCAGCCGCAAGAATCCGTGGGACATCACCATCGTGATCGTCCAATTGAACGATGGCCGACATGTTCTCCGGCTGATCGCTCTCACCGCCCGGCTGGGCGGCGAAAGCCTCGAAGGCCGCCTCTTTAATTCCCGGCGACCACTTCGTATCGGCGAGCGCCAGGATCCGCGACCCGCACTGCCCCACACGTCCGCTCGTGCCGGGGTTGTCCACGTGAGCAACGGTTCCATCGAGTTGGATTGTTTCGATCCGAAGGCTATCAGGACTCATATTGACAACGACGATTCGCCCATCCGGGAGTACAAAACGCGTGGCTTCCTCAGAGTCCCGCCCTTGGCGTTCGATCTCCTGCGTTCCTCCCTTGGTCGTGAGGAATTCTTGTTCCGGCGTCCCGTAGGAAACCCCGCGTTCACCCCACACGATGGAGGCCCTATACCTCGCATCGATGCGTCCGGCTTCACCCCACCCTCGCTCGTCAAGGAGCATGATCCAGTTATCGGATGTCCCTCCCGGCATGCCCGCTTTGGGCTTTCCTTTACCCATCCGCAGGGCGATCACCGCGTCCCCCGCGCTTAAACGATTGACTGGCTTCTCATTCACGGGGCCGAAAGGCGCGCAGCTCGAGACGAGCACAGCGGCCGACAGCATCGCCGCGAGGAGCGCCCATCGACGAGAACGCACCGGCTTCACCGAGCCACCCGTCTCCCGTTCGAGAGCGTTCGTCTCGTGTTACTCGTCGTTACGTGCACCCATGATCGTCTCCATCCTCCTCCGTGCGGCGAAGGGCGCGGCCACGCCCGCACCCGAGTCTAGGGCACTCCGCCCGGG
>ERZ772948.2225-NODE-2225-length-10071-cov-255.557208_pt1 | contig 10071 bp, 8 predicted proteins | sample MGYA00511945_ERZ772948 | MGnify/ENA primary metagenome ERZ772948 (study PRJEB29015, sample SAMEA2737927) | human oral metagenome | biome: human oral; feature: human-associated habitat; material: dental | place: China | collected 2141 ... | reverse complement strand
GGGTGGAGAAGATGGAGGAGTAGGAGCGGGCGTGGACCGACTCCATGAAGGCGATATTGGTGTAGACCGCCTCCTCGTGGGGGGTGCGGGCGTCGGGGATGAGGGAGACGGCGCCCACCGTGCCCTGGATGGTGTCCAGGAGGGTCAGGCCGGTGAACACCCGGGTGGTCATGTTCTTCTCGGCCGCATTCAGGGTGGCCCAGGACTGCACGTCGTTGGACAGCGGGACCTTCTCGGGCAGCCAGAAGTTGCCGGTGAGGCGGTCCCAGACCTCCAGGTCCTTGTCGTCGATGAGCCGGTTCCAGTTGATGGCCTGGACGCGGTCGATGAGCTTGATCGGCTCGGGCATGGGGGCTCCTCCCGGGTGGGCGCGACTGCTGGCGTCAGCCCGGCCCCGCCCGGAGAAGGCTCCTCACCGGTCACCGGGCGGGCGCGGCTGACGCCGTCATGCTACGACGGCGCGCGCAGCGGGCCGCAGGGCGCCCCGGCGGGCCCGCCGCCGTCGAGACCCCATCCGCATGAGCGGGTACCGGGCGACGTCCTGCGCCGGACCCGGCCGCCGCCGGGCCCTCCCCGCGCAGTGCCGCCTTTCCTCCCTCTCCGCGCGGCGGGCCGACGACGGGGCGGGGCCGTCCGGGGCGCTGGGGGCGGGTCGGTCCTGTGCTCGTCGAGATGTGCATTTCGCCCTCGAGATGTGCGGTTAAAAGTGCCCGCTCGAGTGCGAAGTGCGCGTCTCGGCGCCCGGGGGTTGGGGTGATCGCCGCGGCCGCCGTCCGCGCAGGGGTCCGCGGGGGCGCCGTTTGTCCAAATCTGTTGCAAAGGCCCGGATCGAGCCGGGGCTCGCGAGAAGAACCGTTGATATTCCGCGCTTTCATTCGCCGCTTCTCCCGGCCCGGAACGCCTTTGCAACAGATCTGGACACGCCCCCGCCCCGGACCGCCCCAGGAGCCCCATGCGCACCGCCTCCGCGCCCGCCCGTTCCCACCACTGAGCCGATCCGGACCCGCGGACCACAGCTCCTGACGAGAAAGGCCCAATGGTCGCATCACCACACCTCAAAAGGGGATACTGGCCCATGACAGGTCATTCTAGAGAGTACCGATGCGCCTGTAGACCGTGGCCCTGCGTCCCTGGCCGCCGACCATCTCGATGAAGCCTTCGTCGAGAAGGCGTTGAACCGCCCACTGGACCTGACGGTAAGACAGTCCCGTCGTCTTCCGCAAAGACGCTATACTACGCGGAGTCTCGAGCGCCGACCAAATGACCGGAGCGTAACGCGACACCTTCTCGAGTGACCGAATAGGAGAATCTCGACGAGCGGCTGGAACATTGCGGCGCCCGTCATCGAGGAGCGGCTCGGCTGGAGTCTCGAAAGGTTCCCGCCAACTGAGAATGGCCGTGAAGCGCGTTCCGAAGTCGCGGAATGCCGGGGGCGGCAGGCCCGCCTGTGCGACGGCTTCCTGCACCTCGCGAATACCGCCGCCCTCGCCCTCGATGACGCGGGCGCCATTGGAGGTGCGGAGGTTCCTGCTGATATCATAGAGGTGGGGATTGACCGCGCTCTTACCGTCGGGCTGGCCGAGCTGATGCTCCGAGACGCCCTCCAGACCGCCAGGACTCGTGATGACGAGCTTATCCTCGACGATGCGGATCTCGACGCGTTTGGTGTCCGTAGCCGCGTCGAGGTTTCGGTGGACGAGCGCGTTGGCTATGAGTTCGCGGACGGCGCGCAGGGGGAGGACAGGAGCGTCCTGGCCGTTACCGGCCTCGTCGTAGCGCATGCCGGTGGGAAGATTGCGACGGATCCACTGCATGGCGTCCTCGAGAAGGTCGGAGACAGGGCCCGTGAAGTGGACAAGATCGCGGGTGCGCATACCGCGACTCGGGGCGCGGACTGCGGCGGTGACGCCGAGAGCGGGGCGGAACCCCTGAGGGAAGGCGCCGAGCGCGTAGAGGCCGGCCAGGGAGAGCTCGCCGAGACTCGTGACGACGCCGGTCATCCGCAGGATCTCTTCGGACGTACGGGAGGCGAGGCGCCGAGAGGCACTACGGGACGCATCCGTGTACACGGCGACGAGGTCGGTGTCAAGATCGTCTGTTTTCGTGCCGACGACGGGCTCAGCGTCCGGGCGGGGAATGTCGTGAAGACGATGCGCCTTCCGCGCATCGATCTGAGCAACCTCGAGGTCGCTCATGCGGTAGTCGCCGTCGCTCTGACGGAGGTAGGCGTACCCCCGGTATCGCGCCGGACGGCTCATGAGCGGAAGACCCTCCACCTCGACGACGAGGACGTCGGCGCCGTCAACGCTGTGCGTGCTGAACGCGCAGGCAACAGGCGGTGTCACCGCCTCGCGCGCCTGTCCGGCGATGCCCTGCTCGAGCGTGGCGACGTCGGACAGGCCGACGGGGATGAAGTCGTTGTGCTCGTCCAGGCCGAGGATGATGAGACCGCCCTCGGGCATGTTCCCGAAGGCGCAGAGAGTCGGGCCAAGCGAGGGGCAGCCCTCCCGGGCCGACTTCACCTCGATCGTCGTGGAGTCCCCGCCTCACCGCCGCAGAGCCGCAATGAGTGCGAGAAGGTCGAGACTGTCAGACATACAGTCACACTAACAGCAATTCTGTGAGTCTGACTGTATGTTTGACAGTTTTGGTGATGGTCTGCGCGTCAGACCGACAGGTCCTCCATCTCCTCCAACTCCTTGCCCTTGGTCTCGGGCGCCCGGAAGAAGACGAAGACGAGCGACAGCAGGGCGCACGCGGCATAGAAGCCATAGGCGAAGGTGAGGCTGATGCTGGAGAAGGTCGGGAAGGTGGTGAAGATGAAGAAATTGGCCACCCACTGGGCCGCCGCGGCCACGGCCAGCGCCCCGGCGCGGATCCGATTGGGGAACATCTCGCCGAGCAGCACCCGCACCAGCGGCCCCCGGGTGGCGCCGAAGGCGACGACGAACAGGTTGGCGGACACCAGCGCGACGGGCGACCAGGGGCGCTCAACGTGATGTCGCTGCCGCTGACGTCGGAAGAATCGCGCACGAGGGCAACTTCACGCCGTGCAGCATGGTGGGCAAGCCCCGGAATACAAATACGTCGCGCGCCACAACGGCGTTCTCACATCCTGTTCTCGCGACCCGGGCCCCGCCCGTCCCCGGGCGCGCCGGCCCCGGGCCGCGCCCAGCCGCCGCGCCGTCTCACCGGCGTCCGCCCCGGGCGCGCCGGTCCCCGCCTCAGCCCTGCACCTCGCCGAGGAGCTCGGTCGCGAGCCCGGGGTCGGCGTGAGCGCCCCGGCTGGCCGGGGACGAGGTGGTGTCGCCGCTGACCGCGAGCGCGCCGTTCCGGTGGAGGTAGCGCAGGCAGACACCGTCGCCCCGGCCCGTGCCGGGGGCGATGATCTCCGCCCAGCTCATGCCCGGGCACGCGCCGACCGCGGCGAGGATCGAGGGCGCCGAGGCGCGCAGCTCCGCCTCGCCCGCGCCGTCGGCCAGGAAGATGTGGGCGTAGACGCCGCTGTCCGCGGCGTCGATGTCGAGGGCGGCCACGCCCGGCGCCTGACCGACGGCCACCCACGCGCCCAGGTCGGCGCCGTCGAGCCGCCCCACGCCGGGGTCGATCTCAAGGTTCACGTCCGCCTGCCCGATGTGCGCCCTCTGGCGGTAGCTGATGGCGCCGACGCCCGCGTCCTGCTCCAGGCCGGGACGCGCGGTGGACAGGTTCTCGACGGCGATCTCGCCGCGCTCCACCGTCACGCTGCCGGGCTCCACCACGACCGCCTTCGGCCCCTGACCGGCGGCCGCGGCCGCCATGATGAGCTGGGAGCGCAGCCCGTCCGATACGCCCCAGGTCTCGACGTTCGCCTCAACGCTGATGACCAGTCCGTTCACCGGCCAGGTCAGCTCCAGGTGGTACTGGATCCCGGCCGATCCCAGCGCGGGGGAGGCTTCGTCGACGATGGCCCCGTAGGCGGCGGCGACGTCGTCCGCGCCCGCGCCCGCGGCGACGGTGGCGGTGAGCGTCCGCTCCGCCGCGCTGCCGTCGGAGCCGAAGGCGAGATCCGTCAGGACCGGCTGCTTCTGCGCCGCCACCAGGAGGGCCTGGCGGGCGGCGGCGCGGGCGGCGGTGTTCGGGTCCGGCAGCGGGCCCGGGCCGGGCGGCCTCCAGAGGGACTGCATGGTCAGGGCGACGCCGCCGAGGGTGAGGGCGGAGCCGAGGGCCGCGCCGGCGACGAGGAACCCGACCTCCCGCCGGGTCGGGCGGCGCCAGCGGGAGAGGGCGCGGGCGGTGGCCCGGGTGGCCTGCGGCGCGTCCTCCTGCTGCTGGCCCGGGGCCGGCGCGCCCTCCCGCGGCCGGTCCGCATCCGGCGCGCTGGAATGGGTCGTGCTCATGGACGCACCCTAGAACCGGACGGCGGGTCGCCGCATGGGCCCTTCTCCCACTGCCGGACCTCGGCGCAGTCACGGTGATACGGTTCATAATCCATCCATGACTCCTGTTGAACGCACCGGGACCGCGCAGGCGCTCGTGGCCGGACTCGTCGAGCGCCTCACCGCCCGTCTGACCGCCGACGGCGCACCGCCGCGGCTCGTCGTCGGACTGACCGGAGCGCCGGGGTCGGGCAAGTCGACCCTGGCCGAGCGCGTCGAAACCGAGCTGGCGGCCCGGGGGCTGCTCGCCGGGTGCGTTCCCATGGACGGCTTCCACATGTCCAACGCCGTCCTGGCCGAACTGGACCGCCACGGCCGCAAGGGCGCCCCGGACACCTTCGACGTCGCCGGTTATCTCGCGGCGCTGGACCGGGTCGGGGGGCCGGATGAGTTCGGCCTGCCCGCGGAGGTCCTCGTCCCGGTCTACCGGCGCGACCTGCACGAGCCGGTCGCCGCGGGCGCGCGCGTGGCCGGCGGCGGCGTCGTCCTCACCGAGGGCAATTACCTGGCGCTGGAATCGGGCGGCTGGGAGGGCGCGCGGGCCCGCATCGACCTGCTCGTCATGCTCGACGTCGCCCAGGACGAGCTGATCCGCCGGCTCATCGCCCGTCACAAGGGCTTCGGCCGCTCCCACGTGGCGGCCGCGCACTGGGTGCGGGCCGTGGACGTGCCCAACGCCCGCCTCGTGGCCGCCAGCGCCGGCCGCTGCGACGAGATCTGGCGGCTCGAGCCCGACGGCGACCCGGCCGCCCGGCCGTCCTCCCGCGCCTGAGCGGCCGCCCTCCCGCGCCTGCGATCAGTGGCCCGCCTGGTCCAGGAGGCTCTGCGCCAGCTCCTCGTCGTACTCGTCCGGCCCGTTCGTCGACGTCCGCCCCGGCTCGCCGTCGGAGACGACCCGCAAAGAGCCGTTGTCGCAGTAGTACGCCACGGAGCGCCCGCTGCTGTTGCCGCTGGTGTCATCGGAGCCGAAGGAGATCTGCCCCAGCGAGCCGCAGTTCCTCTGGGCCCACTGGATGAGACCCGACGTCGTGGCGGCGTCGGTGGTCGGGCCCTTGAGCACGACCCGAGTCCCCATCTCCGGGTTCGGGGCGCTCACCTTGAGGATGGTCCAGTCCTTCTCGGCCAGACTGGCGATCTCCCCCAGGGACAGGGGGAGCGCGGTGGAGCCCGGAACCATCTCCAGCTGGACGGTGAGGTCGCCGACCTGCGCCACCTGCATCAGGCTGAAGGCCCCGGTCAGGCCGTTGGCGGGCGGGTCAGTGCGGATCCCCGCCACGCCGTCGGAGCGCCGCACATCCACGTTGAGCGAGGTGACGAAGACGTGCTCCACCCCGTCCCCGAGCATTCCGGTGGCGACCTGGAGAGCATTGGCGATGCTGTTGGGGAATTCGTCCCCGGCGAAGGTGATGGGGTCGTCCATGAGGGTCATGCTCACGCCCTGCTGCTGCCAGTCGATGTGGATCTCGGCCCGGCACAGCATGGTGGTGGACTCCGCGGGCATGCACGCGGCCGCCTCGGCGGCGACGCTCCCGCGCAGCGACACCAGCAGGTCGCCGGCCGTCTGCGCCGTCGAGCCCTCGGCGAGGGTGATGTCGATCTCATTGACGTCCCCGGGGGTGACCCGCACGTCGGTGACGGAGGGGGAGGACTGCGCGGCGGTCTTCACGGCCGCGCTCAGCGCGTACCCCTCCTGCGAGGAGAAGTCGCCGGGGGACAGGGTCTGGGCCGGGGCCGGGCTCGTCGGGGCCGCCGAGGACGCGGCGGTGGAGGCGGACGACGGGGCGTCCGAGGCCCCGGAGGCGCCCGGGGCGCTGTGGCCCGAGCAGGCCGCCGTGAGGATGAGGGAGAGGATGAGGGCTGCTGCGCAACGCCGTTGTCGGCTCATGCGCCGAGATTACCCGCCGGACGCGCCCGGGAGACAAGTGGTGACCGCCTCGCGGACACCGCGGCGCGGGCCCGGGGGCGGTGCGTCGCCCTCCAGACTCCGTCGCGGGGGCTGGCGCGACAGGACGGATGTGGTGGATGATGACGTGGCGGCGCGCCCCCGGCGGCGAGGATGACCCAAGCACCACCCATCGTCCCGGCCGGCCGCGCAGCACCCCGCCAACACGCCGACAACCCTGAGCATCCGACCACCCCACACCGACTTCGCCGAGACCCTGGGCCAGCACCGCCCTCGGTGGCTGACCGCGCCACCACTATCCCGATCAAGGAGGCTGTCATGGCGGCGATCACAACCGACAGACTGACAAAGAGATTCTCGTCCTCCACCACCGCGGTGGACCATGTCAACATCACCGTGGAGGAGGGTGAGGTCTACGGTCTGCTCGGGCGCAACGGCGCAGGCAAATCAACCTTGATGGGCATGCTGCTCGGGCTCCTTAAGCCGACCTCGGGATCTTTCCAGATCTTCGGACAGTCCGGCTCAAGGGCGCGTATGGCCTCCGACATCGGGGCCCTCATCGAGTCACCGGCCTTCTATCCCTTCCTCTCCGCCCGACGCAACCTCGAGGTCCTCGCACGCTACTGCGGCGCCTCCGCGAGGGACGTCGGCGTTGCACTGGAGCGCGTCGGTCTCGATGACGTTGCCGGGCGCAGATTCTCCCGCTTCTCCCTCGGGATGAAGCAGCGGCTCGGCGTCGCCGCCGCCATCCTCGGAGACCCCGCGCTCGTCATCCTCGACGAACCGACCAACGGCCTGGATCCGCAGGCGATCACTCAGATGCGAGAGCTCATCCGGTCCCTCAGGTCCGAGGGGCGCACGGTGCTGCTGTCCAGTCACATCCTCGCCGAGGTCGAGCAGGTCGTGGACCGCGTCGCGATCATCGCCAACGGCGACGTCGTGACCGAGAGCTCGCTCCAGGACCTGCGGGCCCAGCATTCAGCAGACGGCGTGACCGTCATCATACGGACCGACGACGACGCGGCACTCGTCCCCGCCCTCCGAGAACTCCCCGGCGTTCGTGACGTCCAGTCGCTCCCCGACGGCGGCGTCCGGGTCCGGACCGACGACGACACGGCGCACGGGCTCGCCATGGAGCTGACTCGCCGCGGGATCGGCTTCACTGAGCTCACTGTGGAGGCGGCGACTCTCGAGACCGTCTTCCTCGAGCTCACTGCGCAGCAGACAGGAGACCCCCGATGACCACAGCGACTAAGCGCACTGCGTCCCGCTCGAGCGCGGGTTTCGGTGCTGCCCTGCGGGGCGGCGTCGCCACCTTTCTGGCGCGGCCCCTCGTGTGGGCTCTCGTCGCCGTCTGGCTCCTCCAGATCGTAGTCTTCGCCTACGCGATCAATGCTGCGGTTTACTCCCGGAACCCCGACTCGCCGGCCAGTACCCTCATCGCTGACAGCCTCGGCGTGAACGCCGCGCACGCGTGGCCCCTGGCCTCGATGCCCACGTACGGCTCCTTCGTGTTCGTCCTCCTCGGGGCTCTCGCGGGGGCGTCCGATTACCGCTTCGGCACGTTTCGGCTGATCCTGCCGAGGTATGCGTCGCGTACCGGTCTTCTCGGCGCACGCATCGTCTGCCTCGCCGTCCTGTCGGTCGTCGTGTCCGCCTTGACGCTCCTCACTTCCTTCGCCGCGAGCGCAATCGTGTCCTCGTCCCTCAAACTCGGCGGGGGCGTCCCGCCTGTCTCGGACGTGCTCGTCTCTCTCGCACTGGGCGCGCTCGTCGTCTTCGTAATGACGGCGATCGGGTTCGCCTTGTCCCTTGCGCTGCGCAGCCTTCTGGGCGGCTTTCTCGCGGGATTCGGTTGGGCCATCGGAATCGAGGTCCTTCTCATGCGCATGCTCTCCCCGCTGGCCGGCTGGGTGGATGGTGTGCGGGGGCTGCTCCCCGTTGGTTCCTCCTCCACGCTCATCGCCGCCGTCGGGGAGAAGGCCGGCCTCGACACCGCCGCCACGGCGGGCCTGTCGGAACTCGTCAGCCCCTGGGCGGCAGCGGCCGCCCTCATCGCCTGGACCGTCATCCTGTTCGCCACGGCCATTGCGCTGTTTCGACGCCGTGACGTCTGAGATGCGCCGCGGTGTGAGCCGGCGGCATCCGTCGTCGACCAGTACCTCCGGACCGGTCGGTCAGCCTCGAGTCGTCGTTGGGGCGGCGGGGGCGGGGTGAGGGCGCTCCTTCTCCTGAGATAATGCGATGGGTCTGGCGGGGGCGAGGCCGCTGACCGGGGCGGTGCGGGCCGCGGACCTGGACGTCGCGCTCTCCGGGCGCTGAACCCCCCGGACCGCAACCGTCCACCGTCCAGCGGGTGAGTTGGCGCAATCGCATCATCTGAACTACCATCTGATCCGATTGGACCCACCGGTCCCTGGAATACACCTGGGCTTGCGTCAGGTGGCCGACGGTTATACGAAGGAGTATTGATGATCCGCTGGCTGCGCTCTCATCCGCTGACGGGATTCGTGGTCCTCGCCTATGCGGGATCGTGGGTATTCTGGGCGCCCTTCATCCCTTTGCAAAAGTTTATTCCCGCGGAGTCTTATAAATCGGCAGCGGCGGGGGTGGGTCAGTTGGCGCTGCTGGCCGGACCATTTCTCGCCTCACTCATTATGACTCGTCTGACAACCGGTTCGTTGCGCGCCTGGACCTCCTCATTCAAGCGGTGGCGCGTTCCACCGGTGTCATACGCCTTGGCCCTCATTGCGATACCCGCGGCCATTATGATCGCTTCGGCCGTGCTGCCCGGCAAGGAGGCGGGCACCCCGTCCTTCGTCGGTCCGGCCGTGGTGATCGGCCCCCTCATCCAGGGGGTCGTTTTCCTCATCGGCGGCCCCATCCAGGAGGAAGTGGGATGGCGGGGCTTCGCCCTGCCCGTCCTGCAGGAGCGTATTCGTCCGCTCCAGGCCGCCGTCGTGCTCGGCGTCATCTGGGGAGGCTGGCACCTGCCCCAGTTCTTCGTGTCGGCGTGGGACACTCCGCAAAACAATGTGACCGATGTTCTTGGTTTCTTCGCCTTCACCATCACCGGCGCCGTCGTCATGTCCTGGATCACCAACCTGGCGCACGGCTCGGTCCTGCTGGCGATCCTGGCGCACAACTCCATGAATTGGGCCCTGGCGACGTGGTCCGGGATCACCGGCCAGCAGGCGACCACCATCTGGCCCGCCACCGCGGGGATGGCGGTCCTTGCCGCCGTGGCGATCATTGCGACTCGGGGGCGCCTGGGCTTCGAGGCGCCGGCCGGGACGACACCGCAGCGGGATTCTGCGCCGCCGGCATGATGGCGCCGGACGGGACGAGCGCGGGCGCTCGACCCGACCCGGCCTCCCGCGGACCCGCCGTCAGCGCGCCACCCACACGCAAATCGTGTGGCGAAAATCACGCAATGAGCCTTTCTCACTGGAGACGGCGGTGCGGAGTCGGGGCTCGGCGTGGCGGCGGGGCGGGTGCGTGGAGGTTCGCAGGGTGTGTTCACGGCGGAGTGGGTGTTCACGGCGGAGTGGTCGTCTGCGCGATTGGGGCGGGAGCGGGTCCGGTCGTCCGCGGCCGTGTCGGTCGCGCCGGTCGGTCCCGCGAGATCGTCACTTGACCCGCGAGATCGTCACTTAGCCCGCGAGCACGTCGGGTAACCCGCGAGCACGTACCTCTAGGGCGTGTTATGTAAGTCGTTTGAGCCAGTGGTCGATGGCGGCGATGCGGGTG
>ERZ772948.2222-NODE-2222-length-10080-cov-11.538155_pt1 | contig 10080 bp, 10 predicted proteins | sample MGYA00511945_ERZ772948 | MGnify/ENA primary metagenome ERZ772948 (study PRJEB29015, sample SAMEA2737927) | human oral metagenome | biome: human oral; feature: human-associated habitat; material: dental | place: China | collected 2141 ... | reverse complement strand
CGTACTTCAAAGGATCGCGCTCGATGCACGCCTGGCGCTCCTCATCGGTCAGGGCGCCCCACCACGCGCTCACCTCCGACGGGGACCACGACTCATCCGCGTCGTCGGGCAGTCCCGGGGACGCCGAGTGGCGCCCCTCCTTCGGACCGTTCTGCTCGAACCTGTCCTCGGCCAACTCCTGCAGTTTCCTGCGCAACTCCTCGTCCACCTTGCGGGCGACCGACAGAGCATCAGCAATGCACATTTGCAAGTCGGAGTACTTACCCTGGAGAACAGCTGCCTTTCCGTATCTCACCGCATCACTCAAATCGACGTAAGGAATGCTGACGCTGCCGTCGTCGTAGATGGTGCAGCCGATCTCCTCGGAGATCTCCAACGCGCTCCTCACCTTCGCCTCGACGACGCGAACGCCGTCAATGGCCTCCGCGCACGCCAGCATGTACGCGCTGATCGCGTTGACCGCATGATCCAGCTCGTCCTGCACACGCGACAGGGCCTGCCGCATAGCGTCGATCGCCAACCCCTGGGACGCGATCCGGCTGTAATGGGCCTCCAACTCCTGCACTTGCTCCCTGGCCGCCTTCCTGGCGGCGGAAGCGTCGTCCTGGACCGTCTCGATGTGCGCCGCGCGCCAAAGCAGGACATCACTCCACGTGACCATCAGTTCACCCCCGCGGAGTTGGCGACGTTCTGGAACATCACAGTGTTGGCGTCCTCCGTAGCGACGAATTGCGCGATGGTCTCGCCGACGTTGGACGAATAGTCCCGCAGGGCCTCCGCGACGCCCTCAACGAGCCCGTCGATCGTGTTGCACGCCCCCATCACCACGGAAGCGCTATCACTGCCGACCATCCCGGCCGGCAGGTACCCAGCCTCGTCGCCCACGCGCACCTGCGCCAATCCGTCGGCTACCTCGTCGACCCCTCTGCGCAACCTCTCCAGGTCGCCCGTTTCCACATAGACATCCGTCATTGTGCTCTCCCTTCCTCGTTGTTGGATATTGTTCATGCCACGTGGCCGTTCACCGCACCACGCGAAGACCAGGATCCGGCACACGCCGGATGCCCCGCGCCCACTCAGTTCATTCGCGGCGGTGGTAGCGCGGCGAAGTGCCCAGCGCGGAACGGTCAGCGTGTCCGCGCGCCACGTTCTCCAGCACGCCCCGGTACACGTAGGACGGGTCGTTGTCGAACACGGACTCCGTCCCCAGCAGCCCATCGCGGTAATCCGCCACCGTCTCCCAACTGGGCTCCTCACCGGGGAACTTGTCCATCACAGGACTCTCATCGGCGAACCCCGACGGATCGGTGTCGATCAACCCAGGGAAATTCACCAGCGCCTGCCCCGTGCGCCCCACCGTCGCGGTGGCCACCACCGACTGCGCCACCTGGGCCCCACTCGCACCCGGCCACACCTGCATCGCCACCGCGATCATCCCCGCAACAATAGGAGCCGCGAACGACGTGCCCCTACCCGTCACCACCTGCCCCGATCCCAGATCGTGGTACTGGAAGTCCTCCACCGGCGCCAGCACGGTCAACCCGCGCCCACCATTCGAATACGCCGACATTCGCCCACCCAGATCCGAGGCCCCCACGCCCACAGTCCCATTCATCGACGCCAAAGAACCCGGAGGATCCTTGGAGCCGTAGTTCCCGGTTCCCACTACAACGACCACGCCCCGGGCGACCGCCCCCGCCACAGCCTCACGTAAAGCATCATTGAGGTATCCCGCCAAAGAAATAGAAATTATCCTCACCCCATCGGCTACAGCCGCATTGATCGCACCTCCAACGGAAGACCCGCCCCCGCAGTTGGACGAGTCATCGCCCTCACCAGGGATCGCGTAGTTGATGATCTGGGCGTCGCGCGCCAGCCCGTAGCCCCGGGCCGCCAGGATCGACACCACCGCGCTCCCATGGGAACGATGCGCGTCGGAGGTGGTGAAGTCGCACATCTGCTTCACCGTGACATCCGCGTCCGCCAGTTCCGGCAACGACGTGTCCACAGGTCTGTCAATCACCCCGATCCGCACGCCCTTGCCCGTCAGCCCCCGCGCCACCGCGTTGTCAACGCCCAGCACGCCCACATACGCCTGCGTCGTGATCTCCTCGACGCCCCACGCGGGCACCCGCCCCCCGCACACCACCACCGCCACAACGGCGAACACCGCCCCCACGCGAAGCACACCACGCCCGCCAGGGGGGAACCTCCACGCACTCACAACCCCCACTCCTCCCAATCGAGCTCGAACTCCACACCATCATCAATAGAACCGGGACCATGGGCCGGATCCCACACGGGCTCGTGGTACTCCTCCACCTCCCAGTCCAGATCCTCGACCACTTGCTCCTCGTCCTCCTCCTCGTCCTCATCACCGCGCCCATGGTCCCGCGCTCCACGCCCGCGGTCCTCCTCCGCAGCCGTCGGCGCGAAAGGAGCTCCGGGGACGAAACCCGGCTGCCCGCCGCTGCCCGCGGCCCCAGCCCGAGCGGCCCCAGCCGCCGCCCCAGCCGAGGCGGACAGGACCCCGCCGATACCAGTGCCCGAGATCAGCCCGCGCGCGCTCGCCATGGCCGAGCCTGCCCCCAAAGGCCCCGAACCAAAAGCACCACGGGCCGCCCGCCTGGACACATCCACCACCTCAGAGGGGATCCGGTAGGCCGGATCCCAACGCGGATCCGAGGCGCGGTCCGCGAACGGGGGCACGTACCCGCCCACCAGGCCATTGGGCGTCACCTCCACATTCATCGGCCGCCCCTGCAGCCCCACGCCATCCAGATCACCCACCGCCACACGCGCCGGAGCGTCCTGGGGCAGGCCCGGACGCGCGAACCCCTCCGACGCCCACTCCTCGCCAGGAAGCACCCCGCCGGAACCCCCTTCAGCGGCAGAGGACCCCGCACCGCCAACAGCTGGAGCGCCAAACCCGCGCCCCGCGGAACCACCACCAAGAGCACCACCGACGGCGTCGATTCCGTAACCGGACCAGGATGGATCCGCTTCCTCCGACCCAGAAGTGACGGACCGCACTGGGACAGTCGCGCTAGGAGAAACAACGTTAGAATCGCGCTCAGCTACTTTCTGGATCGCTTTGGCGTGCCCGTCCAGCTCCTGGTTGAACACGGCGAGCATGCCCTGGCACGTCGCCTCGCGCAGCTCATAGCGTTCGCGCTCCAACGCCGCGAAGTACACGTCCGACAACGCGTGCATCAACGTCCCGAGAACAGGAACCTGCGCCACCTGCGCCCCGTACAAGACCTGCCACGCCGTCTCAGCGGGAGTCAACAGCGTCTGGGCCACATTCGTCTCGAACGCCTCCTTCGTCCGCGTCATCGACTCCCTGGCCCGCCGCTGCGCCTCGTACCCATCCACCAGGCGCGCCCGCGCCGCACCCAACCGAGCGCACAGATCCCCCACCCGCTCGCCAATGGCGTCGCGCACCACCTGCGAGTGGAAGCCATTCCCCTCCCCATACGCCTTCACGCGCTCCACGCAGGCGTCAATGCGCGCCAACGCCGCCTCATACGCCTGGTCCTGCTCCGTATCGGAATAATCCAGATCCGCGACCAAACGCAAACGATCGAAGAACCCACTCACATGCTTGGTCGAACCACTCATCGCGCTTCCCCTTTCCTGATCACTGACTCGTTGAACCAACCGAACGCCGCGCCAGCGCGCTCAGCTCCCACCGGACCCGGCAGTCCCATAACCACCCCCGCCGGACACGGCCGACGCACTGGGGTCCTGCGGGGAGGCACCGCCCGCCGCCTGCGCGCCGGACTGCCCCTGCGCGTCCGCCATGGACCGGAAAGCAGCGGCGATCGCCTCCTCGTCCTCCAGGTAACTGGAAACCACCTGCTGCGAGGCGCTGATCATCTGCTCCAACTCCTGCACGCACGCGTCCAGGTCGCTGTTGACCGCGTCCAGCAGCCGGGCGAACGCCGAATGGGTTCGCATCGCCGCTTTCTCGAACCCCCAGCGCGAATCCGTCTGGCCCGCGCCGATCACATCGAGGCCGGTCCGGCGGGCGTCCGCCAGATCCCCCGTCCCCCCGGACGCGGCCACGCGGGCCTGCTCCTCCAGATCCGTGTCGATACCGCCAACGCCGTCCACGCCGGTGCCCCTTTCAACGTCGAAGCCACGCCCCGCTCGCCGCAACGGCGAGCGGATACCCCCAACCTACCCACCACCACCCCGGCGAGTGAACCCCCGTTCCACCTTCCGGACGGACTCGCCGATACCGGAATAATACCGCCCGGATGCACTGCCCCACGATCCAGCCCCACTGGGCCGGATACGCGCCACCGCCGCCGCCCACACGAATGCGGGCAGTGGCGGTGGCGCGGCGGCTCCCCTCCGGCGGACGGGGCCGGCCCCATCCGCCGCCACGGGGTCAGGCCCGGGCCCCCTCGACCGCCGCCTTGAACCAGCCGGTGATGGACGTGGGGTGCGTGATGCCCGTGCCGACGATGACGGCGAAAGCGCCCGCACCGATGGCCGCCGCGGCGTCCCCGGGCGTGTGGACGCGGCCCTCGCAGATCACCGGCACGCCGGGGAACTCCTGGACGATGCCGGCCAGCAGCTCCAAGTCCGGCCCCTCGGTCTTCCCGCGGTCCCCCGTGTAGCCCGCCAGCGTCGTCGAGACGATGTCGGAACCCGCCTCGACGGCGCGCCTGGCGTCCTCCAAGGACCCGCAGTCCGCCATGACCAGGGCCCCTTCCCGCTTCAACTCGGCGACGGTCTGGGCGTAGTCGCGCCCGTCGGCGCGGGGGCGGTCGGTGGCGTCGATGGCGACGACGTCCGCGCCCGCCATCACGCACGCCCGCGCGTGGCGCAGGCTCGGGGTGATGTAGACGCCGTCGTGCCCCTCCTTCCACAGGCCGATGACGGGCACCTGCACGCGGCCCTTGATGGCCGAGATGTCCGACAGCCCCTGGCAGCGGATCGCGGCGGCGCCTCCGATCTCAGCGGCGCGCGCGATCTGCGCCATCGTCTCGGGGTGGCGCATGGGCTCGCCGGGGTACGCCTGCACGGAAACGATCAAACGGCCGCGCAGCGAAGCGATCAAAGGATGTGTCATGGTCTTCTTCCTTCCACGATTGGCCTTGCGGCCACTAGTGCTCACGTGACAACAACTCGAGGGCGGCCCCCAGCAGGGGGGCGTCTCCCCCCAGGGCGCCGGGCAGCAGGGGGACGCCGGCCAAGGGCGTCATCGCCCCCGCCGCGTAACCCAGCCGGAGCGCATCCCACCAGCGCGGACCCGACTTGGTCATCGATCCCGACAGGACGACGGCACCGGGATCCACGCAGTTCGACAACGAGGCGACGGCCTCGCCCAGGGCGTAGCCAGAGCGCTCGAAGCACGTGGCCGCCAGGGCGTTGCCGCCATCGGCCAGCTCCTGCAGGCCCCGCCCGTCGCGGGCCTGCGGGTCGGCGCCGCCGCGCAGGGAGTTGTACCACCGGACGATGCCCGAACCCGAGCAGAACGCCTCGATGTGGCCCGAGCGCCCGCAGGAGCACTCCATGTCCGGCGCGAAATGGTGGTGGACGTGCCCGAAGTGGCCCGCGATGTGGTGGTCGCCCTGGAACACCGACCCGTGGTGGACCAGCGCGCCCCCCAGCCCGGTCCCCACCGCGAAGGACAGGACGGTCCCGAAGCCGCGCCCGGCCCCCAGGACCGCCTCGCCCAGGCCGTGGGCGTGCACGTCGTTGAGGACGGCCACCGGACGGCCCGTCGCCTCCGCGAGCGAGGCCCCCAGGGGCGTGCCCGCCCAGCCCGGCATCGTGCCCGTGGCCGAGACGATGGCGCCCGAGGCGGGATCGACCACTCCGGCGCTGGCCACGCCGATCCCGTCGATGCCCGGGTTGTCCGCGACGAGGCGCCGGGCCAGTTCCGTGACGCGGCGCGCCACCTCGGGGCCGCCCTCCCAGGCCGAAGTGGGGACCGAGCCCCGCTGAGAGGCGCTCAGGCGGCGCGCGCGGACCCGTACCAGGCCCCACGCCACCTTCGTCCCCCCTATGTCGAGGGCGAGCACCTGGCGCGCGGCGGGCTCCCGCGCGCCCTCGTCCTCAAGTTCCCATGGCCCCCGCGCGGACGGGGCGCCTCCACTGGCCTCCATCACGGCCTCCTCCTCGTGCTCCCGGGGCGGGGGCGGCGCCGCCCCCGCCCCGGCCCCGTCAACCGGCCAGCAGCCCCGTGCCCCGGAGCACCGAGGCGACCCACTCGACGTTGTCGCCCTCCAGGGCGGCGACCGGGCGCGGCATCTCGTTCGTGTCGAACACGCCCAGGAGCATCATGGCCGTCTTGAAGGCGCCGATCCCGGCGCCGAAGCCCTGGACGCCCTTCACCTGGACGATCCGCATGAGCTCGGCCAGTCGGTCCTGCTCGGCGCGCACGGCCTCCCAGTCGCGGCGCTCGTAGGCCTGCCACTGGCGCACGTAGCCGTGGGGGTCGACGTTGCCCAGACCGGGCACCGAGCCGTCGGCGCCCGACATGTAGGCGCCGTCGACGACGACCTCGTGGCCGGTGAGCAGTCGCAGGGGGTGCCCGGCCGCCTCGTTGGCCAGGGACAGCCACCGGAAGGAGACGTCGTCGCCGGAGGAGTCCTTGACGCCGGCGAGGACGCCGTCGCGGCCCAGGCGCAGCAGCAGGTCGGGGGACAGCTTCGTGTGCACGCACACGGGGATGTCGTAGGCCCACAGCTCCAATCCGGTGTTCTCCGCCAGGATGCGGAAGTGTCGCTCGACCTCGGCCTCGCCGCCGAGGGCGTAGAAGGGGGCGGTGGCCACGACGCCCGTCGCGCCGGAGTCCTCGGCGCGGCGGATGTGCTCGATGACCCTTTCCGTCTCCGTGTCGATGACGCCCGCCAGGACGGGGACGCGCCCGTCGACGACGCGGAGGGCCTCGGCGAGGACCTGGTCGCGCCGCGCGTCGGTGGAGAAGGCGACCTCTCCCGACGACCCGGACACGAAGAGCCCGTGGACGCCGGCGTCGATCATGCGGTTGATGTGGCGCTCCAGGGAGGCGGTGTCGAGCGACCCGTCCTTGAGCGGGATGGCGAGCGGCGGAACGACGCCGCGGATCTGTGATTTCATTTCATTCCTTCGTGTGGGGTGGGTGGAGCGGCGGGGGGAGGGCCCCCGGAGCTCCCGGGTGCGGGTCTCGTGCGGCGTCACTTGGCGCTCACACCGAGCAGCTGCAGGCCTGTGGCGGCGATGGGGCTGAAGTCGGCCACTTTGCCCGGCTTGTAGGCCGTGAGCATCTTGCGGTGGAACAGGGGGTAGACGACGGCCTGCTCCGCCAGCAGGTCCTGGGCCTGGCCCCACTTGGCGAGCGCGGCAGGGTCGTCGGGCTCCAGCTGCACCGTCTCCTCGACGATGCCCTGGAAGGACCGGAAGGCGTCGGGCGCGGTCTTCGCCCAGGAGTCGCGCTTCTGGGTCCAGATGTTGTCGCCGTTCCACCAGGACATGATGATGCCGGGGTCCATGCCGAACACGGACGGGTCGCCGGGGGCCATGACGATGTCGTAGCCGGGCTCGTCGACGTCGGTCGCGCTGGTGTAGGGGTCGGCGAGGGGGTCGACCTTGACGGTCAGGCCGAGGGCCTCCAGGTCCGCCTTCACCTGCGGGACGAGGTTGGCGATCCACGGGTGGTCGGTGGTGGTGAGGGTGATCTCGGTTCCCACGGCGCCCGCGTCGGCCAGCTGCTTCTTGGCCGCCTGCGGGTCGTGGCCCAGGTCGGTGGCGGGCTTCTTGTGGGCGGGGCTGGACTCGGGCAGGAAGGACGTGGCGACGACGGCCTGGCCCTCCATCGGGCCGTCGACCAGCTTCTGGCGGTCGATGGCCCTGAGGACCGCCTGGCGCACCTCGGGCTTGTCGAAGGGGGCCTTCGTGGTGTTGAACATGAGGAAGGGGTTGTTGTACCCGGGGACCGCCTCGACGGCCCACCCGGCCGCCCTGAGCTGGTGGACGGCGCTGGAGGGGACGGCCTCCATGATGTCCACCGTGCCGCCGATGGCCGCGGACAGGCGCGCGGAGTCGTCCTTGAGGACGTGCCAGCGGATCCTGGCGGCGGTGGCGGGCACCGACCCGTTGTACTGGTCGTTGGGGACGGCGGTGACCTCGGTCGGCGAGATGCTCTCGTACTTGTAGGGGCCCGAGCCGACCGGCTGCGCCTTGAGCGCGTCCGCGTCCATGGAGGCGGGGGCGACGCGCACGTTGGTGAAGCGGTCCTTGAGCATTGAGAAGGGGTGCTTCAGCTTGATGGTGACCGTGGCGCTGTCCTTGGCGGTGACGGAGTCGACGAAGGTGAAGAACTGCTTGTAGATGGAGGTGGGGTCCACGGCCCTCTCGTAGGAGGCGACGACGTCGTTGGCCGTGACCGCGTTCCCGTCGGAGAACTTCGCCCCGTCGCGCAGGGCGACCTCGTACTCGGTGGCGGAGACCTCCACGGGATCCCCCTTGGCCAGGGCTGGCCGCACCGAGTAGTCGACCATGTCGAAGGCGTAGAGCCCCTCCAGCACGTGCCAGTTGGTGCCCAGCGCCAGGGCCGATGTGGTGACCGGCCCGTAGTCGGCGGTCGCGTAGGCGACGCCGACGTTGATTTCGCCGGTGGGCCCCGCACCGCTAGTCTGAGGCGTGGACGAAGTCTGTCCGCCACCGCAGGCAGTGAGCACCAGTGCCGCCGCCGCGACGGCCGCACCCGATGCGAGGGACTTGCGGATTCGCAATTTTCTCTCCTCATCTTCGAGAAAGGTGGATGTGCGGTGTTCCCGCTCCGTTAGGATGATCGTATGTTGTCAGACAAATCAACGCAAGCCATAGAGGCCGCAATCTCGTCGATACGGTTGCAGAACGATAACGCGCCTGCGGCCGACACGCGCTCCACCGCGACGATGGACGCGATCAAGGCCTACATCCTGCAGCACGGCCTGCGCACCGGCGACCGCCTGCCCACCGAGGCGTCCCTGTGCGCCGACCTCGGCGTGTCGCGCTCCTCCGTGCGCGAGGCCCTGCGCAAACTCGAGGCCCTCGACATCGTCACAGTGCGGCAGGGCTCGGGCTCCTACGTCGGCACCATGTCCCTGCAGCCCCTGGTCGAGACACTGGTCCTGCGCTCCGCCCTCGACGAGATCAACGGGATCCAGTCCCTGCGCTCGATCATCGACACCCGGCGCGCCCTGGACCTCGGCATCGCCCCCGGGCTCCTGGCCGCCATGAAGGGCAAGCGCGACCCCCGGCTGTGGGACCTCGCCGACGCCATGCGCGCCAAGGCGCAAGCGGGCAGGACCTCACTGGCCGAGGACATCGCCTTCCACTCCGCCCTGCTCGAGTCCCTGCACAACCCCCTGATGTCGCAGCTCGTCTCGGCGATGTGGCTGATCTACCAGGCGCTCGCCCCGCAACTGGAGACAGCCAGCGAGGAGCACCTCCTGGCCAGCGCCGAGGCGCACGCGGCGATCCTGCGCGCCTGCGAGTCGGGGGACATCGACGCCTACAAGGAGGCCATCGAGGACCACTACCTCCCGCTCCTGTCCCTCATCGGCGCCGCGCCCGCGGCCCACGGCCCGGGCCCCTCGCCCCGGCGCCGCGGACACAGCCGGGGGGCCGACGAGCAGGCGCAGGGGGAATGAGATGCCCCACATCCCGCCTATAAGAAGACCCCGAGGAGATCACTCCTCGGGGCGGCGGGCGACGCACTCAGCGGGTCTCGCGGTGGCGCGTCGACTTCCTGCAGCGCGGGCAGAACTTCGCCAGCTCGAGCCTGTCGGGCGTGTTGCGGCGGTTCTTCTTCGTGATGTAGTTGCGCTCCTTGCACTCCGAGCACGCCAGAGTGATCTTGGGGCGAACGTCCTGGGACTTGCTTGCCACGGTACTTCCCTCGTTTGCTGTTGGTGTCGCGAGCGACCTGTCGGTTATCGGTAGCGGGGGCGGGGCTCGAACCCGCGACCTCACGATTATGAGTCGTGCGCTCTGACCAGCTGAGCTACCCCGCCGCAGCGGTCGCGGCCTGGGCCGCGACCAGAGCCCCGAAAGGGAATCGAACCCTTGACCTTCTCCTTACCATGGAGACGCTCT
>ERZ772948.2214-NODE-2214-length-10117-cov-20.224806_pt1 | contig 10117 bp, 12 predicted proteins | sample MGYA00511945_ERZ772948 | MGnify/ENA primary metagenome ERZ772948 (study PRJEB29015, sample SAMEA2737927) | human oral metagenome | biome: human oral; feature: human-associated habitat; material: dental | place: China | collected 2141 ... | reverse complement strand
TCGGACGAAAAAATCTACGCCAATCTGACGGACTTCATTTTATCAGCGATTCCCTCGGGCAAAAGAGAATCTGCTAAGATAGTCACAGATCAAAGAGAATTCATTTGGAGGTGAGTGTCATGGAGATTTTGAAGAATTTGCAGAGTGTGTTTCGCGCAGTGCGTCCGCCGTGTGCGCGCTGCCCCTATCGGCTGGGGCTGGTGAAGTTCGTGCAAAGTCCGTGCCCTGCATGCCGCATGGATGGCTATCGCATGTATGACGTGCTGATGCGCGGACAGGATGGCTTTCCCGCGATATGGCGCAGCGACATGTTCCGCGACGGAGCAGACGATGGACGTGTATGGAGGCGCAGATTTTCTGACTGAGGCAGTGGTGGAACCCGCGTAAAACGTGGGACGTTTAGGATTTTTGAAAGAGGTGTATTTCGATGAAAAAGCAGATGTTGGTCTTCTCTCTCCTGCTCCTTATTTTGTGCAGCGGCTGTTCCGGCAGCGTCGCGGACAGCATCGGAAAAGATGTGGAGGATACCATCGCGCATTCGCAGAGTGCCAATGACAAATATGTGCAGATGGTCAAGAACGGTTATCCGAGCAGTCATCCGTCTGTGAGCTACGATCAGGCATTCACCGCCTTCTTCAGCAGCCCGCAGTGGAAGCATTTCAAGGCGGAGGACGGCCGGGAGGTCGTCGAGTTTACGGGGGACTGCACCTATCAGAATACGCCCGTAAAAGCGCGGATTCAATTCGTTGTCCATGAGCAGCAGGAGACATTTGAGACGGCGTATCTGGCGTTTAATGAGGTTCCACAGAACAAACTGATCCTGACGGCGCTGATCGAGAAGGCATTCTCATCGGCAGAAAGCCCGCAGGGAGCGGCAGGGAACACTGCATCACCGATCTCCTACGGTGAGGCGAAGAGCCTCTTTCAGTCATGGCTCGACGCGCACACATTCCCCGCTGCCGTTGAGGTCGGTGGCGGCGACCAGAAACTCCACAAGGTCTCCGGCTCGGACAGAGAATACTATATGTTCCAGATCCGTGGCATGACGCGCCTCCATGATGTTCTGGTGGAGCCGAACACGCGGGAAATGTTCATCTACGATACGGGCAAGCCCGAGCCGATCGACACATGGTATCAGAAATTCGTCGTGGCGCAGAATAAAAGGAAATAGACGATGGCATACAAACCATTGTGCGCGGCGAAGAAAGGACACACAATGGTTTGTATTTCATGAGAAGTAAGTTGTTTGATTGATATTCTTTATGATATGATTGTCAGTAAGTTAAGACGCGTAATAAATTACAGCATAGAGAATGTCTATGCAGATAAGGAAAATTTTTGAGACACGCTTGGTATGGACTTTATTTGTCCATACCCTTCAATATACTTACAAATGCACTAATAAATTCGGCATCATCATCCAATCTGAGGTGCTGTTTTATTAGGAGAGAGCAGCCACGTACAGAGGAGGAAATCATCATGGCAGAGGAAAAGGGACAGACGGATAGCTGTAGAGGGTGTTTCGAGGCAATGACTAGATGGTGTTTCGATGTGGACGGCATCGGGGCAATGACGGAACTCATATTTATGTTGGAGCTGAACGGGCCGATGGTGGATCTTGAGTCCGATTTGATCGACGGATTCAACGGCATGATCGCGCGGCTCAGGGAGGAGCGGACGGATATCCTTGTTTGGCTCTGGAAAGAGATCGACCATTGCATCGACAATAATAACCGCATATATTGCACCGACTATAGTACCCGCGTGCCGATTACCGAGGATTCCGCGCTCATCGAACAGGGCTGTTTTACGCGCCTTCGTACCTCGGGTGAAGAGTATCGACGCACACATCCCGAGAAGTTCACAGTAAGGGACGACAAGCGCGGCAGCGGGGGCTTGTTCGACTCCATCGGTGAGTCCATCCTCATGGCTCGGATCATGTACGGGGTGGTGCACCCCGAGGAGCGTCCCGTGCGTACGATGTTCATCATCGTCACGGACAACACGGAGATCGAGACCGCGAACCAGTGCTACTGGACGCCTGACAGAGTGCGGGGATTGTTACATCAGCAGGAAGAGGAGGAGGGCTGGGCGTTTATCCTCCTCGGTGCGAACATCGACGCGGTGCAGGTTGCAGGAGCCGTCGGCATCCCTGCTGAGAACGCCGCCACGTTCGTCTGTGATGCGGCGGGCGTGCGCGAGAACTTCGCGTCGCTCGGGACAATGATTTCCTCGTTTGCCAAAGGCGCGGGCATACCTCCGACATGGTCGGAACCGATTACCGAGCATCTTGAGAAAAGTAAGAGTAGCAGGAACTGAGCGGGGGAGATGTTAAGGGATCAAGGGATATGTCCATGATCTCGCATTTTTGAGCATTTGGATAAGGCATGGGTGAATTGCGTCCATGCCTTTTGCTATACGGCGAAGGAAGCGGCACACAGTATCACATGAGAAAAAAGTTGTTTGATTGATATTCTTTATGATATAATTATTAGGAAAATAGTCATAAATGGATAATTTCGCATGGATACAACGATTCCTATATCATCATACCCATAAACTGTCCATATCGAGTGCTATGATGAAAATATCAGGGAATCGCTGATAAAATGAGGTCTGCCAGATTGGCGTAGATTTTTTGTCCGAACAAGGTGGAAAACCGGACGCAGAGTGGGGCTCTGTGGAGGATTTTCCGCCGAAGTGCGGGCGAAAAAGATGCGTCAAGATGGTGGTGCCGAATTTATCAGTGCTTCCTCAGGTATGGGTAATGTGAATGGGAGGCGAATGGTATGGGGTACATCATAGGGCTCGTTGTTATTGCACATATTGTCGGTGCGGTCATTTTGCTTCTCTACGGACTCGTGAACGATCCGATTAATACTATTTTTATTATTGCTCTAATCCCTATAGCGGCGCTTATGGTATTTCTCTTTTTTATGGGGCAATATGGGTTATTTTGGTTGCTGAACCGTCTGGGATGTGTGGATGGAGATTGGATTGATGGCTGGCATTGGCGTCACCGCAGAAAATGACGGCAGGATGGTGAAACGATGGAGATTGATTTTAAGGAGAACAAAGGCTTTCGTCTGCTGCAGCTGTACGAACGTCTGAGCCGGGGCGAGGTCATCCACAAGGCAGAGCTGGCGCAGAAATTTGCCGTGACGGACAAGACCATCCAGCGCGACATCGAGGAGCTGCGCTCCTACCTCGCGGAGACGCGCACCGATGAGGGCGAGGCATCCATCGTCTATGATCGTACGCGCAGCGGCTACCTGCTCACACATGCGGCGAGCGAGTGGCTGACGAACGAGGATGTGCTCGCCGTCTGCAAGATTCTGCTTGAGAGCCGCGCATTCTGCAAGGAGGAGCTCGATGCCCTCCTGAAGAAGCTACTGCGGCAGACTGCGCCGCAGGAGCGCGCACAGGTCAGGAAGCTGATCCTCAGTGAGCAGCATTACTATGTCCCGCTGCGCCACGGCAAAAAACTGCTCTCCGCCATCTGGGAACTCTCACAGCACATGACGGCACAGCATACCATACGCATTGTTTACTGCCGTCAGGACGGTGCGGAACGCACACATGAGGTGAACCCCGTCGCCATCATGTTCTCCGAGTATTATTTCTACCTCATCGCCTATCTGGCGGATGGTCGCAGGGAGTTCCCGACCATCTTCCGCATCGACCGCATTGCACGTTTCGAGCCGACGGGCGCGACCTTCCGTGTGACGCATAGCGGGAAATTCAGCGACGGCGAGTTCCGCAAACGCATCCAGTTCATGTACGCGGGCGAACTTCGCCGCGTCACATTTGACTATAGCGGCGCATCGGTCGAGGCCGTTCTCGACCGCCTCCCCACGGCGAAGATTATTTCGAAGGAGAACGGTGTATATCGCATTGCCGCCGAGGTGTACGGGAATGGGATTGATATGTGGCTCAGGAGTCAGGGCGATCATGTACAAGTAATTGAGGAATAGTGTGTTTTATTTTGATGTATGCAGATTGATTGAAATGGGGCGTTCATGATGAATGACAAAGAAAATGCAATCACAACGGTAAATGAATATGAACAGGAATCCTTTGATCTTGATGCGTTAGAGCAAAAACTGGAGGAAGAAATTGGAGATCATCTGTCCAGTCTTGAACAGCTAAAAGAAGAGCATAAACTGATTGGCAATCCCGATGGAATTGGTACAGTTGTGCTGAACAGCGTGTGGGAACAGTTTATCAATCAGGTGGGGGTTGTTGCGGGGGAGGATTTTATTGAAGCAAATCGAGGATTAACACTTGATTTAAGGGCTGAAGCACATATCCAAACGACCGATAATTTTGTGCATGGGAAGATCGCGAGTCATAATGCATATATTGATTATCAAAACCGGTATGATGAGACACGGCAGGATTTTCAGACAGATTCCACAACTGAAACGAATGACTATACACGCTACAACGAAGACACCAAAGTTGTGGAGAAATACGATCCTCGGGCTAAAGAGTGGAAAACCCAGTTCAAATCAAATAAAGAATTAAGAGCCACATGGGATAACCGTCCAAAAGCGAAAAAAGATGGCAATGATTCAAAAAGGTCAAGGAATGTTCATATAGACCATATTATTCCTATTGCAGAACAAGCACGTGATATGGAAGCTGCTGCACATATAGATAAAGAAGATCGGATTACGTTTGCAAATAGTGATGTCAATCTTCAGGATTTGGATGCAGGCGCAAATTGCTCCAAAAGCGATTTACCCACGGAAAAGTGGCTCGAGATGAAAGACGAAAATGGGAAGACACCAGATGAACGCTTTCCCATTGATAAAGAGAAAATGCTTGAAAATGATAAGAAGGCACGTGAAGAATATGAGGAAATGAAGGAGAAAGGAAAACAGGCGTCCATCGAAACAGGAAAAAAATCTCAACGTGAAGAAGCCTTCCGCATAGGTGGGAAGGCTGTTCGTGCTGCGGTCACAGCACTCCTTGCAGAACTCGTGCGGAATATCATCGCGAAGCTGATTCAGTGGATTCGCTCGGGCGAAAAGAATTTCAGCAGTTTCTTTGTCCATCTGAAAGAGGCACTTTATCAATTTCTTGGAAACATGAAGAAGCATGTCCTAACCGTTGGAGATAGCGTTCTCACGACGATTGCAACGGCGATTTTCGGTCCGATCGTCGGTATGGTCAAGAAGGTCTGGATGCTCCTAAAACAAGGGGCACGCTCCATCAAACAGGCAATCGACTATCTGAGGAATCCTGAGAACAAGGGGAAGTCTACCAGTATATTACTGCTTGAGGTAAGTAAGATCGTCACGGCGGGAGTCGTCGGAATCGGGGCGATTGTTCTCGGAGAAATGATAGAGAAGAGTCTGCTTACGATACCCGTGCTTGCGATTGAGATTCCCTTGTTTGGCAGTATTGCAAGCATATTGGGGATGTTTTCGGGAGCATTGGTTTCCGGCATTGTTGGCGCACTTGTAGTCAATATGATTGATAAGCTCGTTGCCAAAAAGCGGAGTGCCGACAGTCGAGAATTTCAGATCAGTAAAAGACATGAAATCATCATCGTGCAGGGGAAGATGCGTGATATCAGTGCGGAGCAACTTGCACGCAAAAAAGAGCAGGTTACATCTTCGATTTCCGAACGTCATGCCGAAATGTCGAAAGCGATGAGGGCATCGTTGGAAAATATATATGCAGACGATACGAAGCCGGATCATCAGGAGACGAAAAGTGAGATCGAGCGACTTCTTGGCGGGATGTCGACGGGAAAAGCGTAAAGAAAACAGTGTCTTTTTAGAGGAGTATCACTCATGAACGAACTTATCTTACAGGAGCACAAACAGAAATTTTTGGAGGCAAAAGAAGGGCTGAAACGATTTTCAGAAAGAGAAGAGCGGGATTTTTGGCTCCCATCCGTTGCAGAAGATGGTGGACTCTTTGACTTGTTCTCGCACAATGTAACGGGGGAGGAACTCAATGAACGATTAGGGCGCGTTCAGGATATTCTTATTGATCTGAATCAGGATATCATCGAGAATGGAAAGGAGTTCAGACAGGTCTACGATGCGCTCGAGGCGCTTGATAGCGAATACATTCCCGCGATATTGCTAGCGATCCAGTCGGCGGAGAAGGCAAACACAGATGTGCGTATAGCTCAGGATGATATTCGCAATATCTTGGACTACCAGAAAAAGACGCTCGAAATACTGCAAGAGTTCAAGAATCGCGTTGAGAGCTATGAACATCTGCCAGATATTGATTCACTCTGGGGAAAAACGATCTTAGTTCAGCAAGAGCTGGCAGAGGTAAAAGCTGAGCTGCAACAGATGAGAAGTCGTGTGGGAACAGAGCAGACATCATCAACGCCACCAAGTCGGTTTGCCCTTATTGGATATTGTGTTGGCACTGTCGCCGTTGTCGAGCTCGTGTTGTTCTTCTTGAAGGGGCTCTAATGGAAAAATATGCAAAGGCTTTTCTTAACAGTGCTTCGCTTTTTGATGGCGCGATCGGTGCGGCAGGAGAAGTTACGAAGTCGGCATCTCTGATTGTAGAGACTGACAGCAGAGCGGAGACGCTGAGTCTGCTCCATAAAATAGCAGATATTGTTGATACTACTGGAATATCTGATCGTGTGAAGGAACTCGCACAAGGACTGAAAAACAGCCTGTATCTTTACTATGGTTCTCTGAAAGTTTCTGATATATGCAAACCAGAGGAGACGATCGAGGATGCAAGGTCTTTGGAAGAGTTGTTGAATGAGTTGAACTCGCTTGTCGGACTGGAAAATGTAAAGGCGAAAGTTAATGACCTGATCGCGTATCAACAGGTGCAGCAACTACGACGGCAAAGCGGATATCGAACCCCTAAGAGCACTCTTCATATGGCTTTTACAGGCAATCCTGGCACAGGAAAAACCACGGTTGCACGCATTGTCGGCTGTATATACAGGCACCTTGGCTTGCTCTCCAAAGGTCATTTTGTGGAGGTTTCGCGTACAGATTTGATTGCTGGATATCAAGGGCAGACTGCACTTAAGGTAAAACGTGTGATAGAAAAAGCGAAAGGTGGCGTTCTTTTTATTGATGAAGCATACAGCATCACGGAAAATGAACACAGTGATTCCTATGGGCGCGAGTGCCTGACGGAGCTGACGAAGGCATTGGAGGATTATCGTGCCGATCTGGTTGTCATTGTCGCTGGATATACGGAACCGATGAAGGTGTTCTTTGCCTCCAATCCTGGGCTGAGGTCGCGGTTCAATACGTTTATCACGTTTGATGATTATGACGCGTCGGAACTTGAAGAGATTCTTATATTGATGTGCAAAACAGATGACTACCGCCTGAGCGACGAGGTGAGATCGTCCATCCATAGATATTTTGAACGCATTATGCAGGAAAAGGGCAAGAATTTTGCCAATGCACGCTTAGTGCGCAATATATATGATGATTTGATTATGAATCATGCGAGACGTATCGCTCAAATTAAGAAGCCTTGTTGTGAGGAACTGACGATTATCAGAGACGAAGATTTTAGCGGCTTGATAGAAAGGTAAACAACAAATTTTTCATTCGCTCATCTAATAGACAAAATATGTCCTCCTTCATCCCTATACTGTAATCATCAGGGGCGAACGCCCACGGAGATGGTATAGAGACGAAGGAGGATTTTTCATGCAGAAGGGATTGACGGAGCTGGTGTTCATCGTCGATCGGAGCGGGTCGATGGCGGGACTCGAGAAGGATACGATCGGCGGGTTCAACTCCATGCTGAAGGAGCAGGCGGAGCTTGAGGGCGAGGCGCGTGTGACGACGGTGCTGTTCGACAATCAGTATCGGCTGCTGCATGACCGCATCGACATCCGTGCGGTTGCGCCGCTGACGGAAAAGGATTATCGTGTGGGCGGCGGTACGGCTCTCCTCGATGCGATCGGGCGTACGATTGAGAAGATCCGTGCGGTGCAGAAGCAGACGGCGGAGGACTATCGCGCGGAGAAGGTACTCTTTGTCATCATCACGGACGGGGAGGAGAACTCCAGCCGCAAGTATTCGACGGAGCAGATCAAGGAGCACATCGAGCACCAAAAGGAGAAGTACGGATGGGAGTTCGTCTTTTTCGGGGCGAATATGGATGCGGTCTTGGAGGCGTCGAAACTCGGGATTGCTGCGGAGTTCGCGCGGGGATGGCTGGCGAACGCCGCAGGGACGGCGATGGCGTACAATGCCATGTCGGCGATCACAACGGATATTCGGAGGCGTTAAGAAAGAGGGCGGATCAGATGAGCACATTGAAAACGGTCGGTATTGCGACGGCAGTTCTTGCGACAGGCCTTCTCGGCTATGGCATCTATAAGGCGCTGCAGGAGGATGAGCCGTCATGCGCTGCGGATGATGCGGCGGAGTGGGATGATGAGATGGAGGACGAGGAGGAAGAAGCGGATACATTCGACGAGGCGGAGGATGATGTCGTCTACGGATGATCGTCGTTTCTGCTGACTCGTGTCGAGCGACAGGATACATCCTACGTTCGTCGCTGCTTTTCTGCAGGCGACATAGCGAGAGCTTTCATTCAGCCGATTTGGCGTTTGAAAGCTCTTTTTGTCCTTGACAACCGCTGTCGCCGTGCATACTATGATAGTAGAGTAAGAGGAGGAATCGAATCAGTGAGCATCATCAAGAAGGACATTCCTGCGGAGTACCGTGTACTGATTCAAAAACTCCGCCTGATCGACGATACATTTTTCAACGTATGCTTTGATAACTATACCGAGGGGATGCAGCTCCTGCTGCGCATCTTCTTTGATCGAGACGATCTCGTTGTTCGGCGCGTCGTTACGCAGCAGAGTGCGGACAATCTCTACGGACGCGGGGTGCGTTTCGATGTACTGGCAGAGGACAGCGAGGGGAAACTCTACGACTGCGAAGTCCAGCGGGCAAACGAAGGCGCAACTGCGCGTCGGGCGAGATACAACAGCAGCATGATGGATTCGCGCGCGCTGGCAAAAGGAGCGGAGTTCGCGGCACTTCCGGAGACGTGGGTGATCTTCATCACGGAAAACGACATCTATCAAGCAGGATGCCCTCTGTATCACGTTGAGCGGATCGTCCAAGAAACGCAGCGTCCATTCGATGATGGGGCGCATATCCTCTATGTCAACGGAGCGAACCGAGACGACACACCGCTCGGGCGGCTGATGCAGGACTTTTTCTGTGAGCGTCCGGAGCAGATGAATTATGCGGCACTTGCGAAGCGAGCCGATTACTTTAAGGCAGAAGCAGAGGGGGTCAATGCCATGTGTGAACTGATGGAAAAATTTGGCGAAAAGAAGATGGAAGAGGGACGCGCCGAAGGTCGCGCTGAGGGGCACCGTGAGGGAATGCTGGACATGGCACGCTCGCTACGCAAGCTGAACGTCCCTCTCGAGGTGATCGAGAAGTCGAGTGGTTTGACGCGTGCGGAGATTCTGGCACTGTAAGATGTTTTTGCCGACTCGTATGGATGTATGGGAGAAAAAGAGACCTTCGTCTTCGCCCCGTCTGTGCCCTAGAATCCTCCACATGTCCGGAGCAGATGAATTATGCGGAACTTGCGAAACGCGCTGATTACTTAAGGCAGAAGCAGAGGGGGTCAATGCCATGTGTGAACTGATGGAAAAATTTGGCGAAAAGAAGATGGAAGAGGGACGCATCGAGTCGGCGCGTCGGACGGCAACGGCATTGTTAGCGCTGGGGAAGCTCACACTCTCTCAGATCGCTGAGGCAACAGAACTGTCACAGGAAGAGGTAAAACGATTGGCAGGGTCCCTTGGGGCGTAAGTTCTTGTGAGCGGAGATTCTAGGGAATCTCTGACAGAGAGCCGCTCAGCTTGACATACTTCATGTTATCTGTTCCTCCTGAAATATAAAAAAATGCGATTTTTTATATTTCATTTGACGAAGATATAAAAAACGCGACGATTTGGAGGTGGATGGAGTACGAGCGGTGCAGTAGTCCCATGAAAGCCGCCGCCTTTTTGATGATTTTTATGCTATACTACTGGCATCGATGGTTTCTCAGTAAGTGAACGGGGAGGATGAGAGAGATGAAAAAGGGATTGATCCTGTTGGCGGTCTTCATGTTCGCC
>ERZ772948.2210-NODE-2210-length-10132-cov-3.676689_pt1 | contig 10132 bp, 10 predicted proteins | sample MGYA00511945_ERZ772948 | MGnify/ENA primary metagenome ERZ772948 (study PRJEB29015, sample SAMEA2737927) | human oral metagenome | biome: human oral; feature: human-associated habitat; material: dental | place: China | collected 2141 ... | reverse complement strand
GGTCCTATTATCGTCAGCATTGAGACCTTTGAGGATTTAGTCCGTGTCAGCTATCGCTATGATTATCCAGAGCTTGACTTGCCTTGTTTCGCCCTTCTCAATGCACAGCTTTTATTGGTGGATTTGATTCGGACAGGTACAGGAGAAAATATCATTCCAGTACATGTTGGGACTCCTTATGTTTATAAAGAAGCGATCCTTACTGAATTTGGCTGTCATGTGGAAGAAATGGAAGGGAATGAACTAGTCTTTAAGAAGGCAGATTTGGAGAAACCATTCCTGACAGCAAATAATGTCATGTTGGATTACCTGGAGCCTAAACTCAAAGAGCGCTTGGCAGAAGCTACGACGAGTGAAAGTTTTACAGGGATTGTTCAGCAAAAACTCTATCAGGCCATCCCAAGTGGTGCCTTTAGTATCGAAGATATCGCAGCGAGCCTTGGCATTAGCAGCCGGACCTTGCAACGAAACCTGACAGCAGAAGGGACCAAGTTTAACCAGGAATTGCAAAATGTGCAGAAGATTCTAGCCTTTGGTTACTTCAAAAATCCTGACATGACAACGGATGATGTAGCCTATCTGCTGGGCTATTCCGAAGTGTCCTCCTTCTCGCGGGCCTTTAAAAAGTGGACAGGAAAGACCATTTCGGAGTATCGAGAAGAGATTCAGAAACACTCCTAAAATCAGAGATATTTTTTATAAGCATCAGATAATATCATCTGGTGTTTTTATTTTTTAAAGAATTTCAACTTTTTTCTTGACAAGTGAGTAAACACTCACTATAATAGCTCTTGTGATTTAAAAAGTGAGTATACACTCACCTAGGAGGAAGTAAATGAAAACATTACTACATTTACAAGATTTAGTAAAATCTTTTGACCATCAAATAGTTCTGAATCATGTCAGCTTTGAATTGCAGACAGGAGAAATTATAGGATTAATTGGTCCGTCTGGTGCTGGTAAATCAACTATGATTAAGACTACGTTAGGAATGGAAAAGGCTGATGGAGGCGTAGCTTTAGTGTTAAATCACACTATGCCCAATCGCCATATTTTAGGAGATATTGGTTATATGGCCCAGTCAGATGCCTTATATGAGGCTTTGTCAGGTCAAGAAAATCTAGAATTTTTTGGTCAGCTAAAAGGGCTATCCAAAAGAGATCTGACAGCTGAAATTTCCCATGTGGCTCAAGTTGTGGATTTGACAGAGCATTTGAATAAAACGGTATCCGGTTATTCTGGAGGAATGAAACGGCGTTTGTCACTGGCTATCGCGCTTTTAGGAAATCCTCAACTCTTGATTTTGGACGAACCGACAGTTGGAATCGACCCTTCTCTTCGAAAGAAAATCTGGAAAGAATTATTCGCGCTTAGAGATAATGGGGTTGGGATATTAGTTACTACCCATGTTATGGATGAAGCAGAGTTGACGGATAAGGTCGGCTTATTATTAGGCGGAAAAATCATTGCTTTTGATACACCGCAACACTTAAAAGAAAGTTATCAAGTTTCAAGTATTGAAGAAGTATTTTTAAAAGCAGAAGGTGAGTAAAATGAGAACAATAGCGATTGCAAAAAAAGTCATCAAAGAATTACTTCGTGACAAACGAACTCTAGCCCTGATGTTTATAGCACCTGTTTTTATCATGTGGTTGATGAACCTCATGTTTTCAGCTAGTACAACCGTGAATGTCAAGTTGGCAACACAAGATCTACCAACTGGTTTGGTAACGAAAATGGATGAGCTCGATCATGTGGACGTCGAGATTTATCAAGGCTTAGATCAAGCCAAAGAAGCGCTAATAAATGAAAAAGTCGATGCTGTGATTTCTTATAAAAACGGTGAGTACCAGGTCGACTACGCAAACACAGACGCCTCCAAAACATCTATGATACGACAAGTGTTACGAACGAGTATCGCCAGTGAAGGCACCGATCAGTTACTATCTCGTGTTAAAAAAGCTCTTCCACAATTGGACTCGGACGCAAAAACACCAGAAATCAAGGAGTCTTACCAGTATGGAGATGAAAATACAAGCTTCTTTACCAATATGATTCCGGTTTTGATAGGTTTTGTAGTTTTCTTCTTTGTCTTTTTGATTTCAGGTATGGCGCTTTTGAAAGAACGCACCAGTGGAACACTAGAACGTTTGTTAGCAACACCAGTGAAACGATCTGAAATCGTCTATGGCTATATGTTGTCTTACGGTATTATTGCGATTTTTCAAACGGCAGTTGTCGTTTTAGCAGCAATTTGGCTACTAGATGTAGAAGTTGTAGGAAGTATTTTAAATGTTATAATAGTTAATGTGGTACTGGCTCTTGTAGCACTAGCTTTTGGAATTCTCTTGTCTACTCTAGCAAAATCAGAATTCCAAATGATGCAATTTATTCCTCTCGTGATTATGCCCCAACTTTTTTTCTCAGGAATTATTCCATTGTCATCCATGGGAGAATGGGCTCCAACTGTGGGGAAATTTTTGCCATTAACCTATTCTGGTGATGCAATAAGCCAGATTATTCTTTACGGGCACAATCTTGGTGATATTTTGTCAAATCTTGGTGTTTTAATGATTTTCTTGATCATTTTAACAATTCTTAATATTGTTGGATTGCGTCGTTATCGTAAAGTTTAGAAATCAACATAAATAATGCTAAAAAGGTGTGAAGATTAGATGGATAAGACTGTTTTTGAATCGTTTGAAGATTACTTAGAAGAAGCGAATTACCCTCAAGGAAAGAAAAAAATCATGCAGGCAGCAGTGGATCTCATATCAACCAGGAGTTACCATGGGACCTCAACTCTTCACATAGCTGAGCGTGCTGGACTAAGCCAGGCAACTTTGTTTAAGTATTTTAAGACGAAGGATGATTTACTGACGGCTATTTTACATCCTGTAGTCCCAGGCATTTTCGGTAGTTTTTTTGAGGAACTCTTAGCTTTTGAAACGACAGAAGAGAGGGTTCGTTATCTCGTCCGTGATCGTATGAGCTATCTCAAAAAAAATCGTGCTTTGATGAAAATCATTCTGCAGGAGAGTTTTTCAAATAAAAAACTAAAAAATGAACAGATTTTTATCTGGAATGCTATTCAAGATAAACTTCGAGTGCTTCATAAGGAATTGCTAGCAGATCCACGTGTAAATCCAGAGTTAACGATTCCTCAAATGGTTCGTATTTGTGTTGGCCCGTTGTTGGCTTACTTCGCTCAGCTTTATATCGTTAGTGACAATGGAGAAATAAAGGAAGAAGACCTAGACTTATTAGAAAAACAGATTTTAGGTGGTTTGTGGAAATAGAGTAGGCCTAGACAAAATGGAGGCTAGATTCTATTGGTTTGGCTTCTTGTACAAGATAATATAAAAGGGTATACATTACCTGATGCAGATTCGTGCTTTTTTATTATTGAATTTGGTATTTTGGTGATAGTCCTCAATCACTTTACTAAAACAGAAGCCGACTTCTCCAGCGGTGCAACGATTTCTCAAGTGTATGGAAGAGGAGATTTCTGGACTGATAAAGACAACTCCTTGACACTCCGTCAGCTTTTGATACAATAGTACAAAATTAGAGGAGGTGGGCTATGATTCAGAAGCATGCGATTCCCATTTTAGAGTTTGATGATAATCCCCAAGCGGTCCTTATGCCAACACATGAGGGGTTGGACTTAAAGTTGCCAAAGAAGTGTATCTATGCATTTTTGGAGGAGGAGATTGACCGCTATGCTCAGGAAGTAGGGGCGGACTGTGTTGGTGAGTTCGTTTCCGCCACCAAAACGTATCCAGTATATGTCATCAATTATAAGGGTGAGGAGATTTGTCTGGCCCAAGCGCCCGTTGGTTCAGCGCCAGCGGCCCAGTTTATGGATTGGTTGATTGGCTATGGTGTGGAGCAAATCATTTCCACTGGTACTTGTGGAGTCCTAGCCGATATAGAGGAAAATGCCTTTCTCGTCCCTGTTCGCGCTCTGCGAGATGAGGGGACCAGCTACCACTATGTAGCGCCTTCTCGTTATATGGAGATGCAGATTGAGGCGATCTCTGCTATTGAGCAAGTCCTGGAACAAAGAGGAATTCCTTACGAGGAGGTCATGACCTGGACGACAGATGGTTTTTATCGAGAGACGGCTGAAAAGGTTGCCTATCGTAAGGAAGAAGGCTGTGCTGTTGTGGAGATGGAGTGCTCTGCTCTTGCGGCAGTAGCTCAGCTACGTGGAGTTGTCTGGGGAGAATTGCTCTTTACCGCGGATTCCTTGGCGGATTTGGACAACTACGACAGTCGTGACTGGGGTTCAGAAGCTTTTGATAAGGCACTCGAACTCTGTCTTGCTATTGTGCACCACATGTGAGTGCTCTTACTGTTTTTATGGTAGAATGTAGTTATGTTATTCAAATCTTTTTTGGAAAAAATCAGGACGATACTGGGACGCTTGTCGCCAGCCCGTCGCATCTTTTTAAGTTTTGCCCTAGTGATCTTCTTAGGTTCGCTTCTTTTAAGTCTCCCCTTTGTGCAAGCAACAACGTCACAAGCGACCTACTTTGACCATCTCTTTACGACTGTGTCCATGGTCTGTGTGACAGGGCTCTTCACCCAGCCGGTGGCCTCTACTTACAATATCTGGGGCCAGTTGATCTGCATGATCTTGATCCAGATTGGTGGTTTGGGGCTCATGACCTTTATCGGAATCTTTTATATCCAAGGCAAGCAAAAGCTCAGTCTTCGTGGCCGTGAGACCATTCAAGAAAGTTTTAGCTATGGGGAAACTCAGTCTCTAAAGGATTTTATCCGCTCGATCTTTCTGACGACTTTTCTAGTGGAAGGGCTCGGTGCCTTTCTCTTGAGTTTCCGCTTTATTCCTGAATTTGGCTGGGGGCGAGGGATTTTAACCTCTATCTTTTTGGCTGTTTCAGCTTTCTGTAATGCTGGATTTGATAATTTTGGAAGTACGAGTTTGGTAGCCTTTCAAACGGACCCCTTGATCAATCTAGTGATTGCAGGCTTGATTATCACGGGTGGTCTAGGATTTATGGTCTGGTTTGATCTAGCGACCCAGTTTGGGAAAAAGAAAAAACGCCGCCTGCGTTTCCATACCAAGTTGGTTCTCTTTTTAACGGCGGGAATTCTGCTCTTTGGAACCGTATCGACTTTGTTCATCGAGTGGAACAATCCTGGAACGATTGGAAATCTCAGCGCTCCAGAGAAACTGCTGGTTAGTTTCTTCCAGACCGTCAGCATGAGAACGGCTGGCTTTGCTTCAATTGACTACACCCAGGCTCGACCAGTTACCTTACTGATTTACATCTTGCAGATGTTTCTGGGCGGGGCACCTGGAGGGACAGCAGGGGGGCTCAAGATTACGACCTTCTTTGTCTTGTTGGTCTTTGCTCGCAGTGAATTATTGGGCTTGCCTCATGCCAATGTAGCTCGGAGGACCATTGAACCCCGAACCGTGCAAAAATCTTTCAGTGTCTTTATTATCTTCTTGCTGACCTTCTTACTGGGCTTGATTTTACTAGGGATAACAGCAGAAGGAAATCCGCGCTTTATCTACCTCATGTTTGAGACCATTTCAGCACTTGCAACTGTTGGGGTAACGGCAAATTTAACACCAGAGTTAGGTAAGTTAGCCCTCAGTATCGTTATGTTGCTGATGTTTATCGGCCGTATTGGTCCCTTGACACTACTGGTCAGTGTAGCGGAATACCAGCCAGACAAGAAAGATACGATTCACTATATGAAAGCAGATATCACCATTGGATAAGAAAGGAAGAACGATGTCAGATCGGACAATTGGAATTTTAGGCTTGGGAATTTTTGGGAGCAGTGTTTTGGCTGCCCTAGCCAAGCATGACATGAATATTATTGCTATTGATGACCACGAGGAACGCATTAATCAATTTGAACCTGTGCTGGCGCGTGGGGTAGTTGGAGATATCACGGATGAAGAACTCCTTCTATCAGCGGGGATTGACACCTGTGATACCGTAGTTGTCGCAACGGGGGAAAATCTAGAATCCAGTGTTCTTGCTGTCATGCACTGTAAAAGTCTAGGGGTGCCGACCGTCATTGCCAAGGTCAAAAGCCATACAGCTAAAAAAGTTCTAGAAAAAATCGGTGCGGACGCAGTCATCTCACCAGAGTTTGAAATGGGGCGCTCTTTGGCGCAGACAATCCTCTTTCATAACAGCGTGGATGTCTTTCAGCTGGATAAGAATGTTTCGATTGTCGAGATGAAAATTCCCCAATCGTGGACTGGTAAAAGCCTCAGTCAGTTAGATTTACGTGGGCGATACAACCTCAACGTACTAGGTTTTCGTGCCTACGAAAATGCTCCTCTGGATGTCCAATTCGGACCCAATGACCTCTTGCAGGCAGATACCTACATCATGGCAGTCATTAATAACCAACATTTGGATACTCTAACAGAGCTTAGTGAGTAGGAGAGGAAGGGCTACTCTCTTTCCTAATAATCAACGAGTCAATATAAGTATTTTATAAGAGGGATTTAAGAAAAATTTTAACTTTTTCTTAATCCTTTTTAATTTTAGGAGATTATACTAGAGTCATCAAAAAAAGAAAACTCTAAGGAGAATCCTATGAAATTCAATCCAAATCAGAGATATACTCGTTGGTCTATTCGCCGTCTCAGTGTCGGTGTTGCTTCAGTTGTTGTGGCTAGTGGCTTCTTTGTCCTAGTTGGTCAACCAAGTTCTGCACGTGCTGATGTCGTCAATCCGACCCCTGCCCAAATCGTGCCAGATGCTACTTCGGTGAGTGAAAAGAGCGACTTACCAGTAGGAGTTCTCAAAGAAGCAGTCGATGTAGCTCTTCCTTCAGAACAGTCTGTTCCAACACCTAAAACAAGTTTGGATGCTACAGGCTCTTCAGAAAAAGCGGATACCGATGCTAAAGAGCCAGTAGTAGAACCAAAAGAAGAAGTGCAAGCACAACCTGACTCTAAGAAACAAACAGAAGATGCAGTTAAACCTGTGGAAAGTCCTGCGTCTACAGTTTCTGGACAAGACCGTGAAGCCAGTGAAGCGCAACCAGCAACCACTCCAGCTGAAGTGCAAAAAGGTGTGGCTGACAACACCAAAGACACAGTAGATGTCCCAGCTAGCTACCTTGACAAAGCCAATTTCCCAGGACCATTTACAGCTGGTGTCAACCAAGTCATTCCATATGAATTCTTCGCTGGAGATGGCATGTTAACTCGTCTTATCTTGAAAGCCTCTGATAAGGCTCCATGGTCAGACAACGGAACAGCTAAAAATCCTGCTCTCCCACCAGTAGAGAAATTGGGCAAAGGCCTTTACTTCTACGAAGTAGACTTGGCAGGCACCCAAGGAAAATCAGATAAAGAGCTGCTTGACCTCTTGAAACAAAATGGTACGCAAAGCTATAAAGCTACTATCAAGGTGTACGGTGCAAAAGACAGCAAGCCTGACTTAACAAATCTTGTAGCGACTAAAGATTTGACTGTCAATTTGAATGGTTTGACCACACCAAATCAGGTTAAAGAGTCTGTTGTTAACAATGTCAAAGACATGATTGATGTTCCAGCTAGCTACCTTGATAAGGCTAAGGTTCCTGGACCTTTCTTGGCCGGTGTCAACCAAGTTATTCCATACGAAGCTTTTGGTGGAGATGGTATGTTGACTCGCCTCTTGTTAAAAGCCTCAGACAAAGCCCCATGGTCAGACAATGGAACAGCTAAAAATCCTGCTCTATTGCCACTTGAAGGCTTGGCTAAAGGCCAATATTTCTACGAAGTGGATTTGAATGGCAATACGGTTGGCAAAGATGGTCAGGCCTTGCTGGATCAACTTCGAGCTAACGGAACCCATACATATCTAGCTACTGTTAAAGTCTATGGATCTAAAGATGGCAAACCTGATTTGACCAATCTGATTGCTACTCGTCAAGTAACGATTCAGCTTCGTGGAAAAGAAATGGCGACAATACCATCTCAACAAGGTCAGATGAATACGAAGCCTTCTGAAACAGGCTCTACAGGTACGACTGAGGGTATGATGGGTACAAATCACCATATGTCAGATATGAAAGTAGATCAACCAGATTCTAGCCCAATGGCTAATATGATGAAAAAAGATGATAAAGCGATGCTACCAAATACTGGGGAAGCTCAAACGGCTACAGCTGGCCTTGGTATCTTTGGTCTAGCCTTGGCAGGGCTTGTTGGACTTTTGGGTTTGACAACCAAACGAGAAGATTAAGATTCAAATCATTTAAACATTAGAGAAAATAGTGTTATACTGAAGCAAGTATAACACTGTTTTTATCAAAGGAGTGTCAGATGAAAAAGACAATTTTGCTGGTTGATGATGAGATAGATATTCTAGATATTCAAAACCGCTATCTTATACAGGCAGGTTACGATGTTTTGGTCGCCCATGATGGTAAGGAGGGATTAGAACTTTTCAGAAAAAAATCTATCGACCTCATTATCACAGATATCATGATGCCCAATATGGACGGTTATGATTTTATCAGTGAAGTTCAGTATATCGCTCCGGATCAACCCTTCCTCTTTACAACTGCTAAGACAAGCGAACAGGATAAGATTTATGGATTAAGTTTGGGGGCAGATGATTTTATAGTCAAACCCTTTAGCCCACGCGAATTGGTTTTAAGAGTGAATAATATCTTGCGTCGCCTTAGCCGTGGAGGAGAGACAGAACAGATCGAGTTTGGTGACTTGGTAATCAACCATGTGACTCATGAGGTTCGCATTGGGGAGCAACCTTTGGAATTGACAGTAAAATCCTTTGAACTTCTATGGATATTAGCCAGCAATCCTGAGAGAGTCTTTTCAAAGACGGAACTTTACGAGAAGGTATGGCAAGAGGACTATGTGGATGATACCAATACACTCAATGTTCATATCCATGCTTTGAGGCAAGAGTTGACCAAGTATACAAATTCAAATGCTCCTGCTATCAAAACTGTCTGGGGATTGGGCTATAAGATGGAAAGACCAAGAGGTAGAAAATGAAATTAAAAAACTATATTTTAGTGGGGTATCTAGTGTCGACTCTACTAACGATTTTGGTCGTTTTCTGGGCAGTCCAACGAATGTTGATTGAGAAAAGTGAAGTTTACTTTCTAGTTGGAATGACCTTGATTGCTAGTTTCATTGGCGCTGCAGTGAGCATCTTTCTTTTGTCGCCTGTGTTCTCTTCTCTGAAACATTTGAAAAAACAAGCTCAGGATATAGCAAGCAAGGATTTCAGCACAGAAATTGAAACCAAAGGACCATTAGAATTTCAAGAGCTGGGCCAGGCTTTTAATGATATGTCCCACAATTTGCAGGCTACCTTTCAATCACTTGATGAGAGCGAGCAAGAAAAGAGAATGATGATTGCGCAGCTCTCTCACGATATTAAAACTCCCATTACCTCCATTCAGGTTACTGTGGAGGGAATTCTAGATGGAGTGATCAAGGAAGAGGAGCGGCTCCACTACTTAGCCACGATTGGTCGGCAAACTGAGCGTCTAAACAAGCTAGTGGAGGAATTGGATGTTTTGACTCTTAACACACAACCTCAAGAAATTGCTAATGAAGAAGTCGAAGAGGTCTTTTTAGATCAGCTGTTGATTGAGTCAATGAGTGAATTTCAACTCCAGATTGAACAAGAGGAGCGGGATGTTTACATTCAAGTGTCACCTGAGTCGGCGAAAATCAAGAGCCATTCTGACAAACTTTCTCGCATTCTGGTCAATTTGTTAAACAATGCCTTTAAATATTCAGAACCAGGAACCAGAATCGAGGTTCTTGCCCAATTAACAGAACAAGAGCTGACAATCAGTGTGAAAGACGAGGGTCAGGGGATCCTTCCTGAGGATTTGGAAAAGATCTTTAAACGACTTTATCGTGTAGAAACTTCGCGCAATATGAAGACAGGTGGTCATGGATTAGGTCTTGCGATTGCACGAGAACTAGCCCATCAGCTTGGTGGCGAAATCACAGCAGAAAGTCAATATGGCTTAGGAAGCAAGTTTACATTCAGCCTCAATTTGAAATAAAGCTGTAAAATCCCTTTACAAATCTAGCTTTTCATGGTACAATAGCCTTTGTGTGAAATAGCAGCAGGAAAGCATGAAGCTCGTC
>ERZ772948.2201-NODE-2201-length-10149-cov-10.222806_pt1 | contig 10149 bp, 11 predicted proteins | sample MGYA00511945_ERZ772948 | MGnify/ENA primary metagenome ERZ772948 (study PRJEB29015, sample SAMEA2737927) | human oral metagenome | biome: human oral; feature: human-associated habitat; material: dental | place: China | collected 2141 ... | reverse complement strand
TGGTGACGACGTGCCCGCCGCCGAGCTCGATGAGCTCGCGGGTCAGGGCGGCGTCGGGGTCGATGATGTAGGTGGGGTCCTGGGCGCCGCAGCGCTCAACCGAGACGAAGGGGCCCTCGAAGTGGATGCCGGCGAGCTCGCCCGCGTCGCACAGGTCGGCCAGGACCCGCGTGCGGGCCCTCAGGACGTCGGCGGCCGCGGTCACGCAGGAGGCGACCAGGCTCGTGGTGCCGTGGCGGCGGTGCTCCAGCACCGAGACCATGGCCTGGTCCGCGGTCTCGGCGTTGGGGAAGGACTCCCCGCCGCCGCCGTGGCAGTGGACGTCGACGAGGCCGGGCAGCAGGTATCCGCCCTCGGGGGCGACGACGGCGCCGGCGAGCAGGTCGTCCCAGCCGGCCCGCCCGGCCTCGGCCGCGGCCCCCACCCACGCGATGTGCCTCTCGGCGACGACGACCATGCCGTCCTCGATGATCGTGAAGGGGGTGACGACTCGCCCGCGCAGGGCCTCGGCAACACTGCTCATGCCCCGCAGTCTACCCCCTGGACATCTGATGTCTGCTGACCGATCGAGACATGACCGGCTTACCTCCCTCGTCGTCGCGCCCTCACCGCGCCCGCGGAACACGCCCCAGGAGACCAGCGGGGCAGCGCGGCCGGCCGCCGGCGCCGTTCCGGGTCCGGCGGGTCGACAGGGACGGCCGCGACGGGCTCGCGCGGGAGCAGGACGAGCTCCTGACGCGCCCACGCGGGCAGGATCCGCCACCAGGGCGCGGGGCGGGCGCGATCGGATACCGCCGTCCGCGTCCGCTCGCTCCGGTTCATGGAGCGGCTCATCGTGCCACCCGCCCTTGCGCACTGGTCGCGCCGGGACGGCGCTCTACGGCGCCCCTGCTGCGCTCCTACCGCTTTCCTACTGTGCTAGGCGCTTCTCGACGGCGGCCACCGCCCGGGTCGCGTCGCGCTCCGCCCGGGCCGAGGGCGCGGTCCCGCCCAGCCACAGCAGGCCCTCCCCCACGGGCCGCACGCCCACCACGCGTCCCCGGTCAACCAGGAGCGGGCGGAACATGCCGTTGGAGGCCGGGCAGATGAGGTGCTCGCCGGAGGCGTCGGTGAAACCGTAGGAGGCGCGCTGCGTGTAGGCGCTCGCGTCAAAAGACACGAATGTGTACTCGTGAGAGCGGATACGGGGCGCCCAGTAGGTGATGAAGTCGGCGGCCTCCCGATCGCTGAGCCCGAGCTCGGCGAGCTTGTCTTCCAGGAAGGGCACCGCCTCGTCGCGGGATACGACAAAGCCGCTGTCGGGTTCGGGCAGCGCCATCGTCGCATCCCAGAAGAGGGAGGGATACTCGCGTCCGGACGCATCCGTGAGCGTGCCGTCGGGCGCGGCATCGACGGTCCACGAGGCTCGGGTGCGCCCGTCGGCAGAGGCGGCCTGGTCCGGGGCCGGGTACACGGTGTCGAGGGTCCCCTCCAGATCCAGCGCCACCGTTACCGCCTGCTCCTGTTCCGGATACAGGTACAGCACCGGCTTGTACGCTCTCTGATCCTCCATCGCGTGGGAGACCACGAGGAACAGCACAACCGCAGCGCACAAGGCCACAACCACGAGTAGTACCTGCAGTATTCTCTTCACGGCATCCCCCTACTTCTGATACGCCCGTCGTTGGATCGTCGCTTGCCGCTTCCGGCAGTTCTCTCATCATAAGGTCCGTGTTCGCCTCGTTTCAAGCCCCTCACAACGGATGACAAACCTCAGCCCACGCCACGCGCCCGTGAGCGACGATCACATGTTGAGTGACGCACCACACGCTGTTATCCTAACCTGTTGCGCGGCGCTCAACGCACGAGCGCCGCATCCCGAAATGAAAGCAATACGCCATGTCAATTCCATTGATCGCAGCGCTCGTCATCGGCGGTGTCGTCCTGGTCGCCCTGTTCCTGTGGGCGAGCTTCGTCTCCGCCTCCCCCGGCGAGATAAAGGTGATCTCCGGGCCCCGCGGCCAGAGGGTCCTGCACGGGAAGACGGGGTGGAAGGTCCCCCTGTTGGAGCGGGTCGATTCCATGACCGCGTCGATGATCTCGGTCGATGCCCAGACAACGGACTTCGTCCCCACGAACGACTACATCAACGTCCGCGTCGACGCCGCCGTCAAAGTCCGGATCGCGACTGACGACCCCACGCTCTTCCGCGCCGCCACGCGCAACTTCCTGTACAAGGAGACGCGCGAGATCTCCGAGGAGGTCCGCGACACCTTGGAGGGGCACCTGCGCGCCATCATCGGGCAGATGAGGCTCACGGACATCATCACGGACCGCGCCGCCTTCTCCGAGCGCGTCCAGGAGAACGCGAAGCTCGACCTGGAGGAGATGGGCCTGGAGATCGTCGCCTTCAACATCCAGAACGTGATGGACCAGAACGGGGTCATCGACAACCTGGGCATCGACAACACGGAGCAGATCCGCAAAACCGCGGCCATTGCGAAAGCGAACGCCCAGAAGGAGGTCGCGCAGGCGACCGCCGTAGCCGAGAAGGAGGCAAACGACGCCCAGGTCGCGTCCCAGCTGGAGATCGCCCAGAAGCAGACGGACCTGGCCAAACGCCAGGCCGCGCTGAAAGTCGAGGCGGACACGGAGAAGGCGAAGGCGGACGCCGCCTACGAGATCCAGTCCCAGATCCAGCGCCGCGACATCGAGCGGGAGACCGCCCAAGCCGACATCGTCAAGCAGGAGCAGCAGGCCGTCATCAAGGAGAAGGAGGTCGTGGTCGCCCGCCAGGCCCTGCAGGCGGAGGTGAACGCGAAGGCGGACGCCGACCGCTACGCCGCGGAGAAGAAGGCGGACGCCGCCCTGTACACGCGCCAGCGCGACGCCGAGGCCGAGGCCTTCGAGCGCACGAAGAAGGCCGACGCCGACAAGCAGGCGATGCTGGCCGAGGCCCAGGGCATCGAGGCGCGGGGACGCGCTGAGGCGGCCGCCATCGGCGCGAAGCTCACTGCCGAGGCCGAGGGCCTGGAGAAGAAAGCGGTGGCGATGACGAAGATGAACCAGGCCGCGGTCCTGGAGATGTACTTCCGGGCGCTTCCCGAGGTGGCCCGCGCGGTCGCAGAGCCCCTGGCCAACGTCGACTCGATCACGATGTACGGTGAGGGGAACAGCGCCCACATGGTCGGCGACATCACGAAGTCGATCACCCAGATCAACGCCGGCCTGGGTGATTCGCTGGGCTTGAACCTCCAGCAGCTGTTCTCGGCCCTCGTGGGCGCGAAACTGGTCTCGCCCACTATCGCCGACGCGGTGGAGGAGGGCGTGCGCGGGGCGGCGGAGCCCCAGGATCCGTCGCCGAGCGCCTGAGCGGGCCGGCCCGCCCGACGGAGGCCACTCCTCCCGGCCCGCCACTGCGGGAGCCGGGCCCGCGGCCCTTCCATTCGGGCCTGCCGCAACGCCAGCAGTGCCCGCGTCCCTCTCACCGGGGTCGCGGGCACTGGTGTGTCAGGGTTGTGGGCTCATAGTTCGGCGCCGCCCCATTCGACGGCTGTGAAGCCAGTGCGCGCAGGCGCGGGATCAAGCACCTGCTCGGGCACCCGCGTGTTGGCACTGGCCGCACTGATCGTCATGAACACCCGGATGAACGTGTCCGGCTCCACCACCGACCCGTCATCAGCGGTGAAGGTGTAGCGCGCCGCATCCCGGTAGGCGCCCGAGTCGAAGGACACCAGAGTGTACTCGTTGACCCGCATCCGCGGCGCCCAGTACGTGATGAAATCAGCCGCCTCCCTCTCATCGAGCCCCAGCAGCGCCAACTTCTCCTCCAAGAAGCCCACCACATCGTCCCTGGCCACCACGAAACCCGACCCCTGGGACAAATCCGCGCGAGTGGGCCCCTCCCAGAACAAATACGGGTACGCCCTCCCGCCCCCATCGCGCAGCACCCCATCAGGCCCAGCCGTCACACTCCACGACGCCAGCGCCCTCCCATCAGCGCCCACACCCCCCACAGCCACCGGATACGAATCCGACACCACACCGTCATACGACAACCCCACACCCAACGACACAACCCGCTCCGGATACAAATACAACACCGGCTTCTTGGCCCGCGGAGCCGCACACCCCCCGAGTGCGACGAGGACGATGGCAATGGCACCGATGGCGGCGAGTGCGCGTTTCATTGGGATCAGCTCCTTGGTTGTCTCCGCTTGCGCGGATGTTGTCATGGGATCGGCGCGCCGGGGCGCCGGTATGGGAAGGGCCCACCGGGGAAGCGCGCCCCGATGGGCCCCGAGCCCTCCCGGCACGGCCGTGCGCGCTGGGAGGGCTGAGGTGTTTCAGCGCATCTGGGTGCCGACGGAGCCCAGGCGCTGGCAGGCCTCGACAACGCGGGCGGCCATGCCGGCCTCGGCGGCCTTGCCCCAGGAGCGGGGGTCGTACTGCTTCTTGACGCCGACCTCGCCGTCGATCTTGAGGACGCCGTCGTAGTGGCGCATCATGTGGTCGACCACGGGGCGCGTGAAGGCGTACTGCGTGTCGGTGTCGACGTTCATCTTGATGACGCCGTTGGCGACGGCCAGGGCGATCTCGTCCGCGGTGGAGCCGGAGCCGCCGTGCATGACGAGGTCGAAGGGGCGGTTGTTCTTCCAACCGACCTTCGCGGCGACCTCCTCCTGGATGGTGCCCAGGATCTCGGGGCGCAGCTTGACGTGGCCGGGCTTGTACACGCCGTGGACGTTGCCGAAGGTGAGGGCGGTCAGGTAGCGGCCGTTCTCGCCCAGGCCCAGGGCCTCGACGGTCTTGAGGGCGTCCTCGGTGGTGGTGTAGAGCTTCTCGTTGATCGCTCCGACGACGCCGTCCTCCTCGCCGCCGACGACGCCGATCTCGATCTCCAGGATCGTGTTGGCCTTGACGGACAGGGCCAGCATCTCCTTGGCGATCTCGAGGTTCTCGTCGAGGGGCACGGCCGAGCCGTCCCACATATGGGACTGGAAGGTGGGGAGCTTGCCCTCGGCGACTTGGCCGGCCTCGATCTCCAGCAGCGGGCGCACCCAGGAGTCGATGTTCTGCTTGGCGCAGTGGTCGGTGTGCAGGGCGACGGTGATGCCGTAGTTCTTGGCGACCTCGTAGGCGTAGGCGGCCAGGGCGAGGGACCCGGTGACGCGGTTCTTGATGGTCGAGCCGGAGCCGTACTCGGCGCCGCCGACGGACACCTGGATGATGCCGTCGGACTCGGCCTCGGCGAAGCCCTGCAGGGCGGCGGTCACGGTCTGGGAAGAGGTCACGTTGATCGCGGGGTAGGCGAACTTGCCTTCCTTCGCGCGATTCAGCATCTCGGCGTAAACCTCGGGGGTTGCGATAGGCACGGTATAGCCTCCTAATCAAAGCGACAGATCTGTCGTAGCCAATTGTGTCACACATGGGCCCCGTCACGCGAGGATGGAAGTCCCAGTGGCACCGGGCTGGGCACTACTCGGACGAGGACGCCGTCTCGACGACCGCCGTGGCCGGAGCGGGCGCCAGCCGACCACCGGAGGCCAGCCCCCACGCGAGCAGGCCGCCGAGCACGACGACGACCGCCAGCAGGCACGCGACGGCGGCGCCGAGCGGGGCGTTCTGGGACGCCCCCGGCGGGAGGTGCTGTGGTACGCGCGCAGTCATGGTCCTCCTTCGCGGCGCCGCGCCCCGGGGCGCGGCATTGCGGAATCCCATTCACATCGGTCAGCCCCTGCCGGAACGAGATTCCTCGTGGTCGTTCTGGGCCTGAGACCATAGTACCACCTCCTCTAACCATCCGGTCAGCGTTGGTCTGCGGGCATCCTTTCAGCCGTGCTGGGAGCACCACGCCCACATGGCGATGGCCGCGGCGTGGCCGACGTTCATCGAGCGCGTCGATCCGCGCTGCGTGATCGCGATGACCGCCGCGCAGGCGGCGAGCGCCCCTTCGCTCAGCCCCCCGGACTCCTCGCCGAAGAGCAGGCAGGCGGGCGCGGGCAGGGCGAGGCCCTCCAGGGGCACGGAGCCGGGAACGTTGTCGAAGCCGACCAGCGCCAGGCCCTCGCGGCGGCAGTGCCCGGCCAGCGCCCCCGTCCCATCCATATGGCCGACCTCGATGTACCGGTCGGTCACCATCGCCCCGCGCCGGTTCCACCGTTTCCTCCCCACGATGTGGACGCGGCGCGCCCCCAGGGCGTTCGCCGTGCGCACTATCGAACCGATGTTGAAGTCGTGCCCCAGGTTCTCGACGGCCACCTCGAAGGGGAGCGCCCGCGAGGCCACGTCCGCGCGGATCGCCTCCATCGTCCAGTACCGGTAACGGTCCTCGACATTGCGGCTATCGCCTTCGGCCAGCAGGCGCGGGTCGTAGCGCGCCCCTTCGGGCCACTGCCCGGGACCTCCCGGCCATGGGGGGACTCCCCTGGTCACAGGGCCTGCGACTTGCCCCTCGTTTTCCCTGTCGTTCATCCCCACCACACTAGCGCCCGCCTACACTTGGAGTATGACCGCATCAGCGAACCACACCAAGCCCTTGACCGACCTCCCTCCCGTGTCGGCGTGGCTTTCCGACATGGACGGCGTCCTGGTCAAGGAGGAGCGCGCCCTGCCCGGGGCCTCGCAGTTCCTCGACGCACTGCGTTCCAAGGGCTACCCGTTCCTGGTCCTCACCAACAACTCCGTGTTCACCAACCGGGACCTGTCCGCCCGCCTCGCCCACTCGGGCCTCGACATCCCCGAGGACAACATCTGGACCAGCGCGAATGCGACCGCCGCGTTCCTGCAGCAGCAGTCCCCTAACTCCACCGCCTACGTCATAGGCGAGGCCGGGCTGACGACCGCGATCCACTCCGCGGGCTACGTCATGACCGAGACGGACCCGGAGTACGTGGTGCTCGGCGAGGTCCGCTCCTACGACTTCCACGCCCTGACCCGGGCGATCCGCCTCATCGAGGGGGGAGCGAAGTTCATCGCCACCAACCCCGATGTCTCAGGCCCCTCCGACGAGGGCACCCTGCCGGCGTGCGGCTCGATCGCCGCGATGATCACCGCGGCCACTGGCAAGAAGCCGTATTTCGTAGGCAAGCCGAACCCCGTGATGATCCGCGCGGGCCTGAACAAGATCGGCGCCCACTCCGAGCACGCGGCCATGGTGGGGGACCGCATGGACACGGACATCCGCGCGGGCGTCGAGGCGGGCCTGCGCACCCACCTGGTCCTGTCCGGCTCGACCTCGGTCGACGAGATCGAGAACTACCCGTACCGCCCCTTCGGCATCCACGAGGGCATCGGCGAGCTCATCGAACTGGTGGGCGCCGCCATCGGCTGAGCCCCGGGCGCCCCCGCACGATTTGGAGACACCATGACCAACGACTCCCACAAGGCGCGCCTGGCCGCCCTGGTCCGCGAGCTGTCCGTCGTCCACGAGAAGGTCACGCTGGCGTCCGGCCGCGAATCCGACTTCTACGTGGACATGCGCCGCGCCACGCTGCACCACGAGGCGGCGCCCCTGATCGGGCACGTCATGCTGGACCTGCTGGAGGAGTCCGGCTTCTCCGTGGGCGAGGACTACGGGGCCGTGGGCGGCCTGACGATGGGCGCGGATCCGGTCGCCGCTGCGATGCTGCACGCCGCGGCCTCGCGGGGCCTGGATCTGGACGCCTTCGTGGTGCGCAAGGCCGCGAAGGACCACGGCATGAGGCGCCGCGTCGAGGGCCCCGATGTCACTGGGCGCCGCGTGGTCGTCCTGGAGGACACCTCGACGACGGGCGGATCGCCGCTGGAGGCCGCCCTGGCGCTGCGCGAGGCGGGCGCGGAGGTCGTCGCCGTCGCCGTGGTCGTCGACCGGGCGACCGGGGCGGCGGAGCGCATCAGGGCCGAAGGCCTCCCCTACTTCTACGCGCTGGGCCTGGGCGATATCGGCCTGGCCTGACGCCCGGCCGGTTGCGGGCCCGCGCGGGACGTCCGCCCGGGATCCGGGACGGCTCCACCGCCCCGCGCGGGACGTCCGCCCCCCAGTCTGTTCGGGATACCAGGACCTGGTTCTGCGGACCGGTGGGCCGCTCCTCGTGCGGAGCGGCCCACCAGTTTGTTGTCATGCGAGTGCGGTCTCCTTTTTGCCCGCTGCTCCCTGTTACGCACACAAGGGTCGGATTTACGCAACACGTTGTCGCACACAAGGGCTTGATTCCGCCGTTGTGTGCCGCGCGGTGTTTGCTTATTCCCGCCCTTGTGTGCGACACCAGGGAGGGAAGGGCGCCAAGGAGGGACGAGGGGCGGAACCTCGGGGAAAGGAACGGCTGGGTTTCCAGGGAACCGCGCCTGCCCCGCGCCCGCACACTTTTGGATACACACCCTTGGGGGCTCCCGGGTGGGCAGCCCGCAACGCGCCTGAGCCTCGGAGGGCGAAGGTCCGCGGCGGCGCACCTGCCAGCGCCACCACTCCCACCTCGGGGGGAAGGGGGCGGCGGTGCCCCCGGGTGGTCCAAAATGCGTCTGGGTTTCGGGCCTTTCCGGGGGATTCCCGGGTGGCTGTTCCAAAATGCGTCTGAGTCTAGGCGAAATCGCGGGAATCGGCCCGAAACCGTCGAACTCAGACGCAAAATGGAACACCGCGCCCCCGCGCCGCCGAAACACGGCGAAACCCAGACGCATTTTGGACCATTACGACAGCCGGACGGCGACCCACCACATCACCGCGACGGCGAAGGCCGCAACGGGCCCGCCGCGCGCGAGCGGGTCCTCCGGCTTCCTCAAACATATTCGGCACGAAGCGCAGCGCCTCGGGGGGCGAACGGGTTCCCTGCGGGAAGGGCGCGCACGACACCTCCGTGAGCCTGCTGCCCCCGCCCGCGTGGTCCCTGGCGGCGCCCTGGACCCCGACGCGGTGGCCCGCCACTGCTGCCCCCGCGCCCGGGTGGTCCCTGGGCCTGACGGGCAGCGCCCCAGGGTGGGCCGTCGGCGCTCACATGTGCGGCAGGAAGCGCATGGCGCGCAGGACGAGCGCCCGGGGGGCCACTTTCATGGCGGCCATCGCGGCCTTGTAGGTGAGTGTCGGGGTGGTTTGGACGCGCCCGGCGCGCACTGCCTGGAGCGCGTCGGCGACGACCCTCTCGGGGGTCGCGACCGCCAGGCGCCCGCCCAGGTCGATGCCCGCGTTCGCGAAGAAACTGGTCGCGACGGGGCCGGGGCACACGACGGTGGCGCTCACGCCGGTGCCCGCCAGTTCCTCGGAGAGCCCCTCGGTGAAGGCCACCACCCACGCCTTGTGCGCGGAGTAGGTCCCGCCGCCCGTGCGCGAGGCGACCGACCCGATGTTGAGGACGGCCCCCCGCCCACGGCTCCTCATCGAGCGCGCCGCGTGGTGGCTGAGGACCATGACGGCGCGGACCATGACATCGAGTCCGCGCTCCTCGTTGGCGACGGAGTTATCGACGAAGGCCCTGCCCAGCCCGAAGCCCGCGTTGTTGACGAGCAGGTCCACCGGCCGCTCGGGCCCTTCCCCGGTTCCACCCGCGCTCCCGCGTGTTCCACGGCGGGCGCCTTCTGTTCCACGCGCGCCGCCTGGATCCCCGTCCGTTCCACACGGGCCGTCCTGACCCCCGACGTCGAGGCGCCGGGACACCGCGGCCACCCCCTCGGGCGTCGACAGGTCGGCGGCGATGACCTGGGCGCCGACCCCGGCGACATTACGGAGTTTGTCGGCGAGTGCCTCCAGGACCTGCTCCCGGCGGGCGACGAGCACCAGGTCGTGCCCCCCGGCGGCGAGTTGCCAGCAGAATTCCTCCCCGAGACCGGAAGTGGCTCCGGTGACCAGCGCTGTTCCCATGGGACCACGATAGGCCACCGGAGCCGTTGCGCCAGCGCGCTACCGGCGGGCGCGTCCGATCAGGTGGGCGGCCCCTCCCCCGGCCAGGGCGGCGGGGATCATGAGGAGCAGCAGCCAGTACGGGCTCCACGAGCCGCCACCGCCGTGGCCCACGGCTGCGGCCGCGGCCCCGGGTCCGCCCGGATTGGAACCGGATCCGCTACTCGCGTGCGCGGCGTCCACGCCGCTCTGGGGGCCGTCCGCTCCCGACTGCGCCCCCGATTGGGCGCCCGACTGGGCACCCGTGGCGCCTGCTGCGCCCATCGCAGCCGTCCGCCGAGCGGCTGCAGGGGCTGAGG
>ERZ772948.2199-NODE-2199-length-10156-cov-23.434016_pt1 | contig 10156 bp, 9 predicted proteins | sample MGYA00511945_ERZ772948 | MGnify/ENA primary metagenome ERZ772948 (study PRJEB29015, sample SAMEA2737927) | human oral metagenome | biome: human oral; feature: human-associated habitat; material: dental | place: China | collected 2141 ... | reverse complement strand
GGGTCGACGACTCCAAGGCCACCAACCCGCACTCCGCCGAGGCCGCACTGACCTCTCTTCCGCAGGGAACCGGCGTCTGGATCTGCGGCGGTGACACCAAGGGCGCCCAGTTCTTCGACCTGGTGCGCACAGTGAGACCCCACCTGCGCGGTGCCGTCGTCATCGGCAAGGACCAGAGCGACATCCTGGCCGCCCTGGAGCAGGAGGCACCGGGACTGCCAGTCACCCGTATCAGCCACGCCGCGCCTGAGCAGGTCAGTGCCACGGCGGTGGAGGCAGCCGGAACCATGGCCCGCAACGGCGACACCGTCATGCTGGCTCCGGCCTGCGCCTCCTGGGACCAGTTCACCTCCTACGCCCAGCGCGGCGACCTGTTCGCCGCCGCCGCCAAGGCCTACGCCGGCGGCGGCACCCCCGAGACCACGGATGCCTCCGGTGTCCAGGAGAAGCTGTGAAGACCGGGTCCCCCTCGGCAACAGCCCCTCGCTCGTCGACGCCCTCCTCGTCAGGCTCCTCGGCGGTCTCCGGGCGTGCGCCACAACAGTCTGGAAGCGGTCACAAGACCGGCCGCAAGCGTGACCAGGCCAGGGCTTGGGACGCTTCGGCCAGGCCCTCCAAGAAGTCTGGGAAGCAGGCGCGGAAACAGGCAGGAGCCGGTAAGCAGCCCGCATCGCGCTCGGCCAGGTCTCAGCCGTCGTCGAGTTCGCCGAGACGACGGACAGGCACCGCCTCGTCCCAGTCCTCCTCGCCGGCCTCATCGAGGACCCCGTCGAAGGCCATCGGATCGCAGTCCACCGGCCGGATCGGTCGGATGCGTGCGGCCTGGAGCAAGCGCCTGGCGAGCTGGGGCGAGCGTCTCTCCCGCCCCTGGGACGGCGCCACTGACTCCGAGCCCGACGGCGCCTCACAAGGGGCCCGCCGGCGTCGGTCGGACGGTGCCGCCGACTCCGCCCAGAGCTCCGAGCAGGTCACTCTGACCTACTACTGCCTGCTCATCTCCACCCTGGTGCTGGAGACCTTCGGACTCATCATGGTCTTCTCCGTGCAGTCGGTGACAGTAGCCGCCAATGGGGGCAACGCCTTCACCGACTTCGCCAAGTACCTCGTCTTCGCCGTCGTGGGGACCCTGGGCATGGTGGGGGTCTCCCGCATGCCACTGTCCTGGTTCCGCCGGATCGCCTGGGTGGTGCTGGGACTGACGATCGCCATGCAGTGCCTGGTCTTCACCCCCATCGGCGTCAACGTCTACGGCAATCGCAACTGGATCCTGGTTCCAGGAGTCGGTACGGCTCAGCCCTCGGAGTTCATCAAGGTGGCCCTCGCCCTGGTGCTGGGCATACTGGTGACCTGGTACACGGCCGGGCGTCGGGACCGGACCGTGTCGGCGGGCTGGGCCGGTGTCGGTATCGCGATCCTGGCAGTATTCGGAGGTCAGGACCTGGGAACCGTCATCATCCTGGTCCTCATCGTTGCGGGTGCTCTGTGGGTGGGGGGCCTGAGGAAACGATGGTTCGCCCTCCTGGGGGCGCTCGGTATGGTCATGTTTGCCGGGGCCTCGATGCTCAGCGCCAACCGACGCGCTCGCATCGTCGCCTGGATCCATCCCGAGGGGGCGGACCCCACAGGTGTGGGTTACCAGCCCAAGCACGGCATGTGGGCGCTGGGAACCGGCGGATGGTTCGGTGTGGGCCCCGGCTCCTCGCGTCAGAAGTGGGGCTACCTCACCCAGGCCGACTCCGACTACATCTTCGCCGTGCTCGGTGAGGAGTTCGGGCTGGTGGGCACCCTCGTCGTCATTGCCCTGTTCGCCGCCATCGGCGCCTGCTGCCTACGTCTGATGAGGCGTCACACCTCCACCTACGTCGTGGCCACGTCCTCGGCCATCGGTGCGTGGATCGTGGGGCAGGCGATCATCAACATGGGGGTCGTCACCGGTGCGCTGCCGGTGCTGGGCGTCCCGCTTCCCCTCGTCAGCCGTGGAGGCACCGCACTGGTGTCGGTCCTCCTGGCCATCGGGGTGCTTCTGGCCTTCGCGCGCCACGAACCCGGTGCGCAGGAGGCCCTGTCCACGAGTCCCGGGGCGCTGCGTCGTTCCCTGGCAGTCATTGTCCCAAGGAGGAATCGTGCCCGAGACAAGTGAGACCGCAGGCTCTCCCAGCCAGATGCAGCCGAGCCGGCAGGAGCGCCCCCGGCCCCTGCGGGTGCTGCTGGCCGGTGGAGGCACCGCCGGCCACGTCAACCCGTTGCTGGCCACGGCCGCGGCCCTGCAGGACCCGGCGCTGGGAGGTGACCCCCGCACGCAGATCCTCGTCCTGGGGACCGCCGAGGGGCTGGAGAACCGCCTGGTTCCCGAGGCCGGCTTCGAGCTGGCCCTGGTTCCCCGGGTCCCCCTGCCTCGGCGCCCCAGCGGGGACCTGCTGCGTCTGCCGCACCGGCTGGGAAAAGCGATCAGCGCAGCCACCGAGGCCATCGAGGCCGTGAAGGCCGACGTCGTCGTCGGCTTCGGCGGATACGTCTCCACCCCCGCCTACCTGGCCGCCCGGAAGGCCGGCGTGCCGGTCGTCATCCACGAGCAGAACGCCCGCCCCGGCCTGGCCAACCGCCTGGGGGCGTCCTGGGCCCAAGCGGTGGCGCTGACCTTCGCCTCGACCCGCCTCAAGGCCTCCAAGGGGCGTACCGAGGTGACCGGGCTGCCACTGCGCCCGGCCATCGCCGACCTGGTGACGCAGCGCTCCACCGCAGAGGGGACTCATCGTGCCCGCGTCGACGGCGCCCAGGCGCTGGGACTCGACCCCGACATGCCCACGCTCCTGGTGACGGGCGGCTCTCTGGGAGCCCAGCACCTCAACGAGGTCCTCAGCGAGTCCTTGGACTCCCTGCCCACTGGCCTGCAGGTCCTGCACCTGACCGGCAAGGACAAGGACGCCCCCGTGCGCGCCGCGCTGGAGGCTGCGGTTGCCGCCGGCGCGCCGGAGGAGCTGACTGAGCGCTATCACGTGCTGGACTACCTGACCACGATGGAACAGGCCTACGCCTGCGCCGACGGGGTCCTGTGCCGCTCCGGAGCCGGAACGGTTGCGGAGATCACCGCCCTGGGACTGCCGGCGCTCTACGTGCCCCTCCCGATCGGTAACGGCGAGCAGCGCCTCAACGCCGCTGACGTCCTGGCCTCCGGGGGCGGGCGCATGGTGCTCGATGCCGACCTCAAGCCCTCCGACATCCTCGACTTCACGGTGCTCGTCTCCGACCCCGCGCGTCAGGCTGCCATGGCCCGGGCTGCCGCCTCCACCGGCGTCCAGGACGCGGCGGCCCGATTGGGCGCCCTCATCCAGCAGTGCGCCTCCACCAACAACACTCCCACCGACGAGGAGAACGCGGCATGACCGCCCCGACACAGCAGCCCACCTCCCACACCGGCTCTCAGCAGATCGGTGCCGACCGCCACACGCTCACCGACAGGTCATTCCACCTCATCGGCATTGGGGGAGCGGGTATGAGCGTCGTCGCCCAGCTTCTCGCCGCTCGTGGGGCCTGGGTTTCGGGGTCGGACGCCCACAGCTCACCCGCCTTCGACCACCTCTCCGATTTAGGCATCACGACCCACCTGGGCCATGACGCCGCGAATGTTCCCGCAGGGAGCACCGTCGTGGTCTCCACCGCGATCAAGGAGACCAACCCCGAGCTCGCTGAGGCCCGTCGCCGGGACCAGGAGGTCATCCATCGCTCGCAAGCCCTTGCCCTGGCCGCCCAGGGGCTGGACTTCGTCGCGGTGGCCGGTGCGCACGGCAAGACGACGACCTCGGGCATGCTCGCCGAGGCCCTGACGGACGCCGGGGCCGATCCCTCCTTCGCCATCGGCGGAGTCGTGCGGGCCCTGGGCACCGGGGCCCACCTGGGCGGTGGCTCCGCCTTGGTGGCCGAGGCCGACGAGTCCGACCGCTCCTTTCTCAACTACACGCCCCGCGTGGAGATCGTCACCAACGTCGAGCCCGACCATCTCGACACCTACGGCACCACCGAGGCCTTCGAGGCGGCCTTCGTCGACTTCGCCCACCGCCTGGTCCCCGGGGGGCTCCTGGTCGCCTGCGCCGCCGACCCCGGCTCGCTGCGCCTGGCACGCACCGCGGCCGCGGAAGGGCTGCGCGTAGTCACCTACTCCTTCGGAGGCCTCGACACCCTGCCTGACGGGATGCTGGTGGGGGAGGGGCACGTCCACCTGACGATCCAGGAACGCGGCGCCGCCTCCATCCGCGCACGGCTGACCCTGATCAGGGCGGCGGAGCAGGAGCGCAGCGGCGGCGCCCGCGCGGGGGAACAGGTCCAGAGCCAGGTCGAGCTGGTGCTGGCCGTGCCAGGCGACCACGTGGCCCTCGACGCCGCCGGCGCCTGGGCCGCTGGCATCGAGCTCGGTGTCGAACCGGCTGAGATGGCCCGTGCCCTGGGCTCGTTCGGGGGGACGGGGCGGCGCTTCGAGGACCGGGGACAAGCCGACGGCGTCCGCGTCATTGACGACTACGCCCACCACCCCACCGAGATCGAGGCGCTGCTGCGCACGGCGCGGGAGGTCGCCCAGGAGCGCGGTGGCCGGGTCCTGGTGCTCTTCCAACCGCACCTGTTCTCCCGCACCAGGGCCTTCGCCGACCGCTTCGGGCAGGCACTGAGCCTGGCCGACACCGTCGTCGTCGCAGACGTCTATCCAGCCAGGGAGATCCAGGCGGACTTCCCCGACGTCACCGGGGACACGGTCGTCCAGCGGGTTCCCGGTGGCAGAGCCACCTTCGTCGCGGATCGTCTGGAGGCCGCCCACGCGCTGGCCGCGCAGGCCCGTCCCGGCGACCTGCTGCTGACGGTCGGTGCCGGTGACGTCACCGAGCTCGCTACCACCGTCCTGTCCGACTTGGCGACCCGCGAGGGTGGTGCACCTGGTTCGCCCGCGCGGCGAGGTGGGCACGCATGAGAAAGCCCTCGGCGCCGCGCCCCGAGCCGTCCAACCGTTCTGAGGGGACCCCGGCCAGCATTCCTCCGCGTCGCTCAGGCAACCGGCGCGCGCGTCCTGCTCGCTCAGGGCAGGGCGGGGCCGGGCAGAATAGCGCGAGGAGATCCCCGCAGGGCCCACAGGCTCAGCGGGAGACCGAGCCGACTGGGGCGGTCGGTCCGGCCAGGCGACCTCGAGCGCCGGGAGCCGGTGCGACAGCGAGCTCTCCCAGGGGTACGGCGAGAACGGCTTCCTCCAAGGGGGGCGCACGCCCAGCCGTCTCCGGGAAGCGGACCGGTGGTGACTCGCCCGATGCCTCGTCCAAGTCGAGCCGGAGCCCCGAGAGCGCGCCCGGCGCCGAGCTGACCGTCTTCGGCCGTCGGCAGGTCGCACTGCCTCGTGGAGATGACCGGGTCGTCTCCACCGGGCTCGCCGACCGTCTCAAGGAGCGTCAGCAGGCTCTGCGCCGGCTGCGTCTGCGCCGAGTGACGACCGCCGCCATCGTCGTGCTCGTCGTCGCTCTGGCGACCTGGGCCCTGCTCTTCTCACCCCTTCTGGGGCTGCAGCCCCGAAGGATCTCCGTCGCCGGATCGGACGGCAGTGTCTCGGACAAGCAGGTTCGCGATGTCCTGGCCCCCTATACGGGTGACTCGTTACTGCGTCTGGACACCGGGCGGCTCTCCACCCAGGTGAGCGACAAGCTGGTCCGGGTGCGTCAGGCGCAGGTGACCAGGTCCTGGCCTCGCGGACTACGGGTGCAGCTGACGATGAGGGTGCCGGTGGCCACCGTTCAGGGAGCGGACGGCTACCAGGTCCTCGACAACGAGGCCGTGGTCCTTGAACGGGTCCCCGAGGCGCCGTCGGGTCTGGTGACCATCGTGCCTGACAAGACCGACGGGGCGTCCGGGTCGCAGACGATCTCAGCCAAGCAGGTCGCGGCCGTCACCCAGGTGGTGGGGTCGCTCACGCCGCAGACTCTTGCCCAGGTTGCCAGCGGGAGTGCTACCGAGGCCGGACAGGTCACGCTCACCATGTCCAACGGCGCCAGCGTGGTGTGGGGGGACACCCAGGACAACGAGCTCAAGGCGCGGGTTCTGGCGACCCTCATGACCACCAGCGCGTCCATCTACGACGTCTCCTCGCCGCACCGCCCCACCACACGATCCGCGGACGGCGCGGCGTCGGCGACGACACCGCAGGCGTCCTGAGCGCCCCGGCGGATCGCGGCTCAGCGGTTCCGCCGGGCGCCCGGCTACGGAGACGGGGCCGCACATCGCCGGTCTTCAGGTTAATTGCAGGCAAGTTGCAGTGATATAGCAGGAAATCCGCAGGCAACTGCACACGAACACGCCGGGCTTCAATGCGTCTCGAGGTCGCGGAAGTCTCATAGCGTTAAGCCAGTCATTCAAAGAATGACATAAGTATAGACCTTAACTTTAGGTTGAGGTTCGAGGGGAGTCCTCGCCAGAGGGCTCATGACGAAACTCGCGGAGGGGACGCCAGTGGTCGAGAGCATGGCTGTGGACGACGCACAGCACTACCAGGCAGAGATCAAGGTCGTCGGCGTCGGTGGTGGCGGCGTCAACGCCGTCAACCGAATGATCGAGGCTGATCTGCGTGGCGTCGAGTTCATCGCCGTGAACACCGACGCCCAGGCGCTGCTCATGTCCGACGCCGACGTCAAGCTTGATGTCGGACGTGATCTGACTCGAGGACTGGGGGCCGGAGCCGACCCGGCCATCGGCCGCAAGGCCGCAGAGGATCACGAGTCCGAGATCCGCGAGGCCCTTGATGGGTCGGACATGGTCTTCGTCACCGCGGGCGAGGGCGGCGGCACCGGTACCGGGGCCGCGCCCGTGGTCGCTCGCCTGGCCAAGAGCATCGGCGCGCTGACCATCGGCGTGGTGACCCGTCCCTTCTCGTTCGAGGGGCGTCGCCGCTCGGCTCAGGCCGAGGACGGTGTCCAGGCCCTGCGTGAGGAAGTCGATACCCTCATCGTCATCCCCAACGACCGCCTCCTGCAGATCGCCGACAAGAACATCTCCGTCGTTGACGCCTTCAAGCAGGCCGACCAGGTTCTTCTTCAGGGTGTCCAGGGCATTACCGAGCTCATCACGACCCCCGGTCTCATCAACGTCGACTTCAACGACGTCAAGTCCGTCATGCAGGGCGCCGGCAGTGCGCTCATGGGTATCGGTTCGGCCACCGGCGAGGGACGTGCGATCACGGCCACCGAGGAGGCCATCGCGTCGCCGCTGCTGGAGACCTCGATCGACGGTGCCCACGGTGTGCTGCTCTTCTTCCAGGGCGGCTCCGACCTGGGGCTGTTCGAGATGAACGAGGCCGCCAACCTCGTTCGCGAGGCCGTCCACCCCGAGGCGAACATCATCGTCGGAAACGTCGTCGACGGTGCTCTGGGCGACGAGGTCCGGGTGACGGTTATCGCTGCCGGCTTCGACTCCGAGCCGGTAGTGGGGGGCCTGGCCGATCCTGTGACCCGCCTGTCCCGGGCTGCGGTTCCTCCGGTTCCCTCCTCCCCGGTCGATGACCTGCCGCCGGCCCCCGCTCCTCGCGGCGGGGCTCATGCTGCGCAGAACCCCGTCACCCGTCCGGTCCCGCTGGCTCCGGCGCCGTCCTCGCCGGCGGTTGCCGCTCACCTGTCGGAGGTGAGTGCGGCTGAGGCGCTGTCCTCCGGAAGCATGCCGGCCTACGTGGATGACTCCTACGGCTCCTACGGTTCCGTGCCGGCCCAGCAGTCGGTCCCTGATCTCGAGGTTCCCCAGGTCATTGGTGTCGACGCCGATGACGATGGCATTGACCTCCCCGATTTCCTGCGCTGAGTGATGCGAGCGTTGAGGACGCTCAGGCATGCGTGAGGTGGGCCCTGATCAGGTCTCTGACCTGATCGAGGCGGATCTGGGTCCTGGAGCTCGCGGGTACTTCACCACCCGCGGCCTGCGGGGGACCTCGCCCCTAGGCGGAGATAATGGTGACGCGCGGGCTTGGAACCTTGACGGGCGCGAGGCGAGCGTCTTCGAGGGATGGAATCTGGCTCTCCATGTCGGAGACGACCCGCAGCGCGTTCATCGTCACCGCAGGCGGCTGGAGGATCTCCTCGAGCTCGACCGGGACCAGCACCTGGCCTGGATGAATCAGGTCCACTCCAGCGTCGTGGCCGCGGCCCGGGCGGAGCAGGTCCCCACAGCGGACGCGCTCGTCCTGGACTCTCGGGTAGCCGGCGCTCCCGCCGGATGCTGCGTCCTCGTGGCCGACTGCGTGCCGCTCCTCCTGTCCTCCCGAGACGGCAGCCTGGTGGCGGCTGTCCATGCCGGGCGTCGCGGCATGCTCGACGGTATCGTCCCCGCAACGATCGACGTCCTGCAGGACGCTGGGGTGGATCCTGCTGACCTCTGGGCCGCTGTCGGGCCGTCGATCTGCGGCTCCTGCTACGAGGTTCCCGATGACATGCGCGCGCTGTCCGCGCAGCGCGAACCCGCCTGCGCCTCACGCACGTCATGGGGCACCCCCGGCCTTGATGTCGCAGCAGGCGTCCTGGCGCAGCTCGAGCGCGCTGGAGTCGGGCATATCAGCGCGGGGCAGTGGTGCACCTATGAGGACTCGCGTTTCTACTCCTTTCGACGGGACGGAACGACTGGGCGGCTGGCCGGCGTCGTGGTCCCGAGATGACGTCCAGGCGACTGAATACTTCCTGGGCGTGACCTTCTTGAAGCCTGAGGTGGGGGACACGCCGGGCTGAGGTCCCCGTGCGATGTTGCGGTGACGGATACCGTCGCAGCACATCCGGAACGCAGGGGACCGGACGAACCAAGGAGCGATAAATGGGCGCGCTGCGCAGTATGACCAGTTTCCTCGGCTACTCGGAGCCGGAGGAGGAGACCTACGAGGACAGCTATGAGGCTGCCGACGCGGGTTACGCCGTGCAGGAGCACGAGCAGGACTTCGTCGACGAGGGGTACGAGGATTTCTCCGCCCCGGCTGCGCCCGAGCCCGTCGCCGCCCCCGACCTTCGCCGTATCGTCACGGTGCACCCCTCGACCTACAACGAGGCCAGGATCATCGGCGAGTCCTTCCGTGACGGCGTCCCCGTCATCATCAATCTCACCGGCATGAGCGAGTCGGACGCACGTCGCATGGTTGACTTCTCCGCCGGCTTGGTCTTCGGTCTGCACGGCGCCATCGAGCGAGTCACCCCGCGGGTGTTCCTGCTGACCCCTGCCAGTGTCGAGATCGACGGTGGTGAGGTCGCCGAGGCTCGCGGCCGCTTCTTCAATCAGAGCTGAGCTGACTGAGACGTGACCCTTGTCTCTTTGCTGGCCTCGATCCTGTCGAGCATTTTGCGCCTGTACTTCCTCATCCTCCTGGTCAGGGTCGTGCTCGACTGGATTCAGGTCTTCGCCCGCCAGTGGCGTCCTCAGGGAGTCGTCCTGGTGCTGGCCAACTTCGTCTACGCGCTGACGGATCCGCCTCTGCGACTGATCCGTCGGTGGGTTCCCATGGCACGCCTGGGAGGGGTCGGTATCGACCTGAGTTTTCTGGTCCTGGTCTTCGGGATCTGGATCATCCAGTGGTTCCTCAGACTTCTCGTCAGCCTTCTCACCTGATCGGGTGTCAAGTCGTGAATGAACCGCTAGAGTGCTGTCCTCACGTCAGCGTGAGATAGCGCGCTTGATGTGGCCTGAACCTCGAGTTCAGGTACTCTGTCCGCATGAGTGACCGGATGCCCGGTGCTCGTGACCTTATCCGTAACGACACCGAGGTGACGACCCATGACGCTGCTGACAGCAGACGACGTCCTCAACAAGAAGTTCCAGGCGACCAAGTTCCGTGAGGGCTACGAGCAGGACGAGGTCGACGAGTTCCTCGACGAGGTAGTCGAGGCCATGCGTCAGCTGGAGGCTGAGAACGCCGACCTCAAGGCCAAGCTCGAGGCCGCCAACCGGCGAGTGGCGCAGCTCGGCGAGGGAGCTTCCATCCCCGCCGCCCCCGCTTCTCCCGTCTCTCCGGTTCAGGCCGAGCCTGCCGTTTCGATGCCGGCCGTCTCCGGCGAGTCCGGTGGCCAGGGGCCGGCCGCTGCCTCCGGCATGCTCGAGCTGGCTCAGCGTCTCCACGACGAGCACGTCGCCAACGGCAAGGCCGAGGGCGAGCGCATCGTCACCGAGG
>ERZ772948.2191-NODE-2191-length-10172-cov-7.548087_pt1 | contig 10172 bp, 6 predicted proteins | sample MGYA00511945_ERZ772948 | MGnify/ENA primary metagenome ERZ772948 (study PRJEB29015, sample SAMEA2737927) | human oral metagenome | biome: human oral; feature: human-associated habitat; material: dental | place: China | collected 2141 ... | reverse complement strand
TAAATTAGTAGTAAATTGAGTGGTTTTGACCTTGATAAAGTGTGATAAGTCCAGTTTTTATGCGGATAACTAGATTTTTATGCTATTTTTCTTTGAAAAATAGTTATTTTCTTTAACGATACGGAATTTTCGAACTTTCTATCTCTATATCAGGATCAACAAGTTTCAAGTATGGAGCTATATAGTCTGGATCCGTAACTCTTGGTCCCAATATTACTTTTGAGTATTTCAACGGTAGCAAATTGATGTATACAAATAAATCGTATCTACCATTGCGTTTTGGACTTAAAACTATATACTTCCTAAAATCAGTATAATTAACTTTATCAAAAATTTCTAACCCAATTTCTTCCTTCTTCAGGTAATTCTCATTTGACGATAAATTATCATCTCTATTAATAATATTCTGTATAGCTGTATCATCTAAATTAATTAAAATACGATACTCCATCTCATACTCATAATCTTTAACTTTAAAAAGGTAAGAAATCTTCTTTAATTTCTCAGCAAAACCTATTAATTCTTTTTCAGCTTCAAGTTCCTGCAATTTTTTAAATATCTGTTTTAAAGTATCAAGAGATTTACCAACATCTGTTTCATCCTTATTCTCTGACATTAAATCTAAATAATGAACTTTAACAAACTCTATAGATTTATGAGCAACTATATCTTCCAGATAAGTCATATCGTATTCAAGAAAGGCACCCCGAGAGGAATCAGCATACTCCTTCCACATAGGTAAACTATCAGATACAGTGGTTAGAGAAGATATAAAAACATTGGAAGTTTGGTATTGTTGGAAAAATGTATTATCAATACCTAAATAATCATATATTACTCTTCCCTCCATTGGGTCATTTAACTGTTTTAAATTAGTAAGTCGTAAATAGGGAGATTTCACTTTAGAATCATTGTCATCATTGTCATTCTTCCAGTCGGCTTTTATGAGGTAGTTTGTTAAAGTGTCAATCTTAGTATAATGTCCAAAGGAACCAATTTCTTTCAACTCATTTGCATCAACAGTTAATTTAGAGCGAATGTAGTATATAATCTTATCCGCTTGTTCTAAAAGTTGCTGAGCGTCTAACGAGGAGATTGATTCTAAATCACTTTTCTCATTCAAATAATCTTTATCATACTTCTCAATTAACTTAATAGCTTGGTTTCGTATGATATCCGAATCACTTTCTTCTGCTATCTTTCGAATAACTTCTATTGAATCTTCAATTACATCATCAAAATGCCTTGATACAAAATCTAGGTAGTCATCAACATCTTCAGATTGAGGATTCTCCATAAAATAGGCATTTATCATCTTCAAGTGGTCATTTTGAAAAATTGAAACAAGCTTATCTAATTCAAAATACCAATATACAATGTGTTTAAAATCATTATCTTTAAAATCATTATCTTTAAAATCATTATCTTTAAAATCATTATCTTTAAATATAAAGCTAATGAATGATTCTAATTCCTTCTTAAAATAGTTTCTTCTTTCTTCTGGTAAAGTATTCTGATCAAATAATCTAACAAAAACCGAAAGTATGGTCGAAATAAGTTCTTTTCCATCCTCTAGATTTTCTTGTAATATTAAATCACGGATTTTAAAGAAATAACTATCATTTTCGAACAATAAAGAATATTCTTCGTATTCTTTTGTTAGAAATAAATAATTATACAAAATATGTAAATATTCAAAGTTTTCAAACCAACTATATGCATGCGCATTTTCTAATAATACTTTATTTAATGTAACTAAGAGTTTTTTAGCAGTACTCTTATCAATTTCTTCAACGAACATCATACAAACATACAGAAAATCGCTTGCATATTTTAATTGTTCTTCTTCAGATAACTTTAAATATTGATTAGTAATGTTTTCAAGTTCGGATTTCAGTTTTTCTTCATTCAAGGAATCAAAATGATTCACTAATTCAGATTTATTAAATTTACCTGTAAAATAATTTAACTCTTCCATTTTATCTCCTTCTAAAATTTCAATCCATCGCCTTTATTTCCAGAATCATATCGCGAATCTGTGCCGCCAGCTCGAAGTCCAGAAGTCCGGCAGCTTCTTGCATTTGGCCTTCCAGTTTCTTGATCATGTCCTTGCGTTCTTGCTTGTTAAGGCTTTCGATTTCGACAGTTTCTTCCTTGTCTGGCAGGGCTGCCTTGGTCACACTGATCAGATCTCGGATTTCTTTCTTGATGGTCTGCGGTACAATGCCATGCTCTTCATTATATGCCATCTGGATTGCCCGACGGCGGGCAGTTTCATCGATAGCTCGCTGCATGGACTGGGTCATAGTGTCGGCATACATAATCACATGCCCCTCACTGTTTCGGGCTGCCCGTCCAATAGTCTGGATAAGGCCACGTTCGTTGCGGAGGAAACCTTCCTTGTCCGCATCAAGAATTGCTACCAGACTAACCTCAGGTACGTCAATTCCCTCGCGTAATAGATTAATCCCGACCAAAACGTCAAAGACACCCAAGCGCAAATCTCGGATAATCTCGGTCCGTTCCAAGGTCTTGATATCTGAGTGCATGTATTTGACCTTGACACCCATTTCCTTGAAGTAGTCCGTCAAGTCTTCCGCCATCTTCTTGGTCAGGGTTGTGATAAAGGTCCGCTCATTCTTTTCAACACGGGCATTGATTTCACCCAAAAGATCATCAATCTGCCCCATGGTTGGACGGACTTCCACTTCTGGATCCAGAAGCCCTGTCGGTCGGATAATTTGCTCAATAACCGTATCCGTCTGTTCTTTCTCATAGTCGCCCGGCGTAGCCGATACATAGACAATCTGGTGAACATGACTCTCAAACTCCTCCCGACGCAACGGGCGGTTGTCCAAGGCAGATGGCAAACGGAAACCATAATTAACCAGCATCTCCTTGCGAGAGCGGTCACCATTGTACATGCCCCGAATCTGTCCCATGGTCATGTGACTCTCGTCAATCATGATCAAGAAGTCATCAGGGAAAAAGTCCAGAAGGGTATAAGGCGGCTCTCCTTCGCTCCGACCATCCATGTGGCGAGAATAGTTCTCAACTCCATTCGTATAGCCCATCTCACGCAGCATTTCGATATCGTACTCTGTGCGCTGCTTCAAGCGCTGGGCTTCCAAGAGCTTGCCTTCCTTCTCAAAGATAGCAAGCTGCTCCTCCAGCTCCGCCTGAATCTTGGCAATGGCTACTTCCATGTGGTCTTCATTGGTCACGAAGTGAGTGGCTGGGAAGATGGCCAAATGGTCCACCTCACCCAAGACTCGACCTGTCAAGGCTTCAACCTCACGAATCCGGTCAATCTCATCTCCGAAAAATTCCACCCGAAAGGCATGCTCATCCCGAGAAGCAGGGAAAATCTCCACCACATCACCGCGAACTCGGAATTTCCCCCGCTGAAAATCAATGTCATTGCGCTCAAACTGGATATCTACCAAGTCATTGAGTAGCTTGTCACGAGAAATCTCTAGTCCAGGACGCAGACTTACCACGCTGTCGGAGTATTCCTTGGGCGAACCCAGACCATAGATACAAGAGACCGAAGCCACGACAATCACATCATTGCGCTCCAAGAGAGCTGATGTCGCTGAGTGACGGAGCTTGTCAATCTCGTCATTGACCGAGCTATCCTTTTCGATATAAGTATCGCTGGAGGGTACATAGGCCTCAGGCTGGTAGTAATCATAGTAGGAAACGAAGTATTCCACCGCGTTATTGGGGAAAAACTCCTTGAACTCACCATAAAGCTGGCCGGCCAGCGTTTTATTATGGGCAATAACCAGAGTCGGCTTGTTGACCCGAGCGATAACCTGACTCATGGTATAGGTCTTACCAGTACCCGTCGCCCCCATGAGAATCTGGGCCTTCTCGCCACCTTCGATATTGTCCACCAGCTGCTCGATAGCCTGGGGCTGATCACCTGAAGGCTCGTACTTAGACACCAATTCAAATTTATTATCTGTAATTCTGTTAATCATCTTTTATTCCTCAACTTGTGCTTCTATCATTTTACCACATTTGACACATTTTCTCTGCCTTTGGCTCTGGTTTAGTAGCTACATCTCTAAGAACGGCTAGTCTTGCATTCTGATCATTCATTAACATCAAAAATCGCCCAGCTAAGCTGAGCGATGTCTTTATTTTTTAAACATCAATGCCTGAGGCAAGCGATTTTCTTTTTTGAGCGACCAGTAAAGATAGGCAATGCAGCCAATCAAGACTATACTAGCAAAAATAGATCCTTCAGCTCCAAAGGCTCCGCCGGACAGCAAATCCACAGAAGATTGCGAGCTATAGTTCAAGATTGAGGTAGATGCTCCTTGGCCACTGACCTGAATACCATAGACATTTCCTTGGACGAAATTCCAAGCGCCATGCATACCAGCCAAGACCCACATATTATCATACTTGATCATGAGTAGGCAGGCAAAAATCCCATCCAAGATAATAGTAACAATGGAAAGGACAGTCACACCAGCATTGAGGAGGTGCATCGCCCCAAATAGAGTGCTGGAAACCAAGACACCGACAAGGATATTTGATTTGGCACTAACCGCTGGAAAAAGCCAGCCACGCGTCACCAACTCCTCCGTGCCACCTTGCAGAATCCAAAAAGGTATCAGGGCAAGAATAAAGAGAACTGGCTCTAAACCAAGCTCTGCAAATTCTAGTCTCCCAGATCCTGTCAGCAAGAGCAGGGCAACGATAAGCGAAAACTGTATCGAACCAATCAGAAATCCTTTGCCCAGTTCTTTCAGCCATCCTTCCTTAAAGAAGCCCAGACTGGAGAAAGGTCTCTTCTCTCGAAACTTGACCCACAGAAAAACAAGTAAGGCCATAAAGAAAAAACTACCCAGCTGAAAAAAGATACCATAATGCCCGAACACTTCCATAACTGTTGCTCGGTCAGCTGTCGGATTTACCATGGCAAGCACAGTTCCAATGATGATCCCAATCGGAATCATTCCAATGAATGCAAGGATTTCTCCTACCTGGATAAAGCCAATAGAAATCAAAACTGCCAACCAAATCGGCGGAATATAGCGCGATAGGTTCACATTATCTAACATGCGTGATTTAAACATAGAAATCTCCTTTCTTGATTTATCTATTATAACATATTTTATCATAATAGCATAAGAGCCAATATTTGTTGTTATGTCAGAAAATATAACATCAAAATAGAAAATATTTGCCTTTTTCAAATTTTTCTGATATAATCAGACAATATTCTAACAAAGGAGAGAAAGTATGAAGAAAAAAATCATAGCTTTTCTGCTAGCGTTATTCCCTATCCTTGCACTAGGGACAACCACTCACGCAGATACCATCAAAATCGTATCTGACACGGCTTATGCCCCATTTGAATTTAAAGATGTAGATCAGACATATAAAGGAATTGATGTTGATATTATCAACAAAGTAGCTGAAATCAAAGGCTGGTCATATGAAATGTCCTTCCCTGGCTTTGACGCTGCTGTCAATGCCGTTCAAGCAGGACAGGCCGATGCCATTATGGCAGGTATGACCAAGACTGCTGAACGCGAAAAAGTCTTTACCATGTCTGATACATATTATGACACAAAAGTTGTCATCGCAACGACCAAGGCTAATACAGTAAAATCTTACGATCAACTAAAAGGAAAAACAGTCGGTGTCAAAAACGGTACTGCCGCGCAACGTTTCCTTGAAAAAATCAAGGACAAGTACGGTTTTACTATCAAAACATTTGATACAGGCGACCTCATGTATAACAGCCTAGCAGCCGGAGCTGTTGATGCAGCCATGGATGACCAACCCGTTATCGAGTATGCAATCAGCCAAGGGCAAGATTTGAAAATCTCAATGAAGGGTGAGGCCGTTGGTAGCTTCGCATTTGGTGTCAAAAAAGGCAGCAAATACGAATACCTAGTCACTGAGTTTAACGAAGCCTTGGCTCAGATGAAAAAAGATGGCACCTTGAAGGACATCATCAACAAATGGACTGCTGCTTCCAAAACTTCAACAAACTCAGCAGTACCAGAGACCACAACCAAGTCTGGACAAAAAGCCACTCCAGTCAAAGCTAAATATACGATTGCCAGCGACTCATCCTTTGCTCCTTTCGTTTTCCAAAATGATAGCAACCAATACACTGGTATTGACATGGACTTGATCAAAGCCATTGCCGAAGACCAAGGTTTTACACTTGAAATTTCTAACCCTGGCTTTGACGCTGCTATCAATGCCGTTCAATCTGGTCAAGCTGACGGGATGATTGCTGGGATGTCTGTGACAGAGGCCCGCAAAGAAACCTTTAATTTCTCTGAACCATACTACACTGCTAACTCTATCCTTGCGGTGACAGAATCAAGCACTATTAGCTCCTATGAAGACTTGAAAGGAAAGACCGTCGGAGTCAAGAACGGTACGGCCTCTCAAACCTTCCTCGTCGAAAATCAAAGCAAATACGGCTACAAAATCAAAACATTTTCAGACGGTTCTTCTATGTATGATAGTCTGAATTCTGGCTCTGTCGCTGCTATTATGGATGATGAGCCCGTTGTCAAATATGCCATCAACCAAGGCAAGAAAATGAAGACGCCAATCGAAGGAACACCAAGTGGTGAAGTTGCTTTTGCAGTAAAAGCAGGCACCAACCCTGAGCTTATCGAAATGTTCAATAATGGTTTGGCTAATCTAAAAGCCAATGGTAAATACCAAGAAATCCTTGATAAATATCTCTCAGCTGAGAAGGATAATTCCACAACCGTTGATGAAACAACTATCTGGGGACTTCTCCAAAACAACTACAAACAACTGTTGAGCGGACTTGGAATTACCATTGCTTTAGCACTGTTCTCCTTTGCGATTGCCATGGTGATCGGGATTATCTTTGGGATGTTCAGCGTCAGCCCAATCAAAGCGCTTCGCATCATTTCAGAAATTTTTGTTGACGTTATTCGTGGTATTCCACTTATGATTCTGGCTGCCTTCATCTTCTGGGGAATTCCAAACCTCATTGAATCTATGACTGGTCAGCAAAGTCCGATTAACGACTTCGTTGCAGGAACAATTGCTCTGTCACTCAATGCTGGTGCATATATCGCTGAGATTGTTCGCGGAGGGATTCAAGCCGTTCCGGTCGGACAGATGGAAGCTAGCCGAAGTCTGGGGATTTCGTATGGAAAGACCATGCGCAAGATTATCCTGCCTCAAGCAACCAAGATTATGCTACCAAACTTTGTCAACCAGTTCGTCATCGCTCTCAAGGATACAACTATCGTATCAGCTATCGGACTTGTTGAGCTCTTCCAAACAGGTAAAATCATCATTGCCCGTAACTATCAGAGCTTCAAGATGTATGCTATCCTAGCAGTGCTTTACTTGGTCATCATCACACTCTTAACAAGATTGGCTAAACGCTTAGAAAAGAGGATTCACTAATGGCTAAATTAAAAATTGATGTTAATGATTTACATAAATACTATGGGGAAAATGAGGTCCTAAAAGGGATTAGTGCTAAGTTTTATGAGGGAGATGTTGTTTGTATCATCGGTCCTTCTGGATCAGGTAAATCAACTTTCCTACGCAGCCTAAACCTGCTTGAAGAAGTGACCAGCGGGACCATTACTGTCAACGGTTATGATTTGACAGACAAGGCTACAAATGTAGACCATGTTCGTGAAGATATCGGAATGGTCTTCCAACACTTCAACCTCTTCCCACACATGACTGTCCTGCAAAATATCACCTTCGCTCCTGTTGAGCACAAGCGAATGAGCCAAGCTGATGCAGACAAGCTTGGTATGGAGCTCTTGGAGAAGGTTGGGCTGGCAGACAAGGCCGATGCCAAACCAGACAGCCTATCTGGAGGACAAAAACAGCGGGTGGCAATCGCTCGAGGATTGGCTATGAACCCAGATATCATGCTCTTTGACGAGCCGACTTCTGCCCTTGACCCTGAAATGGTTGGAGACGTTCTCAACGTTATGAAAGATCTGGCTCAGCAGGGCATGACCATGCTGATCGTGACTCACGAAATGGGCTTTGCCCGTCAGGTTGCTAATCGCGTCATCTTCACTGCAGACGGTGAATTCCTAGAAGACGGCAAACCAGATCAAATCTTCGATAACCCTCAGCATCCACGTCTCAAGGACTTCTTGGATAAGGTGCTCAACGTATAAATATGACGAATCCTGAAAGTAATCTTTCAGGATTTTTATTGACTTATGTTGCCCTTTTTGCTAGACTAAGGATAGAATGATTTCGGAGGTACACGGAGACATGAAAAATTAAGTCTATTTTTTAAAGGAAACTTTATTTAGTAGATTTTGTCATGTTTCTGCATATCCGCGGGATGTTCATTTTTTGTACTTTCTAGCTTCTATTTGCTTATCTTTAGATCGATCCTATCGCTCCTATGACAGTGTAAGCTGGAAGCCTTATAAATGAATAATCCTAGTTGGACACTCCTGTGTCTACTTTGTGCAACTAAAAACAGCTCTGCTAAATAAAGCAGGGCTGTATTTTGTGTTATAAAACGAAGGAGACATCTATGCTTCAAATAAGAAATCTAACGATCACCCACCTAAAAGACCTGAAGGAGTTAGTCAAAGATTTGTCACTGACTGTCAATCAAGGAGACAAGGTCGCTATTATTGGAGAGGAGGGCAATGGCAAGTCCACCCTGCTCAAGCTCCTGCTAGACGAGCGACTGGTCAGCTCCTATGTCAGCTGCAGCGGACAGATTGATAAGTCCTATACTGCTGCAGTCTATCTGCCCCAGCAGCTGCCTTCAGAGGATGCCCAACTGACGCTCAATGACTATTTCTTTGCTGATTTTGAGGCCGAGCTGGACTATGCCAAGCTCTACCGCTATGCTGGAGAGCTCAACTTTGACAGCCAGCGTTTTGCCAGTCAGCAGCAACTCGCCAGCCTATCTGGAGGAGAAAAGCTCAAGGTCCAACTCATCAAGAAACTAGCCAGTGATTGGGACATTCTCTTTCTTGATGAGCCCTCTAATGACCTTGATCTCGAAACTCTGACTTGGCTGGAAAACTTTATCAGCCACAGCCAGAGAACAGTTCTTTTCGTCTCTCACGACGAGCACTTTCTCGCTCAAGCCGCTACTAAGATTGTTCATCTGGAGCGAATCAAAAAGAAACAGGAGGCCAGAACCAGCGTCAAGAGTCTGGACTATGAAAATTACCGCCATCAGCGTCAGGAGGCTTTTGAAAAACAGGGGCAACTAGCACGAAAAGAGCGGGAAGAACACGCCAAGACCATGGAAAAACACCGACGGGTTAAGCAGAGTGTGGAGCATACTTTACGAAACACCCATGACGCTACTGCAGGTCGACTGGTGGCTAAGAAGATGAAAAATATTCTCTCGCAGGGCAAACGATTTGAAAAGGCAGGCGCTGAAATGACCGAAATCCCGACACAGGAAGATGTCATCAGCCTTTACTTCTCAGACATAGAAGCTCTGCCATTGACCAAAAGAATCCTAAAATTAGAAGGAATGAAGCTGAAAACAGACGAACGACAACTGGCGGATAACCTGACTCTGGAGGTCTGTGGCCAAGAAAAAATCGGACTGATTGGTGCTAATGGTGCAGGCAAATCTACTCTGCTTAAGGAAATATGGAAGATCCTGCGTGAGCGGACAGATATTCGGGTCGGCTACATGCCCCAGCATTACGGCGACTTGCTGGCTGATGAGAGCAGTCCTTTGGACTTTCTGGCTCCCTCTGGCGACAAGACCCATGAGGAGAAAATCCTGACTCATCTAGCCAGCCTTCAGTTCACGCGCGACGAGGCACGCCATCCGATTGGGCAGCTTTCCGGTGGCCAAAAAGCCAAGCTCCTCCTGCTTAAGCTAGTCCTAGACCGTCCCAATGTCCTCCTTCTGGACGAGCCAACCCGCAACTTCTCTCCCACCTCTCAGCCTCAGGTTCGACAGCTTTTAACGACCTATCCTGGTGCCATCATAACAGTCTCCCACGATCGTATCTTCCTCAAAGAAGTCTGCCAGAAGATTTATAGACTGACGGAGGAGGGATTGGAAGAAGTTGAACTATAAGCAAAAGAGGCTGGGACAAAAGTCCGACCTCAAATATAAAAAGCAAACAAAACTAGTTTTCTGGTAATCAGAATTCTGCTTTGTTCGCTTTTCGCATTTA
>ERZ772948.2189-NODE-2189-length-10180-cov-216.329975_pt1 | contig 10180 bp, 9 predicted proteins | sample MGYA00511945_ERZ772948 | MGnify/ENA primary metagenome ERZ772948 (study PRJEB29015, sample SAMEA2737927) | human oral metagenome | biome: human oral; feature: human-associated habitat; material: dental | place: China | collected 2141 ... | reverse complement strand
CGCGCCCCAGGTTCCAGTCGGCGCGCATGTGGGCGATGAACTCGTCGGTGACCTCGGCCAGGGCGAGCTCGGTCACGTCCAGGCGGCGGCGGGCGATGAGCGTCAGCAGCAGGTCGAAGGGCCCCTCGAACTGGGGCAGGGCGACGGTGAAGCCGGGGATGCTCCCCGGCCCGCCCGCCCCGGCGGCCTCGTCCCCGGCGTCCGCCCCGGCTCCGGTGCCGGGGCGCCGGGCGGCGCCGGGTGCCCGGGCCGGCATCTCAGGCGACGCCGCCGCGGGCGATGAGCTCGCGGGCCAGGCGCCGGTAGGCCTCGGCGCCCGAGTGCCTGGGGGCGTAGAGGGTGATCGGCTCGGCGGCCACCGAGGCGTCGGGGAATTTGATGGTTCTGCGGATCTGGGTGTCGAAGAGCTGGTCGCCGAAGGCCTGGGCGAGCCGGTCGAGGACCTCGCGCGAGTGCAGGGTGCGCTGGTCGACCATGGTCGCCAGGATCCCGTCGATCTGGAGGTGGAAGTTGATGCGGTCGCGCACGCGGTCGACGGTCTCGACCAGCAGCGCCACGCCGCGCAGGGCGAAGAACTCCGTCTCCAGCGGGATGATGACCCCGTGCGAGGCGGTCAGGGCGTTGATCGTCAGCAGTCCCAGGGAGGGCTGGCAGTCGATGAGGACGACGTCGTAGTCGTCCAGGATCGGGCGCAGGACCCGGGTCAGCGCCTGCTCCCGGGCCACCTCGTTGACGAGCTGGACCTCCGCCGCGGACAGGTCGATATTGGCCGGCACGATGTCCAGTCCGGGCGCGGGCGTGGGGTGGATGACGGAGCGCACGTCCGGATGCAGGGCGACCAGCAGGTCGTAGACGGTCGTGTCCAGCTCGTTGGCGTTCACGCCCAGGCCGGCGCTGGCCGCGCCCTGCGGGTCGAAGTCGACGATGAGGACCCTGCGCCCGTACTCGGCCAGGGCGGCCCCCAGGTTGATGGTCGTCGTCGTCTTGCCGACGCCGCCCTTCTGGTTGCACAGGGAAATGACGCGAGCCGGCCCGTGGGAGTCCAACGGCGCGGGCACGGGGAAGTCCCCGTCCTCGGCGTCTTCGACGGGATCATCGTTGAGATCGGTCTGAGTCGAGTCATTCACCCGATCACCATATCCGACGTGCGCCGCGTCTCAGCCCCGGGCGCGCGGGTGGCTGGTGGCGTAAACCCTGCGCAGATGCTCAACCGTGATCTTGGTGTATATCTGCGTGGTGGTCACCGAGGCGTGCCCGAGCATCTCCTGGACCACGCGCACATCGGCGCCCCCGGCGAGCAGGTGGGTGGCGAAGGAGTGGCGCAGGGTGTGGGGGGACACGTGCCGGCCCTCCCCCAGGCCCGCGCGCTCGGCCGCCTGCCGGAGCACGCCCCAGGCCGACTGGCGCGACAGTGGCCGGCCCAGGGTGTTGAGGAAGACCTCGGGCGCCCCCCGCCCCCGCTGGGCCAGGAGAGGGCGCCCGCGCACCAGGTAGGCGTCCAGGGCGTCGCGGGCGCAGCGGCCCACGGGGACGATGCGCTCCTTGCGCCCCTTGCCGAACAGGCGCACGCAGTGCGAGTCGCGGTCCAGGTCGTCCACGGCCAGGCCCACGGCCTCGGAGATGCGGGCCCCGGTGGCGTACAGCAGCTCCAGCAGCGCCCGGTCGCGCAGCCCCGCGGGCGAGTCGGGGTCCGCGCCGGCCTCCAGCAGGCAGCGCACCTCCTCGACGCTCAGCGCCTTGGGCAGGCGGCGCCCCACCTGGGGCGGGCGCACGGCGGCGGCCGGGTCGACGGCGGTGGAGCCCTCGGCCAGGAGGAACCGGTGCCACCCGCGCACGGCGGTGACGGTGCGCGACGCCGAGGACGCGGCCAGGGGGCGGGCGCCGTCGTCGCCCGCGCGGATGGCCTCGACGAAGGCGGACACGTCCTCCTCGCGCACCGCATCGGGCGCGTCGATCCCGCGCAGGGACAGGAAGTCGGTGTAGCGGCTCAGGTCGCGCTCGTAGGCCGCCAGGGTGTTGGGGCTCAGGCCCCGCTCGACGCGCAGGTGCGCCAAATACCCCCGCAGCGCGCGCACGAGCGCGTCATCGCGGGGGGCCGGGGCGGGTCGGGCCGGGCTCGTCGTCGTGCCCGGTCAGGACGTGGCCTTCAGGACGAGCCCGAGGCCGATGATCGTCATGGTCCACACCAGGGCCACGCCGACGGTGATGCGGTTGAGGTTGCGCTCGGCGACCCCGGAGGAGCCGGCGGACGAGGAGATGCCCCCGCCGAACATGTCCGACAGGCCGCCGCCCTTGCCCTTGTGCAGCAGGACGGACATGATGAGGAAGAAGCTGGAGAGCACGAGGAGGACCTCGAGAATGATCTTCAGGATGTTCATGCCGGTTTCAGTCTTCCTTCGTCGTCCAGAGCCGCACGGTCGCATTCGGCGCCGACTCTACCCGATGCGCGCGCCGGGGCCCGGCCGCCCCGCGTGTGAGATGGCCGGGCCCCGGTCACGATCCGCCCCGCCGGTCTGCGGCGGGCGCGAATCGGACTCAGGCGTAGAAGTTCGCCATGGCCGCGAAGGAGTCCGCCTTGAGCGAGGCGCCGCCCACGAGCGCGCCGTCGACGTCGGCCTGGGCCATGAGCTCCTTGATGTTGCCCGGCTTGGCGCTGCCGCCGTACAGGACGCGGGTGGCGTCGGCGGTGGCGGCGCCGAAGTCCTCGCGCAGGGCGGCGCGGATGGCCCCGCAGACCTCCTGGGCGTCGGCGGCCGTGGCCGTCTCGCCGGTGCCGATGGCCCAGATGGGCTCGTAGGCGATGACGATCCTGGCCGCGTCCTGGGCGCTCCAGCCCTTCAGGGCGGCGCGGATCTGGCCGAGCACGAACTCCACGTGCGTGCCCGCCCTGCGCACCTCCAGGGCCTCGCCGCAGCACAGGATCGGGGTCATGCCCGCGTCCAGGACCTTGCGGGCCTTGGCGCCCACCAGCTGGTCGGACTCGCCGTGGTACTCGCGGCGCTCGGAGTGGCCCATGACCACGTAGCTGCAGCCCAGCTTGGTGAGCATGGCCGTGGAGATCTCGCCGGTGTAGGCGCCGTTGTCGTGGATGGACACGTCCTGGGCGCCGTACTTGAGGGGCAGCGAGTCGGCCTCGACGATCGTCTGCACGGTGCGGATGTCCGTGAAGGGCGGGATGACCAGGACCTCGCACTTGGCGTAGTCGTGGTCGGAGTCGGCCAGCGCCATCGCCAGCCCCTGGACGAGGTGGTTGGCCTCGAGGTGGTCCAGGTTCATCTTCCAGTTGCCCGCCATGAGCGGGATGCGGTTGCTCATTGTCTGCTCAGCCTTCCAGGACGGCGATGCCGGGCAGGGTCTTGCCCTCGAGGAGCTCGAGGGAGGCGCCCCCGCCTGTGGAGATGTGGGAGAAGGTGGACACGTCGAAGCCCAGGGTGCGCACCGCGGCGGCGGAGTCGCCCCCGCCGATGACGCTGAAGGCCGACGAGTCGGAGATGGCCCGGGCCACGGCCTTGGTGCCGGCGGCGAAGGCCGGGAACTCGAAGACGCCCATGGGGCCGTTCCACACCACCGTCTTGGAGGTGGCGATGGCGTCGGCGAACAGCTTGCGGGTCTCGGGGCCGATGTCCAGGCCCATCTGGTCGGCCGGGATGGCGTTGGAGGGCACGACGGTGGCCGGGGCGTCGGCCGCGAACTCCGGGGCGACGACCGTGTCCACGGGCAGGAGGAGCTCGATGCCGCGCTCCTCGGCGGTGGCCAGGTACCCCTTGACCGTGTCGATCTGGTCCTTCTCCAGCAGGGAGGCGCCCACCTCGTTGCCCTGGGCGGCCAGGAAGGTGTAGGCCATGCCCCCGCCGATGAGCAGGCGGTCGGCCTTGGTCAGGAGGTTGGCGATGACGCCGAGCTTGTCGGAGACCTTCGAGCCGCCCAGCACCACCGTGTAGGGGCGCTCGGGGTCCTTCACGGCCTTGGACAGGGCCTCGATCTCCTTGCGCACCAGCAGGCCCGCGGCGGCCGGCAGGAGCTTGGCGACGTCGTAGACGGAGGCCTGCTTGCGGTGGACCACGCCGAAGCCGTCGGAGACGAAGACGTCGGCCAGGGACGCCAGCTCGGCCGCGAAGGCGGCGCGCTCGGCGTCGTCCTTGGACGTCTCGGCGGCGTTGAAGCGCACGTTCTCCAGCAGGACGATGTTGCCGGGCTTCAGGGCGGCGACGGCGGCCCTGGCGCCCTCGCCCACGGTGTCGGGGGCCAGGGTCACCTCCACGCCGGTCACCTCGCGCAGGCGCTCGGCCACCGGGGCCAGCGAGTAGTCGGGGTTGACCTTGCCCTTCGGACGGCCCAGGTGCGCGACGATGATCACCTTGGCGCCGGCGTCCAGGAGGAGCCTGAGGGTGGGCAGGGCGGCCTGGATGCGGCCGTCGTCGGTGATGTTCTTCTCGGCGTCGAGCGGAACGTTGAAGTCGGAGCGGACCAGGACGCGCTTGCCGGCCAGGTCGCCCAGGGATTCGATGGTCTTCATGGAGCCTCTCATCGGTGGTGGTGCGGGTGGGTGGGTGGTGCGGACTGCGCCCGCGCACGCGATCGTGCGTGCGCGGGCGCAGTCTCAGATGAGCATGGTGCTCGCCGGCGTCCTCAGAGGCGCTCGGCGACGTACTCGGTCAGGTCGACGAGGCGGTTGGAGTAGCCCCACTCGTTGTCGTACCAGGACAGGACCTTGACCAGGTCGCCGATGACCTTGGTCTCGGTGGCGTCGAAGATCGAGGAGTGCGAGTCGCCCATGATGTCCGCCGAGACGATCGGGTCCTCGGTGTAGGCCAGGATGCCCTTGAGCGGGCCCTCGGCGGCCTCCTTGACGGCGGCCTTGACGGACTCGACGGAGACCTCCTTCTCGGCCTGGAAGGTCAGGTCGGTCAGCGAGCCGGTCGGGGTCGGCACGCGCACGGCCAGGCCGTCGAACTTGCCCTTGAGGTCGGGGATGACCAGGGCCACGGCCTGGGCCGCACCGGTCTTGGTCGGGATCATGGACAGGGCGGCGGCGCGGGCGCGGCGCAGGTCCTTGTGGGGGGCGTCGAGAATGCGCTGGTCGCCGGTGTAGGAGTGGATCGTGGTCATGATGCCACGGACGATCCCGAACTTGTCGTTGAGGACCTTGGCCAGGGGCGCGAGGCAGTTGGTGGTGCAGGAGGCGTTGGAGATGATGTTCTGGGTGGCCGGGTCGTACTTGTCCTCGTTGACGCCGATGACGAAGGTGCCGTCGACGTTCTTGGCGGGGGCGGAGATGACGACCTTCTTGGCGCCGCCGTCGATGTGGGCCTTGGCCTTGAGCCCGTCGGTGAAGAAGCCGGTGGACTCCACGACGACCTCCACGCCCAGCTCGCCCCAGGGCAGCTCGGCCGGGTCGCGGTGGGCCAGGACCTTGATGTGCTTGCCGTCCACGACGATGCCCTCGTCGTCGTAGGAGACCTCGCCGCCGAAGCGGCCGAGGATGGAGTCGTACTTGAGCAGGTGGGCCAGGGTCTTGTTGTCCGTCAGGTCGTTGACGGCGACGACCTCCAGGTCCGCCTTCTGCTCGAGGGCGGCGCGGAAGAAGTTGCGGCCGATCCGGCCGAAGCCGTTGATGCCAACGCGGGTGGTCACTTTGCGTCCTCCTAGTACGCCGATCGGGCGTACGTGATTCGTAGCTTGTCGCACACCATGTGTGCCCCGGAGCCCGCGGGCGAACCCACGTGGTCCAGCGCTAGTGAGTGTAGCGTCACGAACTGGCCGCGTGTGACCGCCGACCACGCCAAGGGCGAACAGGGCGGGCCGCCGCGCCCCGTGTGACGCACGAGGGTCACATCACCGGGACCGTCGTCCTAGACGACCGCCCCGAAACGGCGGCGCGCCTCACATGTCGAGCATCTCCTGGGTGAGCACCGACTCCGTGTCCGGCACCCCCAGCTCGTGGGCGCGCTTGTCCGCCATGGCCAGCAGGCGCCGGATCCTCCCGGCCACGGCGTCCTTGGTCAGCTGGGGGTCGGACAGCTGCCCCAGCTCCTCCAGGCTCGCCTGCTTGTGCTCCATGCGCAGGCGCCCCGCCTGGACCAGGTGGGCGGGCACGTCCTCGCCCAGGATCTCGAAGGCCCGCTCCACGCGCGCCCCCGAGGCGACGGCCGCGCGCGCCGAGCGGCGCAGATTGGCGTCGTCGAAATTCGCCAGCCGGTTGGCCGTCCCGCGCGTCTCGCGCCGGGAGCGCCGCTCCCCCCACCGCCGGTGGGCCTCGACCGCCCCCATCCTCTTGAGCAGGACGCCGATCGCCTCCCCGTCGCGCACCACCACCCGGTCCGCCCCGCGCACCTCCCGGGCCTTGGCCACGATGTCGAAGCGGCGGGCCGCGCCCACCAGGGCCAGGGCCGCCTCGCTGCCGGGGCAGGTGACCTCCAGGGAGGAGGAGCGCCCCGGCTCGGTGAGCGAGCCGCGCGCCAGGAAGGCCCCCCGCCAGGCGGCGGCCGCCGCGGACCGCCCGCCCTGGACGACGGCGACCGGCATGCCCCGCACCGGCCGGCCGCGCCCGTCCACCAGCCCCGTCAGCCGCGCCAGGTCCTTGCCCCGCTCGGTCACGCGCAGCACGTAGCGCGAGCCCCGGTGCAGGGACCCGCCGCGCACGACCACCAGCTCCGACTCCATGGCGAACAGGTCCCTGAGCGCGTGGTGCAGCCGGCGCACCGCCCCCCCGTGGTCCAGATCCGCCTCGATCACGATCCGGCCCGACACGATGTGCAGGCCCCCCGCGAAGCGCAGCATCGAGGCGACCTCGGCGCGCCTCTGGGCGGAGGTGCCGGGCGCGACGCGCGCCAGCTCGTCCTTGACGGCGACCGTCAGCGACATGTGGGGCTCCTCGATTGTGATCGGCGGTGTATGGATCGGCGGCGCGCCGACGGGCGGCGCGGGCCCGCTCAGGCGGGCGCCCCGGCGGGGCCGACGTCGCCGACGACGCCGTCGAAGGCGTCCCGCAGGGCGGCGGCCAGCCGCAACGGGTCATGGTGGCACAGCCCGTCGCTGGAGCGCACCTGGCGCAGCACGAGCGTGGCGCCCATGGAGCGGGCCACGGAGCCCAGCGCCTCGATGTCCTCCACGGTGGAGGGGTCGGCCAGGATCACGTCCAGGCGCAGGTCCGGGGCGCAGTCGGCCAGGACGCGCACGTGGTCCGCGGCGGTCATCCCGTCCGTCTCCCCGTGCTGCGCGGACAGGTTGAGGATGAGCACCCTGCGCGCTCGCGCCTCCAGCAGGGCCCGGCGCATGGAGGGCAGGATGAGGTGGGGCAGCACCGAGCTGTACCAGGAGCCGGGGCCCAGGACCACCCAGTCGGCCCCCTCGATGGCCTGCACGGCCACCGGGTGGGCCTGGGCGTCGGCGGGCACGAGGGCCACGTTCTCCAGCCGCCCGCGGGCGGTGGCCACGGCCACCTGGCCGCTGACGCGCTCGCGGCGCTCGCCGTCGACGACGTCGGCCTCGATGACCAGCGGCGAGGAGCTCATGGGCACGACGCGCCCGTGGATGGCCAGCAGCCGCCCCACCCAGTCCAGCCCGCCCACGTCGTCGCCCAGCAGCTGCCACAGGGCCAGGATGAGCAGGTTGCCCAGGGCGTGGTTGTCCAGCTCGCCGTGGCCGGCGAAGCGGTGCTGGAGGACGTCGCGCCAGGTCAGCCCCCACTCGGAGTCGTCGGTGAGCGCGGCCAGGGCCATCCGCAGGTCGCCGGGGGGCAGGCAGCCGAACTCGCGTCGCAGCCGCCCCGAGGAGCCGCCGTCGTCGGCCACGGTGACCACGGCGGTCAGCCGGTGCGTGACGTGGCGCAGGGCCCGCAGGGTGGCGGACAGGCCGTGCCCTCCGCCCAGGGCCACGACGGCCGGCCCCTCCTCGCCGCGGCGCGGCCACCCGTCGGCGTCCAGGGTCGTGGACCGCTTCTGGTTCATGTCTATTCCCTTCCCAGGTCCCGGTGCTGGGCGACGACGGCGAAGCCCGCCGAGCGCAGGCGCGCCGCGATGCGCTCCGCGGAGGCGACCGAGCGGTGCTTGCCGCCGGTGCAGCCGACGGCGATGGTGACATTGGGCTTGAGCTCGTCGACGTAGCGCGGCAGGGCCGGCGCCAGCAGGTCGGCGTAGCCGTCGACGAAGGCGGCGGCGCCGTCCTGGCGGAAGACGTAGTCGGCCACGGGCGCGTCCTTCCCCGTCAGGTGGCGCAGCTCGGTCACCCAGTAGGGGTTGGGGATGAAGCGGACGTCGAGGACCTGGTCGGCGTCCATGGGCAGGCCGTACTTGAAGCCGAAGGACATGACCGTCACCCGCAGGGCCAGGTCGGACTCGGTGGCCACCAGCTCGCGCACGCGCCGGGCCAGCTCGTGGACGGACAGGTTCGTGGTGTCGATGACGTCGTCCGCCACGGCCTTGAGGCCCCCCAGCAGCGTCCGCTCCTGCTCGATGCCGTCGAGGATGGTGCCCGAGCCCTGCAGGGGGTGGGGCCTGCGGGAGGACTCGAAGCGCCGCACCAGGCTCGCGTCGGAGGCGTCGAGGAAGAGCACGCGCACATTCGTGCCCGCCTCGCGCAGCTCGCGCCGGTACTGCATGAAGCTGGCGAAGAAGGCGCGGCTGCGCACGTCCACGACGGCGGCCAGCCGGTGCACGCCCGCCCCCACCGAGGTCATCATCCCCGCCAGGGCCGGCAGGAGCTGCGGGGGCAGGTTGTCCACGACGTACCAGTCCAGGTCCTCCAGGGCGTTGGCCGCCCGGGAGCGGCCCGCCCCGGACATGCCGGTGACGATGATCATCTCGGGCCGCTCGGCCGGGCGGACGGGCGGCGCGACCAGGTCCGCCTCCGGGATCGAGGCGGGCACCGCGTCCCGGCCGGGGCCGGTCCCGGTCTCGGTCGGGCGCGGGAGGCTGCGGTCCTGAGAGTCCATGACCCGATCATGGCACGCCGACCGGTAGCGTGGGGCCAGGCGCCGCCCTGCGCGCCCGACCGTCGACGAAGGGTCCGCCATGAGCACTCACTCCCCCTCCCCCGCCGCCCTGGGCACGCCGTGGACGGCCTCGGCCACCCGCGTGGCCCTGCTGGGCTCGGGGGAGCTCGGCAAGGAGATCGCCATCGCCCTGACGCGGCTGGGGGTGGAGGTCACCGCCATCGACCGCTACGAGGGGGCCCCCGCCCAGCAGGTGGCGCACAACGCCCTGACGGTGGACATGAGCGACCCGGGGGCGCTGACCGCGGCCATCCGCTCGTGCGGCGCCGCCGTCGTCGTCCCCGAGATCGAGGCCCTGGCCACCGACGCCCTGGTGGCCCTGGAGGAGGCCGGGGACGTGCGCGTGGTGCCGACGGCGCGGGCGGCCCGCCTGACCATGGACCGCGAGGGCATCCGCCGTCTGGCGGCCGAGGAGCTGGGGCTGGCGACCAGCCCCTACGTCTTCGCCTCGTCCCCGGATGAGCTGGCGGCCGGGGCCCGGCGGGTGGGGTTCCCGTGCGTGGTCAAGCCGGTCATGTCCTCCTCGGGCCACGGCCAGTCGGTGGTGCGCCGCCCCGAGGAGCTGGGGGCGGCCTGGCGCCGCGCCGCCGAGGGCGGGCGCGTGGACCGGGGGCGGGTCATCGTCGAGGGGCTGGTCGACTTCGACGTCGAGATCACGCTGCTGACCGTGCGCTCGCGCGAGGTCGGCACGGGCGCGACGGCGACGGGCTTCTGCGAGCCCATCGGGCACCGCCAGGAGGGCGGCGACTACGTGGAGTCCTGGCAGCCTCAGGCGCTGGAGCCGGCGGCCCTGGAGCGCGCCCGGGCCGCGGCCGCGGCGGTGACGGGGGCGCTGGGCGGCTGGGGCGTGTTCGGCGTCGAGCTGTTCGTGCGCGGCGGGCAGGTCCTGTTCTCCGAGGTCTCCCCCCGCCCCCACGACACCGGCCTGGTCACCCTGGCGAGCCAGCGCCTGAACGAGTTCGAGCTGCACGCCCGGGCCCTGCTGGGCCTGCCGGTGGACACCTCGCTGCGCTCCCCCGCGGCCTCCGCCGTCATCAGGTCCCCGCTGGCCGGCGACTCGGGCGCGGGGGTGCGCTTCGAGGGCGTCGCCGAGGCGCTGGCCGTGCCGGGGGCGGACCTGCGCCTGTTCGGCAAGCCCGAGGCGCGCCCGGGCCCTGGCGCTCACCTCGATCACCCTCCTGTGCGGGG
>ERZ772948.2185-NODE-2185-length-10187-cov-4.775760_pt1 | contig 10187 bp, 7 predicted proteins | sample MGYA00511945_ERZ772948 | MGnify/ENA primary metagenome ERZ772948 (study PRJEB29015, sample SAMEA2737927) | human oral metagenome | biome: human oral; feature: human-associated habitat; material: dental | place: China | collected 2141 ... | reverse complement strand
GGAAGAAGGGAATGCGTGTTCAGATGACGGGTTGCAGCGGGTCTGGGCTTTTGCATCAGAAAGAGGAGCAAATTCAAGCCATCGAAAAATGGCTCTTGCGCTTATTTCACTAGGACATCATGCTATTGATACAGGAGCGTGCAAAGGGTGGGCGCGGGTTGCGTGCATCGGGGGCTTGCCATGGCTCAAGCCAGCTCGCGGAAGGCGGCGCGGGCGGCTTGCAAGGTGGCGGCAATGTCGTCTTCGCTGTGGGCGGCGCTGACGAAGCTGGCCTCGTACAGCGCCGGGGCCACGTAAACGCCGCGCGAGAGCAGGCCGTGGAAAAAGCGGTTGAAGCGCGCGGCGTCGCTTTGCATGACTTCGCGGTAGTTCTGCGGCAAGCGGGGCAGCAGGAAAAAGCCGAACAGGCCGCCTTCGCTGTCGGCGCAAAAGGGCACGCCTTGTTCTCGCGCGGCGGCCCGAAGGCCATCCACCAGCGCGCGGGTGCGGGCCGAGAGGGCTTCGAAAAAGCCGGGCTTGCGGATTTCGCGCAGGGTGGCCAGGCCGCAGGCGGTGGCGACGGGGTTGCCCGAGAGCGTGCCGGCCTGATAGACGGGGCCGAGAGGGGCGAGCTGCTCCATGACCTCGCGCTTGCCGCCAAAGGCAGCCAGGGGCATGCCGCCGCCTATGACTTTGCCCATGACGGTGATGTCGGGCGCAAAACCCGCAATGGCCTTGGCGTGCAGGCTTTGCACGCCGCCCAGCGCGGTGCGAAAGCCGGTCATCACTTCGTCATAGATGAGCAGCGCGCCGTATTGGGTGCACAGCTCGCGGCAGCGGCGCACGAAATCAAGGCTGGCGCGCACGAAATTCATGTTGCCCGCGATGGGTTCGATGATGAGGCAGGCCAGCTCGCGCCCGTGCAGGGCGAAGGCTTCTTCCAGCTGGGCGAGGTTGTTGTATTCGAGCACCAGCGTGTGCTGCACCACTTCGGGCGGCACGCCCGCGCTGGTGGGGTTGCCGAAGGTGGCCAGGCCGGAGCCGGCCTTGACCAGCAGGGCGTCGGCATGGCCGTGGTAGCAGCCTTCAAATTTGATGATCTTGCTGCGGCCCGTGGCGCCGCGCGCCAGGCGGATGGCGCTCATGCCCGCTTCAGTGCCCGAGGAGACGAGGCGCACCATGTCCATGCTGGGCATGAGCGAGAGGATTTCTTCGGCCAGCTCCACTTCGCGCTCGGTGGGCGCGCCAAAAGACAGGCCGTCTTGCGCGGCGCGGCGCACGGCTTCCAGCACGGTCGGATGGCCGTGGCCGAGGATCATGGGGCCCCAGGAGCCGATGTAGTCGATGTAGCGCTGGTCATTGGCGTCCCACAGATAGGCGCCCTGCGCGCGCTGGATGAAGCGTGGCGTGCCGCCAACAGCGCGGAAGGCGCGCACCGGGGAATTGACGCCCCCCGGAATGACGCGGCGCGCGCGCTCCATCAGGGCATCATTACGATCGTTTACAGAATTTGTCATGAGAGGCTGGGTAAATGTTCACGCTGGAAAGTTGTGACAAGGCCGCCTGTGTGTTGCAAGTCTGTCACGGCGGCATTGACTTTCCCTCCCAATTTTGCCAGAGCGCCCTTGGGCGGCTGCGGCCCGCCCGGGCCATTGGTTTTTGAGATGGCTCAGGTAGAGTGCGTATAACTTATAGATACAATCGTTGCACTCCATGCGACATTGGCATAAGCTTGCACCGTCTCTATGCCCTTTGTTTCATGGGGGCGGCGTGGCTGGCTGCCGCATTGAATGGCAGCGGGCAAGCCGCGCGGAGAGCTTTGCTTGTGGGCGGCGCGCCCGCAGGCAGGAGAGAAAACAGACTTTCCGGGTTTGCTTCCCGGCTTGAAAACAGTTTCGAGAAAATCATCCATGAAAGTACTGATCATTGACGATAGCAACACCATCCGCCGCAGCGCCGAGATTTTTCTCAAGCAGGGCGGCCATGAGGTCATGCTGGCCGAAGATGGTTTCGACGCGCTCGCGAAAATCAGCGATTTCCATCCGGATCTGATTTTCTGCGACATTTTGATGCCGCGGCTGGACGGTTACCAGACCTGCGCCATCATCAAGCGCAATGAAAAATTCTCGACCACGCCCGTGATCATGCTGTCTTCCAAGGACGGCGTTTTCGACAAGGCGAGGGGCCGCATGGTGGGGTCGCAGGAGTACCTTACAAAGCCCTTCACAAAAGACCAACTGCTGCAAACCGTGCGGGATTTCACTGGACAAGCCAATTAAGGAGAACATGATGGCCATCCGTAACGTGCTGATCGTGGATGATTCCAAGACCGAACTGATGTTTCTCAGCGAATTGCTGAAGAAAAATGGATTTTCCGTGACAACGGCTGAAAATGCGGAAGATACCTATAAACGCCTGGCCGAGGCCATTCCAGACCTGATTCTGATGGACGTGGTCATGCCCGGACAAAATGGTTTTCAGCTGACGCGCGCCATTACGCGCGATCCGAAGTACGCCAACGTGCCCGTGATCATGTGCACGAGCAAGAACCAGGAAACGGACCGCGTGTGGGGCATGCGCCAGGGCGCGCGCGACTACATCACCAAGCCGGTCAACCAGGCCGAGCTGCTGGCCAAGATTAAGGCGCTGGGATAAGCGGTCATGTCCGACAAACAAGCTTTGCGCGACTTCCAGGGGCGCCTGGCTGAGCGTTTGCAGGCGGCGACTCAGGCCAGCGGCGCAGAAGCCTCGTGGCTGGCCGTGGAAGCTGGCACGGCCCGGCTGCTGTTTCCCCTGGATCACGCGGGGCAGATTTTTCCGTGGTCGGCCATGCAGCCGGTGCCTTACGTGCGCGCGTGGTTCATGGGCGTGACCAACCTGCGCGGCAATCTGTGCGGCGTGGTGGACTTGGCTGCATTCATGGGTACGGCTCCCGCCAAGCCGCGCAGTGAAATGGCGCTGGCCCAGTGCTGGCTGGTGGCCTTCAATCCTTTGCTGGAAACCAATTGCGCCTTGCTGGCGGATCGTCTTTCCGGGCTGCGTACGATGGAAATGTTTACCGAATCAGCGCCCGCGTCCGACGGCGCGCCTGCGTATTTCGGGCATCTCTATACCGACAACCAGGGCGTGCAATGGCAGGAAATCAATTTGCAGGCTCTCTCGCTTGATGCGTCGTTTCTGAGCATCGGCACGACATCTTCTGAAAGCTGAACATCATGGCCTTTTCCGACTTGTTGAAGAAGAAAAATACGGACGCGGACGCATCCGGCGGAAATTCAACCCAAAGCCCCAGCGGCTTTGGCCTTTCGACGACGACCGCCATCATGGAAGGCGAGGGCGCTGCCGCAGGCGCTTCTGCTCCAAAAGATGGCGCTGCGCTGTATCTGTCTGACTCATTCCGGATGCCGGTGCTTGGGCAAGGCACGGCGGAGCGCCATCAGCGCGTGCTGTTCGTTCTGCTGGGGCTTTGCGTGGCCGTTCTGGCCGGCATGGTGGCCTGGACGGTTTTGAGCACGGACAAGGTGGCCAAGCAGGTGTCCGCCACGGGCAATGCGCTGATGCAGTCGCAGCGGCTGGCCAAGTCGGTTTCGCAGGCCGCCGTGGGCAATGCTTCTGCGTTTGCCGAAGTAAAGGAAAGTGCAGACGAGCTGAATGCCTCGGTTGCCGGTTTGCAAAAAGGCAGTGAAACCGTGCCCCGGCTTGGCGCGGGCTATGCGGAAAGCATGAGCCAGATCGTGCCTCTGGTGGAGCGCGCCCACAAGAACACGCAGATCGTGCTGGGCCAGGAAAAAACGCTGACGCAGGTGGGCGTTTCCCTGCGCAAGATGAGCAGCAACTCCACGGAGCTGCTGTCCATTGCGGAAAATATTTCTTCTCTCAAATTGCAGGCCAATGCCCCGGCGGCAGAGATGTCGGCCACGGGTCAGCTGGTGATGCTGACGCAGCGCATCAGTAAATCCGCCAATGAGTCGCTCACGCTGGACGGCATCAACCCCGAAGCCGTGTTTCTGCTGGGCAAGGACTTGAATACCTTCAAGGAAATTGCCGAGGGCTTGCTGAACGGCAACGCGGATCTGCGCCTGGCGCCCGCGCGTGATGACCGCGTGCGCGAGAACCTGCAATCGCTGCTGAAGGTTTATGAGCAGACCCGCGCGGATGCCAGCGGCATTCTGGGCAATTTGCAAGGCCTGGTGGCCGCCCGCGAGGCGCAAAACAGCATCGTGGCTGACAGCGAACCCCTGCGCAAGAGCTTGCAGGCGCTGGAAGGCAAACTTTCGTCCACCTCGGGCCTGCGTCCCGAGCACTTGCTGGGAATGATCATTCCAGGCCTGCTGGCCTTGCTGGCTGCGGCCGGGCTGGGCTACGTGCTGCTGCATGAAAGCCGCCAGCGCCAGTCGCTCGCTGAAGAGCAGCGTCATCTGGCCGAACTCCAGCAGCAGGAATCCAAGCGCGTCAATGACGCCAACCAGGCGGCCATCTTGCGGCTGATGAACGAACTGCAAGCGGTGGCCGAGGGCGATTTGACGCAGGAAGCCACGGTGACGGAAGACATCACCGGCGCAATTGCCGACTCGGTGAACTACACGGTGGAAGAGCTGCGCTCGCTGGTGGGCAACGTGCAAAGCACGGCCACGCGTGTGGCGCAGACGACGAGCAAGGTGGAAAGCACCTCCAACGAGCTGCTCAACGCCTCCACGCAGCAGCTGCACGAAATCCGTGAAACTGGCCAGGCCGTGCTGGACATGGCGGCCCGCATCAACCACGTTTCAACGCAGGCGCAGGAATCGGCGGCCGTGGCGCGCCAGTCGCTGGTCGCTGCGGAATCGGGCCTGACGGCCGTGCAAAACACAATCGGCGGCATGAACGCCATTCGCGACCAGATTCAGGAAACGTCCAAGCGCATCAAGCGGCTGGGCGAGTCTTCACAGGAAATTGGCGAAATCACCGAGCTGATCGCCGACATTACCGAACAGACCAACGTGCTGGCGCTGAACGCCGCCATTCAGGCCGCTTCCGCTGGCGAAGCAGGCCGGGGCTTTTCCGTGGTGGCTGAAGAAGTGCAGCGGCTGGCGGAGCGCTCGGCCGATGCCACGCGCCAGATCGCTTCGCTGGTGAAAGCCATTCAGACCGACACGCAGGACGCGGTGGCCGCCATGGAGCGCTCCACGCAGGGCGTGGTCGAAGGCGCGCGCCTGTCCGACAACGCCGGAACGGCCCTGTCGGAGATCGACAGCGTGTCGCGCCGCCTGGCCGAGCTGATTGAGCGCATTTCCGCCTCGGCTTCCAAAGAGGCGCAGCAGGCCAATGAAGTGGCGCGCAACATCCAGCATATCTTTGCCGTGACGGAGCAAACAGGTGAAGGCACTCGCTCCACAGTGGCGCAGGTGCGTGATTTGACCCGCATGGCGGATGAACTGCGCCAGTCCGTGGCGCGCTTCAAGATTGCCTGATCGCCGGGCCAGAGGAGTCGTCAATTCATTTCCCGGCTGCGGCGGACACGATCCGGCAGCCGGGGCCGCGTCTGATAAGGGCGCGGCCCTCAAAACAGAACAATCTTGGGAGTTCACATCGTCATGGCACTGAACCCGGCTGAGGCCAGCGCAGGGACCCACATCAATACTGGCGACCTTGGGCCGCTGGCATGGGTTCTTGACGAAACCAGAAAATCGCTCGAAGCAGTTACCAAGGCGCTCAGGCGCTTCGTCAGCGATGCGGAAACCGCGCGCGGGGTTGATTTGTCCACCATCGACAGCGGCCCGCTGCGTCTGGTGCGCCAGCAGCTGCACCAGGTGGTTGGCGCGCTCGAAATGGTGGGGCAGGACGTGGCGGCGCACATGGTGCGCGGCATGGAGGGCGTTGCCCAGCAGTTTGTCCAGCATCCCGAAAAATGCACGGAAAAGGCTGTATCCGTTGTCGAAAACGCCGGATTCGCCCTGGTTGAGTATCTGGAAGGGCAGCTGGGAGAAAACCCGCGCCCGGCGTTGGGGCTGTTCCCCCAGTTTCAGGAAGTGCAGCAGCTGGCGGGCGCTGACCGCATTCACCCGGCAGATTTGTGGCCCGTCAGTTGGCGCTGGGCCAATCCGGCAACTCCGGCGGCCTTGCAAAAACTGCATTACGACACGGCGGTGCGCCAGCGCGTGGATCACGGCACGCTCAAGATCATGAAGACGGCCGATGCCAACGCCGCAGAGGAGCTGTGCGTGGTCAGCCTGGGGCTGGCTGACGGCGAAACGGCGCTGCATCCCAGCATTTTCTGGAAGCTGTCATCGGGCTTTTTCGAGGCATTGGGGCATGGCCTGCTCAAGCCGGACGTGTATATCAAGCGCGCGGCCTCGCGCATTCTGGTTCAGTACACCGCGCTGGCGCGAGGCGAGCGCTCCGTTTCCGAAAGGCTCGCGCAAGATCTGCTGTTTTTCTGCTCGCAAGCCCAGCCGAAGGGCGAAGAAACCCCGGTGCTGAAAGCCGTTCGCGCGGCATGGGGCTTGCAGGACAGCGAGCCTGTCGATTACCAGACGGCCGTCTTCGGCTTGTTTGACCCTTCGGTGCTGGCGCAGGCGCGCCGCCGCATTGACACGCTCAAGGAAGCATGGTCTGGCCTGGCGGGCGGCGATCTGGCGCGGCTCAAGAGCAGCGTGGACCAGTTCGGCCTTGTGGCCGATTCACTGCGCCGCCTGCACGCGCATGGCAAGCCCCTGGCAGACGCCTTTGTTCATGTGGCCCGTCACGTGGCCAAGTCCGCCGCTGTTCCGTCTCCCGACCTGGCGATGGAAGCGGCCACGGCCGTGCTGTTTCTGGAAGCGTCCTTCGTGGATTTCCGCCCTGGCGATACGGTGTTCGCCGCGCGGACGCGGCAGCTTGCCGACCGTCTTGAAGCCATCTTGTATGGCGGTGTGCAGCAGCCTCTGGACTCCTGGATGGAAGAGCTTTACCGCCGCATCAGCGACCGCCAGACGCTGGGCACCGTGGTCAGCGAGCTGCGCGTGACGCTGGGCGAAGTCGAGCAGCAGCTCGATCAGTTCTTCCGCAACGTGACCGACCGCGCGCCATTGAGCACGGCGCTGACGCAGATGGTGCAGATGCGCGGCGTGCTGCTGGTGCTGGGGCTGGATCAGGCAGCGCAGGCCGTGGCGCGCATGCGCGATGTCGTCGAAAACATCACGCAATACGATGGCGAAGACATCCAGCAGGCGCACGCGCAAGACTTCGAACGGCTGGGCAACAGCCTGGGGGCGCTGGGTTTTCTGATCGACATGCTCAGCTACCAGCCCGTGCTGGCGAAAAAGCTGTTCACGCTGGACGAGGAGACGGGCGAGCTGCGCCCTATCATGGGCCGTACTGCGCCGGCCCACCTGCTGCAAAGCGCAGACGAAGCGCCATCGCTGCCAGCTTCGGGCGATGACGGCGCGCAGCCCGCCATTGCCGACCTGATCGACGACGTGCGGGCTTCTTCCGAAAGCACCCCGCACACATTGCCGGGCCAGCTGGAGCAAATTGCCCTCTCGGCGGCGCTGGATGACAAGACGGCGCTGGCCAACGCCGCCAAGGAGGCCGCGCGCGCCGCGCGCGCCAACGACGCCGAGGGCCTCAAGGGCGCAATGGACAAGCTCACCACCTTGGCCAGCCCCACACCGGCTCCCGTGGCGGCGCCAGCTGCCGCCGAGCCGCAGGTGGATGACGACCTGCTCGACATCTTTCTGGAAGAAGCGCGTGAAGTGATCCAGAACGGCCAGCAGGCCATTCAGGCGCTAGAGCAGCGCTCTGACGACATGGAGCAGCAAACCACGCTGCGCCGCGCCTACCACACGCTCAAGGGCAGCTCCCGCATGGTGGGGCTGAACGAGTTCGGTGAAGCGGCCTGGGCCATGGAGCAGCTCATGAACGCCTGGCTGGCCGAGCAAAAGCCCGCCAGCGCCGAGCTGCGCGCCTTGGCTGCCGAGTCCATGCTGGCTTTCGGCAACTGGGTGGAGGCCATTGCCGCCAAGCAGTCTGGCCATTGGCAGGCCGGGCCTTTCCGCATCAGCGCCGAAGCCATGCGCACCGGGCAGGAGCGTGTTCCGCTGCCTGCCATGCCAGTGGCAGCCGAAGAACCTGCGGCGCAAACGGCAGCTCCCGCAGAAGAAATCATTGACGTTGCTGAAGCGGAGCTGCCTGCCCAGATGGATGCGCCGCTTGAAACTGCGGCCGAGTCTGCGCCTGAACCGGAGGCTGACGCCGTTCCGGCAGATGAACCAGCCACGGCGGAGCCTGCGGCCGCTCTGGGCCTGGCGGATCTCGACCTGCCCGACCTTGCCCTGCCAGAGCTGGGCAATGACGAGGCCGTGCCGCCGGTCATTGAAGCGGAGGCAACCGGAGAACCGCAGGCAGCCGAGCCTGAGCAAGCCCAGGCGGTTGAAACCAGCGAGGGCGCTTGCGCAGATGATTTGGCGCTGTTTGAGCCGTCCCCGGAAGAATCGCCCGCGCCTGAAATCATCGAAATCGACAGCCTGCTGCCTGATCTGGAACTGGGCGGCCAGGGGCAAGAAGCGGGAACGCCAGAAACGGAGCTGCCGCCCGTTGAAGACTTCGCCCCCGACACGCTGATTGCCACTGAAGAAGCGGATGACGTGGATTGGTCTGATTTCGGCTTTGCGCAAGAAGAGCAGCAACCGCAGTCAGTGGAATCTGGTGCAGACGCCGCAGCGGCGCAGGAACAAGTGGCCGAGCCGCTTCAGGAACCGGCCGGGCAGCCCGCTGCCGCAGGCGAAGGCCAGGCGGCCCCGCAAGAAGAGGCCAGCGCCGAAGACCTGCCCGTGGTCATTGGCCCTCTGAGCATCAGCCGGCCTCTGTACAACGTGTATTTGAGCGAGGCCGATCCGTGGTCACGCAGCTTGGTGGAAGAGTTGGACACTTGGGCCAGCCATCCCAACCAGACGGTGCCTGAACGCGCCATTGCCTGCGCGCACTCTTTGGCAGGCGCGTCGGCCACAGTGGGTTTCGAAAGCCTCTCCGTCTTTGCGCGTGCTGCCGAACACGCCATGCAGCGCCTGCATGGCCAGTTGCAGGGTTCGGCCCATCAGGTTCGCACCTTGCAGGCTGCCGCCGCTGAAATTTCGCGTGTGCTGCACCAGTTCGCTGCGGGCGCGCTGCAAGAACCCGGCTCGGCCTTGCTGGCGGACATCAATGGTCTGGAGCCTGAAGGCCAGACGATCATTGCGCTGCCGCCCGAAACAATGCCCGCCACACTGCCGGCTCCGGTTGAAGAAGCGCCTGCGCCCGTTGCCCAGCCAGTCCAGCCAGCCGCTTTGGCTTCGCCTGCGGCTGCCTCCGCCAGCCCGGCCGCGCCTTCGCACGCGCATGCGCCTGCCGTGTTTTCCTATGTGGCCGAGCCTTCCGTTCCGGCTGCAGCTGCCGCTGCCGCTTCGCGCACCACGGTCCAGATTACCGATGCGCCCACGCACCCCGTGGCCGACGGCATTGACGTACAGGACGCCATCGACGAAGACCTCTTTCCCATCTTTGAAGAAGAAGCCGAGGAGCTGCTGCCCCGCCTGGGCGAAGCCCTGCGCGAATGGACGGAAAACCCCACGGATGCCAGCGTGCGCGCCCGCGTGCAGCGCGGCCTGCACACGCTCAAGGGCAGCGCCCGCCTGGCTGGCGCGCTGGTGTTGGGCGAAATGGCGCACCGCACCGAATCGGCCATTGAGCAGCTGGGCGCCGTTGAAAACCTGAAGAAGGCGGATGTGGAGCCGCTGCTCGAATACCTGGACGAGCTGGAAAACACCTTCATCCGCTTGCAGGCGCAGGCGGCTGGCGAGGCCTACGAGCCGCAGGCGCACCAGCAGCCAAGGCCCGCTGCCGCGCCTGCGGCCATGCCTCCGGTTCAGGTATCCGAGGCCCCGGCGGCGGCGCCCGCCGGTGAACCCGAGTCGGTCCCGGTCGTGGGCTCGCCTGAGGCATCGGTGTGAGAGTCGATCGTGTCGGTCACTCGGCCAGTGTAGGGGAGGCTCCTGAAACTGCCCTGGCCCACCCGGGTTGGCCTGGGCACACTGATTGAGCCTCCCGCACTTCGACATTTTCTTCACAATCGACGCGGATACGCGTCATTTTTGAAGAAAATGTCGGTGAGTGAGAGAACCGTCAATTCGCCTCGACCGAGACGATGCGGTGGACGGCTACGGTCAGCTCGGTCTCGCGCACGACGTCGCGCAGGCGCACCCGGCCGGGCTCCA
>ERZ772948.2179-NODE-2179-length-10204-cov-18.002956_pt1 | contig 10204 bp, 7 predicted proteins | sample MGYA00511945_ERZ772948 | MGnify/ENA primary metagenome ERZ772948 (study PRJEB29015, sample SAMEA2737927) | human oral metagenome | biome: human oral; feature: human-associated habitat; material: dental | place: China | collected 2141 ... | reverse complement strand
GTGCCCGAGTGGATGGTGCTCACCGGCACCTTCTCGGTCTCGCTGGCCCTGGGCGCCGCGGCCGTCGTCGGCGTCGTCATCGCCGCCGTCTACATGCTGCTGCCCTACCAGCGGGTCTTCACCGGAGCGCCTGCGCCCGAGCGCGTGGGCAGCCCCGACCTCGACGGGCGCGAGCGACTCGTCGTGGTCCCCATCGTCGCCGCGATGCTCGCGCTCGGGCTGGCCCCGGCCGTACTCACTCATGCGCTTGACGACGTCGCCCGGCAGGTCACGCTCACGGTGAGCCGGGCCCCGCAGGCCGCCGCCTCCGCCGTCGTCCCCGGTGACAGCTCCGATGCCGACGGTGCGACTGATGCGCCCGCCGCCTCCACCGCTACGGAAGGGAACACCAAGTGAGCCCCTCAGCCACTGCCCCGATCGTCAACTGGGACGCCCTGACACCGGTACTCATCATCCTGGGCGCCGGCGTCCTGGGTGTCCTCGTGGAGGCATTCATCGCCCGCCCCGCCCGCCTGACCTTGCAGGCTGCGCTGAGCCTCGTGGCCATCCTGGCCTCCGGGGTCTCCCTCTTCCTACGCTGGGGCGAGGTCAAGGCCGCCGGGGCCGCCGCCGCGGCCGATCCTCAGTTCCGGCTGCCCGAGGACTTCCTACCGGGCGCTCGCATGTCGGCGGGCCTGACCGAGGACCCCTTCTCCATCGCCGCCCAGGGCGTTCTCCTGGTCATCGGGTTTCTGGCCGTCCTGGTGATGGCCGACCGCACCGCCGTCGGTGACGGCGCCTTCGCGGCCCAGGCCGCCGATCGGCCGGGCAGCGCCGAGGAGACCGAGTCTCTCCTAGCCGGGTGGACCACCACCGAGGTCTTCCCTCTGACCCTGTTCTCCCTGGGGGGCATGATGCTCTTCGGAGCCAGCAGCGACCTCATCACGCTGTTCGTCATCCTGGAGATGATCTCGCTGCCGCTGTACATCCTGGCGGCCACCGCCCGCCACCGCCGGCTGCTCAGCCAGGAGGCGGCACTGAAGTACTTCGTACTGGGCGCCTTCGCCTCCGCCTTCCTCCTCATGGGATCCGCCCTGCTCTACGGGGTGGCCGGTGCCGTTGACTACCGGAGCATCGGCACCGCCGTACGCACCGTACAGGGCCAGGACTGGCTCATTCTGGCAGGCCTCATGCTCGTGATCGTGGGTCTGCTGTTCAAGGTGGCGGCCGTGCCCTTCCACGCCTGGAGCCCGGACGTCTACCAGGGCGCTCCCACCCCGGTCACCGGCTTCATGGCCGCCGGCGTCAAGGCCGCCGCCTTCCTGGCCCTCGTGCGCTTCTACTATGTCATCGCCGGTGCCATGGGCTGGGACCTGGCTCCCGCCCTGTGGGCCGTGGTGGCGCTGACCATGCTCGTGGGCACCGTCGTCGGCGTGGTCCAGCGCGACGTCAAGCGCATGCTCGCCTACTCCGCCATCGCCCACGCCGGATTCATGCTCATCGGGATCCTGGCCTACTCCAAGGCGGCGATCTCCGCGCTCAGCTTCTACGCCCTGACCTACGGGATCGCCACCGTGGGAGCCTTCGCCATCATCACCCTGGTGCGCTCTAACCGGGGCGGCTCGGTGGGCGGCGAGGACGGCGATCTGGAGGCCTTCAAGGGCCTGGGACGTCGCAGCCCCTGGGCGGCCGGCGCCATGACCGTCTTCCTGCTGTCCTTCGCCGGCGTGCCCCTGACGGCCGGCTTCATGGCGAAGTTCCGGCTCTTCGCCACCGGCCTGAGCGGCAACGGGGTGCCCTTCGTCGTCCTCGCCGTCGTGTGCTCGGCCGTGACCGCCTTCTTCTACATGCGGCTCATCGTCCTCATGTTCTTCCATGAGCCCGACGGCGAGCGCTCCGTGGTCGTGGCCAGCAACGGCCCGATCGCCCTGGCGGTCGGCGTTGCGGTCATAGCCACAATCGGCCTGGGGATTCTGCCGCAGGCCGCCTTCGACCTGTTCGACCGGACGGCTATGCTCCTTCCGTGATCGGATCACTGCCGCTGAGCGCGCCCCAGCTGGAGTCGCGCATCGTCCCCGCCCTCCAGGCCATCGAGGACCGCCTCATGGAGGTGGTCACCAGCGCCGACGAGACCATCAACCCGCCGACCTCGCACCTGGCCGAGGCCGGGGGCAAGCGCCTGCGCCCGGTCCTGGCCCTGCTGACCGCCCAGCTCGGCGACCCCACCCTGGCCACTGGCGAGCAGATCCGCGACGCGGGCGTGGCCGTGGAGCTGACTCATATCGCCACGCTCTACCACGACGACGTCATGGATGAGGCTCCGCTGCGCCGCGGCGCCCCGAGCGCTCAGATCGTCTGGGGCAACTCCGCCGCCATCCTCACCGGCGACGTCCTCGTGGCCCGCGCCTCCCAGCTGGTGGCGGCGCTCGGCCCGGAGGCCGTCATGGCCCACGCCAAGACCTTCGAGCGCCTGTGTATGGGCCAGCTTCACGAGACCCTGCCGCGCCCATCGCGCATGGACCCGGTGGACCACTACATCCAGGTCCTGGCGGACAAGACCGGCTCCCTCATCGCGGTGTCCGCCCGTTACGGGGCGATGCTCACCGGTGCCGGGGCACGCACCGAGCGGATCGTCGAGGAGTTCGGCGAGAAGATCGGCGTGGCCTTCCAGCTGGCCGACGACGTCATCGACCTCATGAGCGACTCGGCCACCACCGGCAAGACCCCCGGCACCGACCTGCGCGAGGGCGTGGACACCATGCCGGTCCTCCTTCTGCGCAAGGCCCTGGCGGCCGGCGAGCTCGACGCCGCGGGCCAGGCGATCCTCTCGCGCCTGTCCACCGGTGACCTGTCCGACGACGCCTTCCTGGCCGACGTCGTCGCCCGCCTGAGGGAGCACCCCGTCCTGGCCCATACCCGCGAGATGGCCATGGCCTGGGCCGCTGAAGCGGTTGAGGGCCTGGAGGGCCTGAAGGAGGCCGTTCTCGACGGGACCCGGCAGCGTCTGGCTGAGGCCGGGATCGAGGGCGAGGCCGCTGCGACGGCACTGGCCGACGCCGCTGAACGGGTGGCGCAGGTACGCGCCGCCATGGAGGACTTTGCCCGTATCCTCGTGGACCGGGCCGCCTGAAGGGGCGGCCTGAGGACTGAAGAGGTCTCGCAGCTACCCACGACTCTTCATGGAACGACGGGGAACCGATGGGGAGAGACGGGTAGCGCCTCATCGTGAGTGGTAGGCCGTGGTGCCTACCGTGTCAGGCACGTGTTCCCAATGCGCCGAAAGGTCCCCGACATGCGGTCCTCTATGCCGCTGTCGCCTGATGCCCGTACCCGACCGACCCGTCGCAGTGTCCTGGCGCTGCCCGTCCTGACCGGTGCGGGGGCTGTCCTAGCAGGCTGCGGGGCGCTCAAGAAGGACGGCGTCGCCTCCTCAGGGAAGCGCTTGGGGCTGCCTCCTCGGGGAAGAGCTCGAGTGCTGCGTCCCCACGTGCAGCTGTCGCGACCTCGCCTGGTCCCCATGGCGGGGTGGTGCTCAGTACGGAGTATCAAGGTGCTCCGCTGACGGTGGAGGTCGGGCCGGTCGCGGTGAAGGGGAAGCACACGGTGGCGAGGTTTCACATCTCTACCGACTCAAAAAAGACGTGTACCTCTCCCAGGCATTCGCCCTACTGGACAACGTCGGTACGACTGCTGATGTCCGGATGATGTCGCTGGAGCAGAGTCCGGTCTACGTCGAGCTGGGGAGGAACACGGAAGACCTCTCCGATGCGGTCACAAAAGGTGCCCCGAAGGATGCTTTCCCTGTTTTCGGCTCTCTGAATGATGGAGTACAGTCTGTGGAGATGCTGTTCCCCAACATGGGTGTTGTTGTCGGTGTTCCCGTGGTGAAGGAGTCGGAGGTGGATTTCAATGTCGATGACGTGATCGCTAAGGCCAACCTTCAGGGTCCCGACCCTGGTCCTTTCAAGCTCGAGCGGGCGACCGTGTCGATGGATGGGTCGTCGGATACGAAGCAGGATGAGAAGTCGACGACGGTGACGGTGGCTGGGGATGTCACGTTCTCGACCGACTCCGATCAGCTGTCGGCTCAGGCTGACAGTGTGCTGGCGAGTGTGGTGGAGCAGATCAAGAAGTATCCCTCTGGTGGGGATCTGACGATCACAGGGCACACTGATGATGTGGCTGATGATGCGCACAACCAGGATCTGTCGGAACGGCGGGCCAAGGCGGTGTCGGATCGGCTCAAGAAGCTGACGGACCTGTCCAAGTGGAAGGAGTCGGTCTCGGGCAAGGGGGAGTCCTCGCCGCGGGTGCTGAATGATTCTGACGAGCGTAGGCAGATCAATCGCCGTGTGGAGATCACGCTGACGCCGTCGAAGGCTGCTGAGGCCAGTGCATCACCAAGTGCGGCACCGTCGTCGGCGACCGTGCCTGACCCGGCAGGCCCTGTGGGTAAGGGTCCCGAGGGCGTTGACGTGAAGGTCGGCGGTAAGACCATGCACATAACGATTGACCATGTAATTCGAGTAGGGGGCTACCTGACCGGAAAGGTACTGCCCACCGCTAAAGAAAAGGTCAACATGCCGGCTGCCTCCTTTGCTTTGCCGGGAAGAATGATGGAGACGTGTGGAATGGATGGAGTATTTTACGTGAGTAGATTAACCATCCTCAGTGGTGGGTCGAGGTATCTGGAAGCCGATTATGCGTACCCCAATGGAAATCGAGTTCCCTTGGTGAATTACTTTGTGTATAGTCTCGAGCCTGGGGCTTCCCAGTCTCTCCCGGTTGTGTGGCCAGACGTTGGCGAGGACAACATTACGATTGACATTCCTGCAGGTGAGTACTTTTATACAAACGAGCGAATTGTTGCTCGCCTCACCGACATCCCGGTCGTCAACGTGTAGTGCCCTGTCCTCTCAGAAGGGTGGGGTGTGCTTGATGCGGGGTGCCAGTCCGAGGGTGTGGGTGGCTTTCGGGCAGAGGGTGGGCTCGTAGTCTCCGGCTCTGTGACTGGGGCAGGGGTCTCGGGCGGGGGTGAGGGACTGAGCGTCGAGGGTGATATTGAGCCGGTCAATCAGGTTCGAGGTGATCTGTCTGCTCACGCTGTGCGGGACCAGGGCGCCGGGGACGTAGCACTGGCGGGCCAGGTCCAGGCCAAAACCAGTCAGTATGCTCAACGCCGCGGTGTCCTCGTCTGATGTGCCGATGGCGCGTGGGCGCCTCGTCGTTAGGCAGTGCCCTGTCGATTGTCTTTCTGCCGTCCTGGGGCGGAGGGCATGGTCCAGTGCTTGCTCTTACCGACGCCTGGTACCGATGAAGACCTCGATGTCCTCGATATCCACCCCTGTGCCGCCTCTCGCTCCTGGGTGCAAGGGGCCAGACGTTGGGCGGACCGGCTCTCGCACCCACGCCTGCGTTAGACCGCACACGCGGTGAGCTCTTCCCCTTATCAGCAATCACTATCCGCCGGTGCAGCAGGTGATTCTTGTCCCCGGATCATCTATGGGCAGGGGCAAGAACCCGTGTCTACAGCAGTTGGCCCAGTCCCGGACTGCCTAGGACCACCAAGAAGGTAACGGGCGTCGATGATCAGGAGCGAGCAGGAGGGGATGACGTGGAAGGCAGCGGTCTGCGAGATGCTGAAGGGTTCGGCTGGGAGCTCCTGGGGCAGATTGGTGCAGGTAGGACAGGCGCCAGACATGCACAACTACAGCCCAGCATCAGTGCCCGAATAGCGGCAGGTCGGGATTTGCGGCGTAAATCGTTTCACACAGGTCCAAAACCTCCCTGTGGAAGAGTTTCGTGCTTACTGTTCATGGTAGCAGTATATTTCCTTGATGAATTGACTCAAGTGGCGGAGAATCGATCAAGAGCAAGTCGCTGCGTTCTAGAGTGATATGCAAATGCTGATAAAATATCCACAACACGTACATAAATAATATTCATGGTGTTGGCTCCGATGTTGATGTTGGTGTCTGAATCGGGCCTGAGGTCGTGGAGTGTTCTGAGAGCCATTTGGTTGCAGGAAGGAATCGACTTCCGTCGCTAATACCGAAGGGGGTTACAGCGTTGATCCGTGGCCATAGGGCGCTGCTGCCAAGTCGAACCGAGCCAATCTGTTGATGGGTGTCCACATTAAAGACTCGAACTTCACTCTCGTGCGAAATAGCGTAAAGGGTGGAATTGTATACGAACCCTGCTTTCGTGGGAAATCCAGAGCTTTTTGTCAGGGTGATCGTGGGGGATGCCGCTCCCGGTCGACGAACGTTGACACTGTATCCCGACGAAACTACTAGATAGCCATCGCTGACCATCAAGAATCTATCAACATCATCCAGGTAATCCTCTGGCCATACTTCCTCACCGGTGTCCAGATTTATCATTACCGTTGGCCCATCATATCCTCCCATGCGTCGACAATAGATCCATCGACCTGCGACGAAGTCGGGGATGTCGCCTTCAGCCATCCTATGAGAAACCCCGTCCGCCAGGGTGACGACAGTAGCCCGTGAATAGTAATATTCCTTCGCATTGTCTGTTGTGCAGACCGCCTCGGCGTGCAGATGATCTCTGTAGAAGCCCGTGAGAACCGAGTGGGCATCGAACTCGATCGTTAAATCTGTTGCTGACACTCGGAGTGCCGTATAAGGATCGAAGCCGTCAGTGATCATAAGAGCGGCATTGTCAGTAGTAAAAGCGATCGAGCCGCGCGGAAAATGATTCGTCTCGTAGTACATGCTGACGAGATCCGCGTAAGAATCGCGCTCTCTTCTAGCCCTGCTCGTGGTGGAATCGTCTTCCTGGTGATCAGTGGTGATACCGTGCTCCCGCAGAATGGTGGTGGTCACTACGCTGCAATCGGATAGCCGTAACTTCAGCATGCTCTTTGACGTGCTTGCGGTTGAGTTTTGACTGGCTTCTTGGGGAAGGTGGTCGATGACGATGTACGCATGCTCGTCGTCAAGAATAGAAGGTCCGATTACTAGTTCTGCAACTCCGGTGTTGGAGAGCGGTGTAGCCGTCTTGTTGTCGGGAGGTTTAGCGAGGACTGCTACTGTTGTGTGATAGCCGTTCGTGGTATTGTCTGGACATATCGCGTAGACTTTCAAGTTGACAAGGTCGACAACAGCCGGGCACCTTCCCGTCAGTTTAAGGTCTTGCGGAAGATAACGTGTGTCAATGTCAACGATGAGGTGGTGGCCCCGAGCGCAGTGAACCCTGAAGCTGTCGGCATCGTCTTGCGGGTCGGCGACCTCGGGCGGTGGCCAGATCTGCTCCGTTCCGAAATCGATGGGGATGGCCGTGGAACTCGGCGGTGCAGGTGGGTGTAATGTGCTCGACCGTGTAACAGGTGAGCGACGAGCTGTGCACCCGCTAACAGTGTAAATTCCGGCACCCGCTGAGGTGCCGAGAGTGGTGAGAAATGTACGGCGACGCATGAGTGCTCCTCTGTTGTGCTGAAAGAAGGGCGGTCATTGTCAATGGTTGCTGCCCGGTGTGAGGGTGGCAATGGTTGATGCTCCTCCTGGAGGATTCGTTTCCGGTGCGTTGCGTCATCGATGTCTCTGACGTCTCACGAGCTCTTTGAAGGGGAGGGGGACTTAGAGCCTGTCATCCACTCGGTCGCCGGGTAGAACACGTATCCGTTGCTCATTCCGTAGGGCGTGACTGCGCTGACATGTTCGTGCTGATTCTTTTTTAGTTGAAGAACCTTAACTGTGTCTCCCGTGTCAAGGTTCATGAGGTGAACTTCTTTGTGTGGGTATCCGACTGTGAAGAATAGGGTATTCTTGTGCGTTATGCCGGAGTTGATGTTGTTGTGTTGGACCGTGAGTGTTGAGGTGGTGGAGCCCGGTCTGCGAACATCTATCGTGTCTAATTGTTTGGTGACACAGTACTCATCGCTGATGATTGCTGTGGAGTATGGGCCGCTCAACTCTGGATGGTCGGTGATTTGAATGTCTTCGCCTGTGTCGAGATTGCGCATGGCTGTTGCGCGGGAGGAGTTGTCATTGTATTTTCCCATGTAGAGCCAGCGGCCTGTGACGAAGCCCGGGGTATATTCTCGAGGTATTTTATGGGAAGTGCCGTCGATGAGAGTGACAACTTGTGTTGTGTTGTAGATCGCTTCGGCTCCTAAAGTGTTTTCGCACGTGTCTTCGAAGATTGAATGCGCGTCGAACTGTACTGTTAAATCATCTTTAGACAGTCGAAGTGCCAGATAGGGGTTGGCTCCAATTGTGAACATGAGAGAGGTTCCGTCGCTTGATAGGTGAAGACGTCCCCCTGTGTTTTCCACAAAGTAGTTTAGCTCGGTGTACGCGGTGTCGTCCCTTGATGACTTGAGTCGGCCAGGATTGAACTTGTCTGTGAGTGTCGCTTTGCCAACGATCTCCCCGTTGACAAGTTGGACTTTAAGGAGAGTCAGAGGGGCTTCTGAAAGCACTCTTCCCCCCTGCTGCGCCGTACAGACGACGAAGTAGGCATACTCGTCGTCGAGAACCGAGGGGCCGATGGCGAGTGCAGTAGCTTCGGATCGAGTTCGATCTGCGCTGGGCGTCATCGAGCCCCTGGTCTGCTCTAGAGTCACTGCCGTTGTGCGGAAGTCGTCGGCGGAGTCACCGAAATGTATGACATAGGTGGTGGGCCCACCGAGGTCGACGACTACCGGGGCGATGTCCACGAGGCCGATTCCTGGAAGGTGATCCGTGACAATGCTGCCGGTGAGGTACTGGTTGCGTGCGCAGTAGACCCAGCAGTCGTTCCCCTCGTTCGCTTTGCCCTCGTCGATCGCGCCCGGCGGGGGCCACAGTGGCTCCGCACCGAAAGCGGCCGGAGTCGCTGTGGGGGTCGGTGGACTGGGAACGGCAGCGTCTGGGCTTCCGCTGTTGGATGAGGCGTTCTTCGGGTGCGTGGCTGAGCAGCCGCCGGCGAGGCCAACGCAAAGCCCCGTGCCCGTCGCGGTGCCGAGGGTGGTGAGGAATGTGCGACGGCGCATAGGTACTCCTCTGCTGCGCTGGAACGGGAACCGGTCGCTCTCGATGGTGGGCTGCGCACCATGCGCCGACAATGGGGAGTTGTTCCGAATGGGGCCGTCTACACCACTACTGATGCGCTGGGACGTGACGCGGCTCAAAGCGGCGATGTTGCCCGCGCCCTGGGGGAGGGCCGCCCTTCCTCCATAGACTGTGCCGCGGTGCCCCGCCGTCGTTGCTCTCGTCCCACGTCCGGACCAGCCGGCCGTCATGGCTGCGGGCGCGAGGCACCACGTCCACGTCCCCTGAATCAGGAACGAAGAACAGTGAACGCACGTCCTCTCAATGTCGCCGTCATCGGAGCAGGCCCCGCAGGCATCTACGCCTCGGACATCCTCTCGAAGTCGGGCATGGAGGTCTGTATCGACCTGTTCGAGCGGCTTCCTGCGCCCTACGGGCTGGTGCGCTACGGCGTCGCCCCCGACCACCCGCGCATCAAGCAGATCATCGTGGCCCTCTACAAGATCCTCCAGCGCGGGGACATCCGCCTCATCGGCAACGTTGAGGTCGGCCGTGACATCTCGGTGGCCGAGCTCCACGAGCACTACGACGCCATCGTCTTCTCCACCGGCGCCGATACCGACGCCCCCCTGGACATCCCCGGCGTCGACGCCCCCGAGTGCTACGGCGGTGCCGACTTCGTCTCCTGGTACGACGGTCACCCCGACCACCCGCGCACCTGGGACCTGAGCGCCAAGGAGGTCGCCGTCATCGGCGTCGGCAACGTGGCCCTGGACATCGCCCGTGTCCTGGCCAAGCACGCTGACGACCTCATGACCACCGAGATCCCCGCGAACGTCGCCGCCACCCTCCGGCAGTCCCCGGTCACCGACGTGCACGTCTTCGGCCGCCGCGGCCCCGCCCAGGTGAAGTTCACCCCGCTGGAGCTGCGCGAGCTCGGCAAGCAGGCCGATGTCGACGTCATCGTCGACGAGGAGGACTTCGAGTACGACGAGGGCTCCCAGGCGGCCCTGGCGGCCTCCAACCAGCAGCGCCAGGTCGTCAAGGCCCTCGAGGGCTACGCGATGCAGGAGCCGGAGGACCTCACCGCCTCCCACCGCATCCACATCCATCTCTTCTCGGCCCCCCACGAGGTCCTCACCGACGACGACGGGCACGTCGTCGGTCTGCGCATCGAGCGCACCCGCCTGACCGGCGACGGCAACGTCACCGGCACCGGCGAGTACCGC
>ERZ772948.2177-NODE-2177-length-10206-cov-23.698552_pt1 | contig 10206 bp, 23 predicted proteins | sample MGYA00511945_ERZ772948 | MGnify/ENA primary metagenome ERZ772948 (study PRJEB29015, sample SAMEA2737927) | human oral metagenome | biome: human oral; feature: human-associated habitat; material: dental | place: China | collected 2141 ... | reverse complement strand
ATTCCTTATCCTCTATTCTTGGTGTGGCTTGGGATGAAGATGATGATGCACAAAGTAATAATGAAACGGAATTAACCAAACAAATACTACATGAGGTAACAGAACTTGTAAAAGTAAAAGGTATTCCAAATGAAACAGTAGCATCTTACATAAAAACAACTTTCAATAAATCATCTTCAAAACTGTTAGATCTAACAGAACTAAAACAAGTTAAATCTTGGTTGATGTCATTATGAAATGGACAACAAATAACATCGAAACACTAAGAAGTCCGCTAGGTGTAATGGTGGTAATACCTGCACCACATGACAATGAATTATCAAAGATCGATACTGACAAAGAATACACAGTAGAGATTAAACGGAAAACTAAATCAAGAAGTCTAAACGCTAACTCATATTGTTGGGTGTTGTGCCAACATATAGCGATTGAATTAAGCAAAACTGGTTATACAACAAAAGAGGATGTGTACCGCAAGGCGATAAAAGATTGTGGACATTTCTCATATGTGCCAGTAAGAGCAGATGCAGTTGAACGCTACATCCAAATATGGCAAGGACACGGACTAGGATGGTTAGCAGAAGATGCTGGCGAGTGTCAGAGCCTAAAAGGTTATCACAATATCATGTGCTACCACGGATCATCAGTATATACAGTTGCAGAAATGCAAAGGCTTATTGATTGTTTGGTTGATGAGTGCAACCAACTAGGCATAAAACTTGATGATAGCGATTACATCCAATCGTTGGTTAAGGAGTGGGGGAATGAACAAGCGAAAAAGGAATGACGATAAACTCTACAAAATAACAAGACCACAAGCTATCGAACGAGATAGTTTAGATGGCTATCCGTGTTGTGTAATATGTGGCGCACCTGCTACAGATGTTCACCACATTTTGCCTAGAGGTAGAGGCGGTACAAGCGAACTAAATAACCTAGCGTGTTTGTGTAGATATTGCCATGAGAACCTAGCACATGGAGTGTTTGCAAAAGAAACCAAACTAAAGCTAGAAACAATCATTGAGGAAAGGATGAAACAGTATGAAAAGAATTGATATTGTTGAACTATATGTGAAGAAACGCATTGAAAAATTAGAACAAGCGCAAGGTACATATAAATCACATGAGGGTGAAATCATAGAATTACAAGACGTATTAGATGTAATTAATCAAACGCAACCAAAGGTTAAATATGCCAGCGTTGGTAAAAATAATGGTTAGTATATGAGCGAACCAAAACGATATTTTTGGTTGAAGTTACATAAAGACTTTTTCCAAAGAAAAGAAATTAAAAGATTACGAAAGATTGCTGGTGGTGATACCTATACAATTATCTATCTCAAAATGTTACTACGTTCAATCATGAGTGATGGAAAACTTTACTTTGATGGACTTGAAGATGATTTTGCATCAGAACTCGCATTAGATCTTGATGAAAAAGAAGAGAATGTGCAAATAACTGTACAATACTTACTTAAAAGCGGACTGCTTGAAATGTGTTCCGATGAGGAATACTACTTGCCTGACACAAAAGATAGTACTGGATGCGAAACTGCTGCGGCTAGCAGAATGCGTAAGTGCAGAGCAAAAAAAGAACAATTAGAGTGTAACAATGTTACACATATGTTACAAAACGGTTACGGAGAGAAAGAGATAGAGAAAGAGATAGAGATAGAGAAAGAGTTAGAGAAAGAGTTAGAGATAGATAGTAGTGCAAAAAGCACTACAACAAAACGCAAGCGTTTTGAAAAACCGACTATCTCTGACATTAAACAATACTGTATAGAACGTAACAACAATGTAAACGCTGAACAATTCTTTGACTATTACGAAAGTAATGGATGGAGAGTTGGTAAAAACTCAATGAAAGATTGGAAAGCAGCGGTTAGGACTTGGGAGCGTAGCGAATACAGAAAACCTAATTCTAAAAAGAATAGTAAGGAAGATGCAATCAACGTAGTTAATAACTTGATGAATAAGTTAGGGGGTGTAGATACTGAACAACCAACAACAGACTTTGAAAGCACTATCGATGTTACAGATAGCGTGGTCTACTGATATGTCAGAGCAACGAATGATGTTATATGTAACAAAGTTATCTGATGTAAACCCAGTAACCCTTGAACAGGCAATAAGCAATTTGATTGATAGATGTAAATTCTTGCCAACGATTGCAGAAATCAGAGAGGAGTGTTCCGCATTAAGTGCCTTTGTAAATGCACATGATGAACTACCGACTGCACAAGATGCATGGGAAAGGGTGTATCAAGTAGCTAGATCATATGGCTACGAAAAGGGGTTAGACAAGTTAGAGGGTTTAACAAAACAATGTGCCAAAGCAATTTGGAAATCGTTTGACCCTCAAAACGGAGATAACTTCAACGAAACATCATGTAGGGCGCAGTTTGTTAAGAACTACGAAACGCAAGAAATAAGAGAACGTGAGCGATTGAGATTGTCTAATTCAATTAAAGACAATCACTTGTTATTAAAAGCAAGAGAAAAAGCAGAACGTGAACGTGCATTGATTGGTGCTGGTCAAAAGCAAATAGAAATGACATCTACAGGAAACTTGGTAGAGGTAGCAAAAGAACCAGTTGATGTAACAGAAATAATCAACAAAAGCAAAATATCAGACAAAGGTAAAGCATTATTGAAACAAGCAATAGGGGGTTAAATGTGAAAGAAAGAGTGAAAGAGTTTGATGTAAGTGTAAACGTTAGTTTCAATGTTAGTTTTCAAGTGCTGGCAAATAATGAGGCGCAGGCAAGAGTAAAGATTGAAAACTTACTTGAAATCATGAGGAATGAGGCAACAGTAGATTGCCATATTCATCCGAACTATGACGTCAAAACTAATGAAGTTGAAGTAGAGTTAAACCAGCTTAGTTATTGGTAAGTAAAGGAGAATTATGAATACAGTACAGATTTTAGGTAATTTAGCACGTGATCCAGAAGTGCGTTATACCCAAAGTGGTCGAGCGGTGGCCACATTCACAGTAGCAGCAACTAACACCTATATTGACTCCACAACAAATGAGACGAAAGAACAAACTGCTTTCATCAACTGTGTGGCTTGGGGAAAACTAGGCGAAGCAGTAGGAAATTACCGAAAAGGAAACCGCTTATTCGTAGAGGGGCGTATACAAACGCGTTCTTATGAAGATAGCAACGGACAAAAAAAATACGTTACGGAAGTAATCGCCGGTTTCGTTGGTGTATCCACATTGAATGATATGGCAACCGAAAGTAATTTTAACAATTTTGCAGATGATAAAGGGAACGATGAAAATCTTCCGTTCTAAAGGGTGATAAAAATGCTAGTAAAAAATGAGAATGAGTGGTGTTGGTGTTTTGGTGGGTATGTAGGTTGGCCGCAAAAAAGTATTACAGATGCCGTTAATGATTTTGCAAGTACATATCCAGATGAGGAAGTACCAAGCGTTAGGGTGGCAAATCCGTATTATTATATTCCGACAGTTAATGCAGATCGAGTTATTGAGGATATTGTGGAAATTGATCTTGACGATGAAATAGCGGAGTGGTCGGAAGATTATCTACTAGATGTAAAACAAGAACATATAGACGAATTACAAGAAGAATTAACAACAGTATTTAGAAAGTGGGAAGAACGTAACGGATATAAAAATACATCTTTTGTGATTTTTGAAACGATTAATCCTTTTGAGTGAGGTGGTAAACATGGTTGAGTTATTAGTTGTGATGAATTGTGGAACAAGTAGATATAAAACAGAAACTTTTAAAGATAAAAACGCTTTTATTGATGCTATAGATAATGTGCAAATAGGAAATAAAAAGTTAATTTGTTTCACAGATAAAACAGGTAGATATATCGCCGTATCTCCAACTAATTGCGTAATCGAATGTACTGATTGTTAGTGGTGAGTGATGAAAATACTTGATGCTTGTTGTGGCAGTAGAATGTTTTGGTTCGATAGGGAACACAAAGAAACTGTATATATGGACAAACGAACATTAGATACAACGCTTTGTGATGGTAGGAAGTTAATCGTAAAGCCTGATGTGATCGCAGATTTCCGTAAGATGCCTTTTGAAGATGAGAGTTTTCACTTGGTAGTGTTTGACCCACCACATTTATTAAAAGTAGGTGATAAATCATTTTTGGCATTGAAATATGGACGATTAGAACAAACATGGCAAGAGGATATTAAACAAGGATTATCTGAGTGTTGGCGAGTGCTAAAACAAAACGGAACGTTAATCTTTAAATGGAACGAGGAACAAATAACGTTACCGATGGTTAAAGGGTTACTTCCTAGTGAGCCAATATTTGGACAACGTAGAGGTAAAACAGTATGGTTAGTGTTTTTTAAGTAAAAGGAGAAATTAATATGAATAAGATTGTATCAGCTTTATTGGTAGTAGTTATGATTGGTGCGGTAGTTTGGAGTTTTGCATTTGGTGTTCCGATGTATATGGTGTGGCAGCAACAAAAGGCTGGTGAGGCTGAACTTGCCAGAGCAGAACAGAATAGGCAAGTTGCAGTATTAGAGGCTAAAGCAAAACTAGATAGTGCGGAAAGCCTAGCACAAGCGGAAGTGAAACGTGCAGAGGGTACTGCAAAAGCTAATCAAATCATCGGTCAATCATTGAAAGGTAATGAGGCGTATATTCATTGGTTATGGGTAGATACTTTGAAAGATAGTAAAGACCAAATCATCTACATTCCAACAGAGGCTGGTGTTCCTATTACTGAAAGTTTCAGATTGAAAGAAAGTAAATAACATATGAGAGTGTATAGAGAAGAACTCTTAATGTGGCGAAAGTTATATGTAGATGAGTGCAGGGAACAAAACAAAAAAACTATAGAAATGGGGCAATGGGTAAGAGAATTAAAGGCAGGCGGATTAGAAGTAATTGATAGGAAGAGTTTACTAAATGAACATTGTGAACAATATGTAGAGGGGTGAGTGCGTGACAGAGCAAGATATCCAATACGCATTAGGACAACATTTATTTCTTAAAAATGTATGTGTGCCTAATGTGTTAATGAGTGGTGTTAAAAAAGCGCCTTATGAGGCTGATTTCATCTACTTCAATCTTAATACATTGCACTTAACAGAAGTCGAAATAAAAACAAATATAAATGATTTCCGTAACGACTTTAAGAAAGTACGTTACCATGACAATCATAATGTTATGTATTTGTATTATGCAGTTCCTAGAAGTTTATATGATGATCATTGGGATGTAATTGATGAAATGCTTGGTAGTGCTGGCTTAATTCTAATTGATGAATATAGTGGAACTTACTTTGATAAACCAGTATACAAAGTTGGTGGTTTTATTAAAAGGGCAAAACGAAGAAAAGGTTCTGTTAAGTTAAATGAAAAGGAAAAAGAATATTATATGAGGATAGGATGCATGAAATGGGTGAATAGATAATGCCAATAAACAGTAAACAAAAAGGTGCTAGGGGCGAGCGACTATGGCGAGATGTGTGTAGAGCCAATGGGTTCGATAAAGTACGTAGAACGGCACAGTACTGTGGAAACACAGGTGATGCATCGGATTGTGTAGGCTTACCAAACATCCACCAAGAAGTGAAGTTTGTAGAAAACCTCAATGTGAGGAAAGCATACGAACAAGCGGAACATGATGCAAAAAAGAGTGGCGATATGCCTATAGTAGCTTGGAAAAAAAGTAATAAGCCTTGGTTAGTCGTAATGAGTGCGGATGATTTCTTCCGTATATACAAAGAAAGCGAGTGGAGTGAGGAACATGGAACAAATGAAAGTGAAATTGGTTAATGAATACGCACAACTACCAACAAGAGGTAGTGAAGATGCAGCTGGGTTAGATTTGTATTCTCAGTTCCATATTAAAGTTCCTGCTGACAGTCAAAAGAAAATACCTTTAGGAGTAGCAGTTGAAATTCCAAAAGGTTATATGGGATTACTTGTACCGAGAAGTAGCATGAGTAAAACGCCTCTAAGATGTGCAAATAGCGTAGGTATTATTGATGCTGATTATCGAGGTGAACTAAGCATTGCATATGAGAATGTATCTTGCAATGACTACACAATATTTAGAGGCAATCGCATCGCACAATTAATCATCGTACCAGTAGCAATGGTTGATGTGGTAGAAGTAGATAAACTAACCGAAACAGAACGTGGTGCTGGCGGTTATGGTAGTACTGGGAAATGATTAAACAAGCGTTAATAGGTGGTGTTTAGCAAACAATGTATAACCCAAAAGAAAAGCGTACGTGCAATATCTCTATTGAGGAGTTATTGGAATTGGGACGTGAACATAAAAGAAAACAAAAAATACATGCTTCAGCACATATAGGAGCATTAATTTATTTAATCGCATTAATAGTATTTGTGGCTTTTAGTATAGCTTTTATATTGTATTGGTTAATTGTGTAGAGGATGTGGGCGGTGAAATATCCGCCCTATCATAAGAGGTGAGTATGAGTGCTTTTTACAGAAAGACGAGGAATTATATACTATCCGCTTATAGTCTTAAAAGTTTAAATGAGATAAGTAAAAAAGTATATGATGCTTACTGTGTGGGTGAACTCACAGATAAAGAGTATTTGAAACTTTTAAAACTTATGGACTATATTGTTGAAAAGGGAATTAAGTGTATAAAGATAGGGTTATAAGAAATGGAAATGACACATTATCAAAGTTTTTTGTTTTCATTGATTGTGGTGTTGCAAATATTATTAACTACGTATAGTTTCGCTAAAGAAGATTTTGGAATATTCGCAACAGGAATTACAACATTGTGCTTACTGGTATTGTTTGTTTCAACATTGGGGTGTTAATATGACAAACTATAGCGGTTACGTAGAACATTCAGATTTTTATATAAGACCTCAAAGCTATCAAGATGCATTTGATTTCTTGTGCCAGCTTGCGTTTGAGAGCGAAGAAACTGTGTTCTATATAGGTAAAACCATAGAGTATGATGAAAGCTATGGTTTTGATGAGGATGATAACTTTTATTTAGAAGATGAAGTTAGGTTTGAATGGAACGAGGAAAAGGGAGAGTGGGTGTGTAATTGACTAACTATAGAAATGTTACAAATTGTAGTAGGTATGCAATAAAAGTAGATGGGTGTAAATGCATACCAAATATAGTAGCCTATGGAATGCAATGTACATTTTGCTATAAACATAAAGAGAAACTTGTTAGATTTAAGTGGATTTTATGGGATGTTGAAAATCCAACAAATGAAGAATTAGAGAATGTGACATGGCATGTGAAAAGTTTGTTTAACAATAAGGAAAGGAAAAAGAGTATGATCACAGATAAACAAGGTCAAGAATGGGTACTACAAAAGTTTTATGATGATGGATGGAAATATTATGTTAAGAATATCGGTGATACTGCATTTGTAACAACAAAAAGACCAGTTGTGAATGACGGTATATTAGATATAAATAGTGGTGGTCATGTAAAGTGTATTAATAACATAAGTAAAATGATGCCAAAAATTGAGCGGAATGAAGTGTTAAACATTGCAGAAGAATTAGGTATTGTTGATTGGTCGAAAGTAAAGGTTGATACACCTATATTGGTTAAAGATGATTATGATGACAAATGGGAAAAAGCATATTTTGCAAAGTATGAAGATGAAATGATATATGCATGGAATAACGGAAGAACCTCGTTTTCAGCAAGAAATGAAGAAGATACGTTTATATGGGATCGTGCAAAACTAGCAGAGGTATAAATATATGATGTACTTTTTATTCTTTTGTTTGTTAATTGCAGTAGGTAATACCAAAGATGGATGGGCAAATGCAATTATATTTGTAGCATGGAGCGTGTTGGTTTATATGCTAGCTATTAATGACGCATTTAAGGATTGAGGTGATTTGTATTTGAGCGAACTGTCAAAGGAAGAAAAGAGATTAATAAATAGTGCTAAGGAATACCTAGAGCCGTTAAAAACAGTAGATAAAGACCTTGAGTTAATGGTGATGGAAATAAAGGAATTGCAAAGTAACATAACAACGATTAGTGCTATTGATTACTCAAAAGATAGGGTAAGTGGTGGCGGTGTTCCTTGTGGATTGGAAAATAGCGTTGCAAGATTTATTGACATAGAAAAGGAACACCGTAGACGGCTTGATGAGTTAAAAAAGTATAAATGTGATGCAACTGATTTGTTATTCGATTTGCATGCTGCTATTGGTAGTAAGATATTAAGAGCAGAATACATATTAGGTATGACTACACAACAAGCATGTGCAATTTACGAAGAACATTTTAAAGAAAGACAAGCTTTGAGATATAGAGATGAAGCATTTATTGAAGTAGCCAAAAAGATATCACAAAATGTCAGTAAATGTCAGTAAATGTCAGTAAATGTCAGTATACCTATAGTTTGCTATTAGGTATAATATATATGTAGAAGTTGCCACTAAGCGACTTTACTCACTCTTTCCTTTAACGGTAAATCAAACATAACAATGAGTGCACCCATATAAGAGTGCGCCTTTGTTGTATATGGGCGAAATGTGGTGTGGGACAATTCATCGATGGACACAAAGTAGCAGCGCAACCATATTTGATTAATGAGTGAAACATAATACTTTTTTCTAATTTCAAAGTATATGTTAAGAAACTTGTAAAAATTTACTGCAAAACTGATATGGGTAGGTCGAATATTTTCAACATAGCTTATTGACCTTAAATACGAACCTACCCTAATTGGTTTTTACATATTGAATACTGACAACTAACTAGACCTCCAAAGATTAGTCATATATTATATTGTTACTTAACCTAACACAAGTACGATTCATAATAGTTAGTTGTTGGTATTGAGTGTGTAATGATCATTGAAAACTAGGTGTGTTTATTTTTTAACTTTGTTTTTTCATGGTTGAACTCAATAGCATACATTGTCATATCATCAACAACGCACCTAGTTTTGAGTGATTGTTGAAAACTGGAGTTATATTTGTTTCCTAGGTACTTAACACGATATAGAGTTTTAGGAGAAATGCTAATTCCTATGTGTTACATCGACAAGAGAGCGATGGTATAACTTCGGTTTTGAATAACCAACACAATAAAAATGAATAAAACTATCACATAATGAGGTATATCTGCGTGGATATATCTCATTTTTTGTATAAATCTATCAGAGGGGTATAAGAATGACACAGATACATTGCGATAGAAAACATTGTCTAAACAATGACAAACATGGCATATGTACTGCCAAAACAATCGAATACAACGGCAGGTGTCAAACATATATTACACATAGTAGTGCAAGCAAAAATAAATGTGGCTTATGTGTTAGATCACATGGCAAGTTAAAAAGGAAAGGTGGCGAAGTACTTAAATGATTAAAGCGATTAAACAATCTGGAGCGTGGTGTTGGATGTGAATTATCAACCAACGATAAAGAAACTACTCAAAGCATTACAGATGAACGGCAGACGATATGTAGTCGATGTACGGCAATCATGGAGCAAATACGATAAGCCTTGTAAGGTGTACATAGTAAGTAGAATGTACAACGAAGAAGAGTATAAGCTAGCATTCCCTGAAAAGTATAAAAAGGGTAAGACTTTTAAGCAAGGACAACTCTATAAGAAAGAAAGCGAGTACAGTAGCACCAAGCAACACGAGGTGTTGCTATTTTTAGTTAAGACATATAAAGGTGGTGAGTAACATTGACGAATATAGAAGAATTAGCACAAAAACTAACTAAGAAAGAACGCATATTCGCTGATGAATACGTTAAGACCACCAACGGAACAAAAAGTGCAATTACTGCTGGATATTCAGAAAAGACGGCAAGAAGTAAAGCTAGTCAATTGTTGACAAAAGTAAACGTGCGCCAATATATAGATGCAATCATGAGTGAACGCAGCAAAGACACAATCGCAACGGCTGATGAAGTGCTGGAATATCTAACTAGGGTTGTTCGTGGAGAAGAAAAAGATGCATTTGGTTTAGATGTATCAGTCGCCGATAAAACTAAAGCAGCTGAATTATTAGGTAAAAGACATATGCTATTTACTGATAAGGTGAAATTATCTGCAGAAGTAGAAATTGATATTTCTGACCGCATGAAAAAAGCACGGAGTAGATCTAATGAAGTACAACAAAGCACAGCTGATTGACGCACTTGCATCATTTGCTGATGATCCGTTGGGGTTTGTGTACTTTGCCTTTCCTTGGGGAG
>ERZ772948.2172-NODE-2172-length-10214-cov-8.513732_pt1 | contig 10214 bp, 8 predicted proteins | sample MGYA00511945_ERZ772948 | MGnify/ENA primary metagenome ERZ772948 (study PRJEB29015, sample SAMEA2737927) | human oral metagenome | biome: human oral; feature: human-associated habitat; material: dental | place: China | collected 2141 ... | reverse complement strand
GTCGGTGAGCAGGCTGGGGTGGGCGGCGGCGCGGTCGATGCGGCCGCCGCGCAGGTCCGCCAGGGGGTCCTCCCCCTCGTAGTCCCAGGTCACCGGGGCGGCGCCGGGCAGGCCCGGGCGGGACCGCGCGGCGTAGGCGTCGACGATGAGGCTGGAGAGGACGACGGGGTTGGCGTAGGAGTTACCGGGCTCGGTGACGCCGTACTCGGTCTCGACGCCGACGGGCCGCGTGGTGGGGCCGAAGGCACCCGGTGCGGGGTAGGAAGCGCCCGGCCCGCTGGGGGCCGAGGCGGGGGCGGTGGGGGTCATGCGTTCTCCCGCGTCTCAGGCGACGGCGCCGGACTGGAGATGCTGCGGGGCGCGGCGCTGCCGGCACTGCCAGCGGGGGCGCCGCCGTCGGTGGCGCTGGCGAGGAGGCGCCGCGCGCTGCGGATCGGCTCGGAGTGGGTGCCGACGAGCCTGGCCCAGCCCTCGGGGCTGGTGGCGCCGGTGATCTCCTCGTTCTGACGGGCCTCCGCGGCGACGGCGTCCAGCACGCGTGCGGTGGAGAGCCCACCGGTACCGCCCGAGAGCTCATCCTTGATGGCGGTGGTCTTGGCACGGGCGACGATCTGGGCGAGCATCGCCCCACTGACGAGGTCGCCGAGGTGCAGGGTGCGGGTAGCGCCGGAGGCGTAGACGACCTCGAGGACGGCGGTGGCGGGCGTGCGGGCGTAGAGGGCGTCGACGGCGGCGGCGCGCATGGCGGCGGCGGTGGCCTCGCGGTCGCCGTCGTGGGCGGCGAGCTCGGCGGCGTCCAGGGGCAGGTCCGCGGTGAGGTGGCGGGCAAGGATGTCGAGGGCCTGGGCGGCGTCGGGGCGCGAGACGCGGATCTTCACGTCGAGGCGGCCGGGGCGCAAGATGGCGGGGTCGATCATGTCCTCCCGGTTGGAGGCGCCGATGATGACGACGTTGCGCAGGGACTCCACACCGTCGATCTCGGAGAGCACCTGCGGGACGATCATGGTCTCGACGTCGCTGGAGACCCCGGTGCCGCGGGTGCGGAAGAGGGCCTCCATCTCATCGAAGAAGATGACGACGGGCCGGTCCTCGGCGGCGGCCTTGCGGGCCTGCTCGAAGATGGCGCGGATCTGACGCTCGGTCTCCCCGACGAACTTGCTGAGCAGCTCAGGGCCCTTGATGTTGAGGAAGGCGGCGGTGCGGCCGGTGGCGCGGGCGCCGTCGGGCCCCTCCCCGCCGGCGGCGAGCGAGGTGGCGACGGCCTTGGCGATGAGGGTCTTTCCGCAGCCGGGCGGGCCGTAGAGGAGGAGCCCCTTGGGGGCGCGCAGGCCGTAGGCGCGGTAGAGGTCGGGGTGGGTGAAGGGCAGCTCGAGGGCATCGCGGATCGCCTGGATCTGGGGGCCGAGGCCACCGATGTCCTCCCAGGTGACATCCGGGGTCTCGGCGACGACGAGCTGCTCGACGCTCGTGCGCTCGATGACGGCGGTGGCGACGTCGGCGCGCAGGTCGGCGGCCAGCGTGGCGCCGGGGGCGAGGGTGCTGGCGTCGAGGGCGCCGCCGAGGCGCAGGACGCGGGTGGCGCCGGAGCCGGTGGTGACGAGTGCGCGGGTGTCATCGAGGACCTCGTCGAGGATGACGGCCTCGCCGGTGTCGGGCTCAGGCAGGGCGTCGACGACGAGCATGGCGTCGTTGACGGCGACGAGCTGGCCGACGCGCAGGTCGACGGGGTCGAGGCCGGAGCGCAGGCCGAGGCTCATGGTCCGCCCGCCGAGGAGCACGAGGGCCTCGGGGGCGGGGGCTGCTGCGGCGCCCTCAGAGGGGGCGCTGGCGGGCGGGGCCTCGTCGTCGTCCTGGCCGGGGCGGGTGTGGAGGCCGGTGAGGAGGGCGAGGGTGACGGGCGGGTGGGTGACGGCGTCGAGCTGGGTGCCGAGCTCGGCGATCCGCTCGCGGGCGGCGGTGAGGGCGCGGGTGAGGCGCTCGTTCTTCTCTGCCAGGGAGATGGCCTCGGCGCGGGCCTCGCGCAGCTGGTGGCTGGTGAAGGAGGGGGCGGGCATGCCCAGGTTGGCGGCGTCAGTCATCGTGGGGCTCCTGGGCGGCGTCGGCGTTCACAGCACTGCCAGCACCGGCGGCACCGTCAGCACTGTCGACGCTGGGGGCGCTGCAGCTGGGCACGCCGGGCAGGACGGGGGTGGCGTCGTCGGGCTGTTTGGCGCGGCAGTCGCGCAGGACGCGGCGCACTTTCTTGTCCGTGCTGGTGCGCTCGCGCACGTCCTCGGGGATCCAGTAGCCGCCGTCGTCGTAGGCGCCGCGCGCGGGCGGGCGCTTGCGGGTCAGGGGCGCGCTGCCGGGGGCGAGGCGGCGGGCGGTGAGGAGGAAGCCGGTGTGGGCGACCATGCGGTGGTCGGGGCGCACGGACAGGCCGTCGACGTTCCAGGTGCGCACCATGGACTCCCATGCCTCGGGCTCGGTGAAGAGGAGGGAGTGGCGCAGGGCCTCGACGGTCCGGGACATCTGGGTGGTGGTGGCGACGTAGGCGAGGAAGAGGCCACCGGGGGCGAGCGCGCGGGCGGCGGCCTCGATGTTCTCCCAGGGGGCGAGCATGTCCAGGACGACGCGGTCGATGGAGGCGTCCTCGACGCGGGCGGCGACGACGTCGTTGAAATCGCCGGTGCGCAGCTCCCAGGCGGGGTGGTGGCGGCCGAACCAGGAGTCGACGTTGGAGGCGGCGATGGCGGCGAAGTCCTCGCGCCGCTCGATGGACATGAGGTGCCCGGTCTCCCCGATGGCGGACAGGAGGTTCATGGTCAGGGCCCCGGAGCCGACGCCGGCCTCGAGGACGCGGGCGCCGGGGAAGATGTCGCCCATCGCGATGATCTGGCCGGAGTCCTTGGCGTAGACGACCTGGGCGCCTCGGGGCATGGACAGGACGTAGTCGGCGAGCAGGGGGCGCAGGAGGAGGAGCTCGTGGCCGGACTCGGTGGTGAGGACGGTGCCCTCCTCCTTGCCGACGACGTCGCGGTGGTGGAAGGAGCCGCGCACGGACTGGAAGTAGCCCTGCGGGTGGAGGTGGAAGGTGTTCTTGGCGCCCTTGACGTCGGTGACCTGGATGCGCTCCCCGTACTGGAAGGGGCCGCGCCGCCCGGCCTGGCCCAGGACCTCCTGGGTGACGTGGCGCGGGGGGAGCTTCGGGCCTGCCTGAGGCGTGGGAGTGTCCTGCTCGCTCATCGCCCCCAGTCTAAGCGCCCCCTCGCCCTCACCTCTTCCCTCCTCCCAGCCCGCCCCTCTTGCCGAGACCGGGCGAACAGCACGGCGAAACCGGGCGATCAGCACGGCGAGACCGGGTCTGATTCACATCCGCCACTCCTGCCACAGCACTGAGCGCCTCTCTCCAGCCGAGTTGGCCAGGTTTGAGGGCTCTTCCGGTTTGAGGATTGCTTTTCTCCCGCGGCCACCAGCCAGTGAGCAGATCCGCAGAATCATGCGGTCCTTGATCCATCAACCACAGCGATTCAGGAAAGCAATCCTCAAACCTGGCCATTTCACCCCGGGCGCGGCCCGCACGCCAACGCCGTGCACCAGCACTCCCCCAAGACGGCATCCAGCAAGAGCCCAGGTCGGCGTGGTCAAGTATCCAGGTGTCCTTCTTCATCTTCACCTTCGGAGTCAAGAATCAAGGCGGGAGGCCTGGAGGCGGCGACGCTTTTCTCTCCCGCCTGCAATGGTTCATGGACGAATCAGGCAATCTCGCCATGCCCGACGGACCAGTCGAGTTCTACCCGGACGACGATGGCGCCGCACTGACTCATATTCATAGCGGTCTGGTCTTCGATTACCTCGTCGAGGCCGCGCGGGACGCCGATTGGATCATCGTCCCCCAGGGATGCAGGACCTGCCTGACCAGCGAAAAGCAGCGTCGTCATCTTCCTCCGGAGATCGCTGATGGCGCCGTCCTCGTCTCCCGAGGGCAGGACGTCCTCGATGTCATCTATGAGGAATGACGGCTCCTCCTCCCGCAGCCCACAGGTCAATCGCGGCCCTCACGCCCCGGGCAGGCGCCTTTCTGACGGTGCGCGCCCCACGAGGAGGTAGGCGGCCCAGGCGCCGATGATGCCGGTGAGCATGACGGCGACCATGGGCACGGCGCTGGCCCCTCCCCCGGAGCTGGCCAGTGGCGCGGAGACCCCCATGGCGATCGCCTGGGCGACTCCGAGCAGTGCGCTGGCCGCGCCGGCGACATGCCGCACCTCCCCCAGGGCGAGCGCGCCGGCGTTGCCGAAGATGAGGCCCTGCGCGGCCATGATGAGCACGAACCCGGCGCATAGCGGCACGAGCGCCACGCCCCAGACCAGCACGGCCAGTGTCACGAGGACGATCCCGGCCCCGGAGATCCCGAGCCCGACGGCGATGAGCCTCCGGGGCCGGTAGCGCCCCACGAGCCGGGAGTTGGTCAGCGCCATGAGCATGTTGGCCCCGGCGGTGCATCCGAAGAAGACGGAGTACTGCATGGGGGTGAGTCCCTTGATCTCCTGCAGCACGAAGGAGGAGGCGGAGATGTAGGCGAACATCGCGAAGCCGGAGAACGCGGAGGTGAGCATGTAGCCCATGAATCGCTTGTGGCGCACGAGCTCGGCGAATCCGGCGGCGAATCGGCGCAGTCCCCCGCGCTGTCGGTCGGCGGGCGCCAGGGTCTCGGGGATGACGAGGACGGCCATGGCCATCATGAGCAGCCCGAATCCGGCGAGGCACCAGAAGATCATCCGCCAGGTCGCCAGGGAGAGGACGGCGCTCCCGGTGACGGGCGCGAGCATGGGCGCGAGGCCCCCGACGGCCATGAGGATGGACATGATGCGGGCGAGGCGGTCGCCGTGGGCGACGTCGACGAGGACGGCCCGCCCGACGACGGAGGCCATTCCCCCGCCGAATCCTTGGAGGAGCCGCCCGGCCAGGAGGATGCCGATGCCGGGGGCGAAGGCGCAGACGATGCCGCCGAGGGTGCAGATGAGCCCGCCGGTGATCATGGGGTGGCGGCGCCCGTAGCGGTCGGAGGCGGTGCCGCCCACGAGCTGGCCGGTGCCCATGCCGATGAAGAAGGCGGTGAGGGTGAGCCCGACGGCGGTGGCGGAGGCGCCGAGGTCGGCGGCCACTTGGGGGAAGGCGGGCGAGTACATGTCCGTGGCGAAGGGCGGCACGGCGTTCTGGATGGCGAGGGCGATGATGAGGCCGACGGTGATGCGGGCCTCGGGGCTGCGGGGTGTGCTCATGGGTCGTGGTCAGCGGGCTCCGGTGGGGACGGCGCCGGCCATGCGTCCGCCGTCGACAACGATGAGCCAGCGGGAGACGGCGCGCGCGGCTTTGAGGGCGTCGGCGGCGTCCTGGCCGGTGAGGCTCGTGGTGATGGCGGCGGCGGGCAGGACGGTGCAGACCTGGTCGGCGGTGACGTCGTCCCCCACTGCTCCCAGCTCGGCGAGGCCGGGGGCGTCGATGGCGCCGAGGAGGTTGGGGCCGTCGACGACGAGGGCGAGGGCGGCGCCGTCGTCGAGGGCGGCGCGGACGCTGGTGAGCGTGGTAGTTGCGGGGAGTGTGGCGATGGGGCGGGTGAGGGTGCGCAGGTCGAGGCGGGCGGCGGCGCGCTGGGCGCCTCCGAGGCCGAGGACGCGCCAGCTGGTGGAGCCGATGGTCCAGCCGACCATGGCGGCGAGGATGAGGCTGGTGGAGCTGGGGCGGTGGTGGTCGATGAGGAGGGGTTGGAGGAGGTAGAGCCAGGTGATTCCGGCGACGACGGCGAGCCCGCCCCAGGCGGCGGTTTTGAGTCCGGCGGCGCGGTTGCCTGTGGCTTGGGTGATGAGGGAGGCGAGGGCCTGTCCGCCATCGAGGGGAAGGGCGGGCAGGGCGTTGAAGATGGCGAGGGCGAGGTTGAGCCAGGTGATGGCCCAGGTGGCGACGTAGATGGCGGGGGTGGTGATGGCGCCGGAGTCGAGCGCGGTGCGGCCGGCAATCCAGAGGAGGGCGTTGGTGGCGGGGCCGGCGAGGGAGCAGGCGGCGTCGCGCCAGGGCGACCAGGCGCGGCGGGCCGGGCCGAAGCTGGTGCGCCCGCCCCACAGGAGCAGTTCGTAGCGGATGGGTGGGCGGCCGAGGGCGGCGCCGGTGAGGCCGTGGGCGAGCTCGTGGAGGAGGATGGAGATGGCGACGCCGATGACGGTGGCGGCCACGGTTCCCAGAACAACGACGATGCCGAGGTACCCGAGAGAGCTGTTGACCAGCGGGTACCAGGAGGCGGCGATGATGAGTCCGAGGAGCAGGGAGGTGGAGGAGACGACGACGGGCGCTCCGCCGACCCGTCCCAGGGTCATCTCCCCGTTGCGCGTGGCTGCAGGTGACATGCGCCCGAGACTACCGGGGCCCGCTCCCCTCAGCCGACGGCGTCCGGCGGGGGCACGCTACTCGTCAGTGACCGCTGTTGAGGACGGCGTGTCCGATCAGCTGGTCAAGCTTCCTGACATCGACTCCCTTGCCGAGTTTGATCTTGATGTGGCCAGCACGGGTCCACATCTCGATCTCAGCATTGAAATCCAACGTACCAGCGTTCTCTGAGGACCACATATTGATCGCCGAGTAAGGAAGGGAATACATCTCGATTTTCCTGCCCGTTATCCCTTGCGAATCCTTGACAATCAGGCGCTTCGACGTGAAGATCGCGGTATCACGAAATGTCCTGTAGGCAGCCCAGGGTCGCTCTCCTTCGACGAGGAGCTGACCGACCTCCGGGGGGATGGGAACTTCAGCCTGGAAGGTCCAGGCGGTGATGGAAGCAGTTTCCATGATTCTCCTCAACAATCTAAGCATTCGGTCTTCAGCGAAAACCATGTGCAGCATAATCTTGCATGAGACCGCCCGCACGCGGCAATTTCATATCAGCGATCCCAGTCTTTGTGATGGAATCGAGGCCATCGCGGCGCGAGTTTCCAGCCCGCACTGCCACCCACGCACCCGCAGCCCCGCCAAGCCCGCCCGGATTCGTGTCAGTGGCCCGGGGTACGGTGCCACCATGACAGCAGACGGCACAGCCTCCGCAGCGCCTCCTTCCCCCGCGCCCTCCCCTGCGGCGCCCGCCACCCCGGCCACCGCCCGCTCCCGGGCCACGGGGCCGGGCTCCAGGCGGCCCGCGCGCAAGGGGCCGCACCGGGCGGCGCTCTCGCCGTCGCGCGCGAAGGACTTCCTCCAGTGCCCGCTGCTCTTCCGCCTGCGCACCGTGGACGGCCTCACCGAGCCCGGCTCGCTCGCCACCCACAAGGGCACGCTCGTCCACGCGATCCTCGAGCGCCTCTACGACCTACCAGCGCGCGAGCGCACGCCGGACGCCGCCATCGCCATGCTGCCCGAGCAGTGGGAGGCGCACCGCGCCAAGAGCCCCGAGGTCATGGGCCTGTTCGAGGAGCCCGCGCAGATCGACACCTGGCTCGGCGAGTCTCGCGACCTCATCTCCTCCTACTTCCACATGGAGAACCCGCAGCGCCTCGCCCCCGCCGAGCGCGAGCTCTTCGTGGAGACCGAGGTCGCCGACGGCCTGCTCATCCGCGGCTTCGTCGACCGCCTCGACATCGCCCCCGACGGCGCCATGCGCGTTGTCGACTACAAGACCGGCAAGTCCCCCTCCCCCAGGTTCCAGGAGGAGGCGCTGTTCCAGATGCGCTTCTACGGGCTCGTCCTATGGCGCCTGCGCGGCCAGGCCCCCGCCCGCCTCCAACTCCTCTACCTCAAGGACGGCCGCACCCTCACCCATGACCCCCGCCTGCCCGAGCTCCAAGCCACCGAGACGCGCCTGGCTCGCATCTGGGACGAGATCGAGGACTGCGCCAACGCCGGCGACTTCGCCCCCAAGCGCGGGCCCCTGTGCAACTGGTGCGCCTTCCAGACCCACTGCCCCCTCTTCGGCGGCGAGACTCCCCCACTGCCGGACGACGGCGTCGCCCGCCTCCTCACCGCCCGTGCCAGCACCTCCGGCTCAGGCCCCCGCTGACGCGGCCAGCCCGCTCGGCGATTGAACGCTTAGGGCGGTGCCTCCCGGCTATGCCGTATTCCATCGATCCCATTTTCGTTATACGATATTTCTGTGGTTACTGAAGACCAGATCGCACAGTGGGTCGCTGAGGCCGAGGCAGGGTACGACGTCGACGAGATGCAGCGACGCGGTCGCGGTCGGCCAGGCAGAGGCGCCCAACCCATGCAAGTCGTCGCCGTCAGGCTGAGTTCAGATGAGATCGCCGCCCTCGATGCCATCGCGAGCCAGCAGCAGATCTCGCGTTCCGAGGCGATCCGCCAAGCACTCAGCGCCTATGCCGCATGAAAGTACACGATAGTGCTCTGAAGCACGGGATCTCAGCCGACGACGCAACCCACGCCGCATACTGGTCCCAGTGGATCGAACCACTTGACGATGATGATTGGCCGCGTCGAGAACTACGCCTTGGGTTCGATACTCATACTCGACTCCTCGAGATCATTGTGCTCGTCTTCGAAAGCGGCGATGAACTGATCATTCACGCCATGCCCGCTCGTAAGCAGTACTGGGCCCTTCTCCCATGATCCAGCCCGCCCAGTGCGCGGGGTCACGTGGACGCGGCTTGCCACGGCGGCGGCCGCACCGATAACGTCCGGGCACGGCGCCGCAGGTCGCGGCGCCACGACTGAACGGACGATCGCATGAGCACGGACCACGCACGCCGCAACCGCACCGCCCTCGGCGGGGTTGCCATGTGTATGCGCTGCCTGGTCCAGGCGATCTGAGGCGCGGCCACACCACCGGCAACCCCGACCGGCACACCCACCGGCACCCGCCAAGCACCGCCCCTCACCGGCCGCCGCGCGCCACCCGCGCCCGAACAGCGGCCTCCCCGGACCAGGCACACCGCCCACCCGACCCCCGGGTGACGGCACCGTGCGCCCCCGCGAGCCCTGACCGCGCCGCGCGTCATCACTGCGTCACCGCGGCACCACCACCGCATCCCAGCGCCCCCGCGCTCCGACGCCGCACCGCTCGTCACCCGGGCCCTCCCACCAAACCAGGCGCCGCACCAGCGGCCGCCCCAGGAAGGACCCCCATGATCATCACCGGCCTCCTCACCGGAGCCGCCCTCGGCTTCATCCTCCAGCGCGGGCGCTTCTGCATCACCGGCGCGTTCCGCGACCTCTGGGTCTCGCGATCCTCCTTCTGGCTCACCGCCTTCCTCGTCGCCATCGCCATCCAGGCCGTCGGCGTCCTCGCGCTCACCCTCACCGGCGCCATCGCCCCCGAAGCGCCCCAGCTGTCCGTCGTCGCCACCGCCGTCGGCTCCCTCCTCTTCGGGGTCGGCATCGTCCTCGCGGGAGGCTGCGCCACCGGCACCTACTACCGCGCCGGAGAAGGCCTCGTCGGCTCCTGGTTCGCCCTCATCGCCTACGCCCTGTCCGCCGCCGCGGCCAAGACCGGCATCCTCGCCGGCCCCACCCGCTGGGTGAAGGGCCTGTGGACCACCGAGCTCACCACCATCCCCGCCACGCTCCACCTGCCCCAGTGGGTGGGAGTCGCCGCCCTCGCCGCCGGCGTCGCCCTCCTGGCCCGCAGGCAGCTGCGCCTGACCGCCGCGCGCGGCCCACAGTTCGCCCTGCCCGCCCGCCGCACTGGCGTGGCCCACCTGCTCCTCGAGAAGCGCTGGAACCCCCTTGCCACCGGCGCCGTCGTCGGGATCGTCGCGGCCGCCGCCTGGCCCCTGTCCTGGGCCACCGGCCGCGAGGACGGCCTGGGCATCACGACGCCGTCGGCCAACCTCATCGGCGTCATCGTCACCGGGGACACGAGCCGCTTCGACTGGGGCGTCCTCCTCGTCCTGGGCATCCTCCTCGGCTCCTACATCGCCGCCAAGGCCTCCGGCGAGTTCCGCGTGCGCGTCCCCGACGCCACCATCATCATCCGCTCCATCCTCGGCGGCCTCCTCATGGGCGTCGGCGCCGCATGGGCCGGCGGCTGCTCCATCGGCAACGCCCTCGTGCAGACCTCCCTGCTGTCCTGGCAGGGCTGGATCGCGCTCGTCTTCCAGATCCTCGGAGTCGGCGCCGCCGCCTGGGTCCTCCTCATCCGCCCCCGCCAGAAGCGGCGCGCCGCCCGAGCCGCCCGCGCATCAGCGGCCGCCGACGCCGAGCCCACCCCCGCCCCCCAGGCCGCGCCCGCGCCCGTCCCC
>ERZ772948.2171-NODE-2171-length-10216-cov-33.975002_pt1 | contig 10216 bp, 10 predicted proteins | sample MGYA00511945_ERZ772948 | MGnify/ENA primary metagenome ERZ772948 (study PRJEB29015, sample SAMEA2737927) | human oral metagenome | biome: human oral; feature: human-associated habitat; material: dental | place: China | collected 2141 ... | reverse complement strand
GAGCGTTCGACTGAAAATCGAAAGGTCACCGGATCGACGCCGGTCGGAGCCACTGCGAAAGGCCCGGAACCCACAAGGTTCCGGGCCTTCGCTCATGACCGGGTGAGCCTCGCGCCGGGGCGGAGGGACTCACTGGCGGTCGCGCCGGTAGCGGCGCACGGTGGCGAAGATGGTGAAGGCGACGGCGGCCACCGGCCAGATGATCCAGGAGATGTCCCAGGCGCTGAACAGGAAGCTCCACAGCAGGTAGATGACCACCGTGGCCGGCCAGTAGATCCCAGCCACGAGGTTGGTGAAGGGGTCGTCATCGTCCTGCTCGCTCTGCCAGGAGGACGGCTGGCCGACAGGGGCGGGGGTGGTGGGACGATTGGGGGCGAATGTCGTCGGGGCGCCGGCGGGGGCCACCTGCGGAGCGCCGCCGGGCTGGATGTCCTGAGCGATGCCCAGGACCGGGGCCAGCTCGTGAAGGTTGCCGAAGTCAGTGATGACCTGCCCGACCGCCTCATTGTGGGTCTTGCCCTGGGCGATGGCGTCGTTGTAGGCGTCCTCCATCATGGCGCGCAGCTCGGAGCGGGCCTCGATCAGGCGAGGTGTGGCGGGGTAGGGGGCGAACATGTTGTCGAGGAAGGTCTCGATGGTGTCCATCAGTGGGATCCTTTCGCGAAGCGGTCGACGAGGGTCTTGGTGTCCTCCCACTCGGCGACCTTGGCGGTCAGGTGGGTGGTGCCTTCGGAGGTGAGGCGGTAGTAGGTGCGGGACTTGCCGGAGTCGGACACTCCCGAGTAGGAGGCCGCCAGGCCGGTGGACTCCAGGCGCTTGAGGGCCGTGTAAAGCGTGGTCTGCTTGATGGTGTACTCGCCGTCGGAGACCTCGGTGATGGTCTTGGCCAGATCGTAGGCGTAGGACGGCTGTCGCTTGAGCAGGGACAGGACGATGAGGTCGATGTAGCCGCGAATGGCGTCTGCGCTAATCATGTGAACTCTCCTTCCTTGGTTCGTGATGACGGGGCCCTGAGGTCCTTGTGTGCATCTAACGTACTATGGCACACGTAGTACGTCAAGCGGAGTTCTGTGGTGTGGCTCCGGCTGGCGGCCATACGTCACAGCCCTGGCACAGCCGGGCTGCTTAAGGTGGCTTCATGCTCGTTGCAGCCACCACTCCTCCCGTGACCCCTGGTGCGGATCCCTCTGCCTCCCCGACTCCCACGCCCACCCCCGGTCCCACCGGCGTGCCGTCCGTGAACGTTGACGAGACCGTCCAGGCGGTCACCAAGACGACCAACGACCTGGTCACCATCGCCTGGCAGGCCGGTGCCGGTGCCCTTATCGGCATCCTGATCGCCGTCGTGGCCGTGGCGATCCTCAGGTTCATGGGTCGGCGCCGGCTCCTGTACCGCGAGATCGTGGACTTCGGGCGCCGGCCCGCCTACGCCGTCGGCGCCATGACCGGTGCCTTCCTGGGCACGCAGATCGCCCTGGCCGGGCTGCGACAGACCAAGGACGACTCGACCACGATGGTCATCATCGAGCGCGGGGTGACCATCGCCCTCATTCTTTCGGTGACCTGGCTCGTCGTCGCCTTCGCCAAGGCCATCGAGTCCACCGTCGTCAAAGGCGTCCAGGCCAGCGAGAACCAGGGACGCGCCAACCGGGTGACCACCCAGAGCCAGATCATCCGGCGCGTCGCCCAGGTGATCATCGTCATCGCCGGGCTCGTCGCCGCCATCATGACCTTCCCCAGCGTTCAGCTCGCCATGGGTTCGCTGCTCGCCTCGGCTGGTCTGGCCTCGGTCATCGCCGGTATGGCCGCCCGCTCCACGCTGGGCAACGTCTTCGCCGGGCTCCAGCTGGCCACCACCGACGCCATCCGCGTGGACGACATCGTCGTCGTCGACGACGAGCAGGGCACCATCGAGGAGATCACCCTGACCTACGTGGTCATGCGGACCTGGGACGAGCGGCGCCTCATCCTGCCCTCGACCCACTTCACCGAGAACCCCTTCGCCAACTGGACGCGTGGAGGCTCCCAGGCCACCGGCTACTTCACCCTCGACCTGGACTGGCGCGTTCCCGTCGCCTCGCTGCGTGCCGAGCTGGCCCGGCTCGTGGCCGCCTCGACCGTCTGGGACGGGCGGCAGGCCTCCCTGGAGGTCTCCGACGCCGTCGGCGGCCACGTCACCGTGCGCATCGTCCTGACCGGGGCCAACCCCGGCGACGTCGGCGCCCTCAAGTCCTATGTGCGCGAAGAGCTGGTCTCCTGGCTCCAGCGGGAGGCCCCCTGTGCCCTGCCGCGCACGCGAGTGGAGGTCGATCAGGTCGAGGTCACCCAGGACCTCAGCCCCGAGGAGGTGGCCCGCACGGCCCAGGAGATCGTCGCCAAGCAGAAGGCCGGCCCCGCCGGCGCCACCACGGCGGCTCAAGACAACGGAGGCGATGCCGCCGCGACCACGGAGGCCGAGGGGGAGAGTGCCGCCCACGGGCTGGGGGCCCGGCGGGCCGTCACCCTGGGGCGGGCCATGGGGCGCTCCCTGCTGCACCGCGCCCGGCGCGGGGGCCTGGGGCCCAGGTGAGCCGAGTCGCTACGTGGCCGACGCCCCAGCGGATGGGTGAGTTTTCGCTGCGTGAACGCAGGTCGCCCGGCGTCGTCGGGCGGGTGACGATGAGCCCATGAGTACCAACGCCAGCAGCGACCCCTCCGTGACGCCCGCCTCTGTGCCCTCCGGCCCGGCCGTCGACGGCCCGATCCTCGACCTGGAGGCCGCCGCGCGCACCGACGCCCAGTGGCGCGCCGCCCTGAGCCCCATGGAGTACCACGTGCTGCGCGAGGCCGGCACCGAGCGCCCCTTCACCGGCGCCCTGCTCGACGAGCACCGCGAGGGCGTCTACCGCTGCCGCGGCTGCGGCGCCGAGCTGTTCCGCTCCACCACCAAGTTCGACTCCCACTGCGGCTGGCCCTCCTTCTACGACCCCTCCGACTCCGAAGCGGTCACCCTGAGCACCGACACCTCCCACGGCATGGTGCGCACCGAGGTCCGCTGCGCAACCTGCCACAGCCACCTGGGACACGTCTTCGACGACGCCCCCCAGACCCCTACCGGCCAGCGCTACTGTATGAACTCCGTGAGCCTGACCTTCGAGGAGGAGCAAGCATGATCCGGGTCCTGAGCCTCAACCTCCAGCACGGCCTGCCCGGCGCCGGGGCCGGTGACGGCAGCGCCTCCACCGGCTCGCTGGCCGGCGCCGACATCTCCGACCCCACCACCGCCCGCACCGTCATGCGGGCCACGGCCGAGCAGATCGCCGAGCTGGCCCCCGACATCATCGCCCTCCAGGAGGTGGACCTGGGCCAGGCCCGCTCCGGGCGCCTCCACCAGGCGGCCTTCCTCGCCGAGGAGCTGGGCATGCCGACCTGTCGCTTCTCCGCCAGCTACGCCGGGCCGGTGGTGGGGCTGCGCCGTCGGCCCCTGCGCACCGCGCTGAGCTCGCCGACCGACGACGTCCTGGGGCTGCTGCGCGCCGCCGTCGGGGCCGGGCCGATCGGCTACGGTAACGCCCTCCTGTCGCGCTTCCCGGTCTCCGGCTGGCACGTCAAGCGCCTGGGGCGCGGGGCCTCCAGCGTGGAGAAGCGCGGCAAGCGGGCCTGGGACCCGCGCTCCTACCACGTGTCCACCGCCTCCCAGCGCGTCATGGTGGCCGCCACCCTCGAGGTGCCCGAAGGCGCTGGCGGGCCGATCCGCCAGCTCTCGGTCGCCTCCACCCACCTGGCGACCCGCGAGTCCATGGCGGCTCGCCAGCTCGCCGCCGCCTGGGGGGCGCTCGCCGGGCTGCCAGGGCCGCACCTGCTGGTGGGCGACTACAACCTCTCCGCCGAGCAGGTCGACGTCCTGGGGCTCGGGCGGACCGTGGGGGAGGGGCTCACCTTCCCGGCAGCCGACCCCAAGCGGCGCATCGACCACGTGCTGACCGACCTGTGGCCCACCGGCCCCGACGGCCTGCCGCTGACCGATGAGGCCGCCGCGGCCGGCGGGAGCCCGCTCCTGCGCGCCGTGGAGTGGGGCACGAGCTCCTTCATCATCTCCGACCACGTCGGCACCTGGGTGGACCTCGAGCCGGTCGGCTGAGGGGCGCCCGCCAAGGCCCAGTACCCGCGAGGTCGTACTGCCGGCTTCGTCGTTGTCGGGCCCCGTCGCAGCCCTGCCCGCGAGGTCGTACCTTAGGTCGCCTGAGAGGGTTAAGGGTACGACCGCGCGGACTACCCTACGAACGCGAGACCGGGCCTGCGACCCGTCCGGTCGATGAGAGGGGGCGGTGATGGCCGATGTGGTGGCGGGACTGGCCGTCTTCGGCGCGGTCATCGCCGTCGGCTGGCTGCTGGTGAGCACCCGCGCCGTGCCCGCTGACGCCGACGGGGTCCTCACCCGCGTCTGCTTCTTCGCCGCCACCCCGGCCCTCCTCGTGACCACGCTGAGCCGCGCCGACCTGACGGCGGTCCTCTCCCGCTCCACCGCAGTGGCCGTGGCCGCCGAGCTCACGGCCATCATCTCGGCCTGGTGCCTCCACCGCCTCGTGCTGCGCCGCCCCACCGCCGAGGCCACCATCGGTGCGCTCGCCTCCGGCTACGTCAATGCCGCGAACCTGGGGATCCCGGTGGCCGTCCTCGTCCTGGGGGACGCGGCCACCATCGCCCCGATCCTCCTGCTCCAGCTCCTCGTGCTCACCCCGGCCACCTTCACCGTGCTCGACGCCGTCACCCGCCGCGGCAACCCGTCCCGCCTGGCGACCCTGACCGTCCCGCTGCGCAACCCGCTGCTGTGGGGAGTCGTGGCCGGGACCGCGGCGAACCTGGGTGGGGTGGACCTCAAGGAGTGGGGAGGCGGCTATCCGGCCCAGGGCCTGGAGATGCTCGGGCGCGTCGCCGTGCCGCTCATGATGCTGGCCCTGGGGATGAGCCTGGCCGGGGCGCCCCGGCCCCTGCGCAATCCCGCGCCGGAGGAGGCGTCCCCGTCCCCGCAGGGCTCGCCAGTGGCGGAGGCCGGATCGGAGGCGCACGCGGTCGACACCGCGGGAGGCCGACTTCCCCGGGTGGAGGAGGAGCCGGCGCACGGGGTGAGGTCGACGTCCCAGCGCGGCGCGGGTCGGCGCAGCGGCCTGTGGCTGGCGGTGGGTTGGAAGCTCGCCGTCATGCCGGGGCTGGCCGTCGTCGTCGGAACGGCGGCGGGACTCAGTGGAGCCCAGCTGCTCGCCCCGGTCGTCACCGCCGCCCTGCCCACGGCGCAGAACGTCTTCATGTACGCCTCGCGCTACGGAGCGGCCAAGGACCTGGCCCGCGACGCCGTCCTGCTGACGACGGCCGGATTCGTGCCCGTGGTCCTGCTGGCCGCTGCGCTCCTGCACTGAGCTCGTGCGGTCGCACTGCCCGTCGTCGGTGTCCGGCCCCTTGTCCGCGCGGTCGAGCCTGAGGTCGCGCTGTCGAGGGTTAAGGGCACGACTTCGCGGGCTAACCCACGACCTCGTCGCGGCGGGGCCTGTCAGGGAAGCTCGTCGCGAGTGGGAGGGTTGGCTCCCGCCCGTGAGACCGTGATGTCCGCGATGGCCGCGGCGTGGCGCACGATCCGCTCCAGGGTCGCGGCGTCCACCGCGCGCAGCGCCTCGCGCCGGTCCGCGCCCACGAGGTCCTCGCTCCACAGGGCATCCTCCAGACCGCCCATGAAGGAGTCGCCGGCGCCCACCGTGTCCGCCACCACGACGCTCGGGTCGGCGGGCACCTCCAGGCGCACCCCCGAGGCGGACAGGGCCAGGGCGCCCTGCTTGCCGCGCGTGACGACCACGATGGCCGCGCCCTTCTCCAGCCAGGAGCGCAGCACCGTCTCCAGGTCCGCGCCTTCGCCGTAGAGCCAGGCGATGTCCTCATCGGAGCACTTGACCAGGTCCGACAGGCCCACCAGGCGCTCGACGACCTCTCGGGCCTCCTCGGGCTCACCCATGAGCTGAGGCCGAGCATTGGGGTCATAGGCGATGGTGGAGGTGGCTCGGGTCTCGCGCAGCACCTGCTCCACTGTGGCGGCGCCGGGCGCCAGGATCGCGGCGATCGAGCCGGTGTGCACCAGCAGCGGCGCCTGCCCGTCGGGCAGTGTCGGGCGCGGCGGGTTCCAGTCCAGGTCGAAGACGTAGCTGGCGGCGCGGTCCTCCCCGATCGTGGCCTGTGCCGTGGAGGTGCGCGCCGCACCGTCGGCGCCCGGAGCCAGACGGACCCCGGAGGCCTCCAGGTGGGAGCGCACGGCCTGGCCGCGCTCATCGGTGCCGATCCAGCAGTGCAGCTCGGCGTCGCGGCCCAGGCGCGCCAGCCCCAGGGCGACGTTGGCAGGCGAGCCGCCGGGGATGTCCACGGGCTCCTGCCCGGGGTGGATGACGACATCAACCAGGGCCTCGCCGATGACGAGAGCGGATCCTGGGCGGCCGGGTGCGGACATGGGCGACTCCTTCGTGCAGGACCGGGGTCCGGTGGTAGTGAGCTGAGACGTGCGAGGGGTGGAGAGCTGGCCGGAGTGGTGGACCGGGAGAATGAGAAGAGGTGGTGAGAGGGACTCGGGCGGATGAGGAACGCGGCGGCGCCACACTGCCCGGAAGTGGCCGACGCGCTGGTCGATGCGCTCGGCCGGGGGCGAATGCCCACAGACTACCGATCCGGCGCCGCCCTCAGGGCTCATCTCGCCCAAGAATGTCCAAATCGGATACAAAGGGCTTTCAGTGCACAGGCCGCATGAATGAAAACCTTGGAATCATGCGGTTGTGTTCCGTCCGGATGAGAGCGGTCCGAGCCTTTGTATCCGATTTGGACATCCACGGCTCCTTCCGGGCTCCTGCGCTGGTTCCCAGCGGCGCTCGATGGGGGGCACTATCGCCAGCCGGAGCCCTGGGCAACTCGGTCAGTCCGCCGCGCAGGTGGGCGCATGCCAGGCCCCCGGACAAACGGCCACGTTGCTAAGACGGTCGATTCGTCGCGCGTACGGGCGCGCGCGGCCTGGAACTGCTGGCCCGGCGGGTCATGCCTGGTCAGTCCCAGGTCGCGTCAGTCCTCAGGGTCCTCCTGCGCGACTGCGGCCAGGCGGGCGCGGGCCTCGTCGAGCCAGGTCTGGCAGCGCTGGGCCAGGGCCTCGCCGCGCTCCCACAGCGCCAGGGAGTCCTCCAAAGGGACGGAGCCCGCCTCAAGACGCTGCACGACGGCCACCAGCTCCTCACGGGCCCGCTCATAGTTGAGCGAGGCGACGTCCTCATTGGCACCGGACGCCCCGCCTGCGGCAGAGGCAGACGACGCTGAAGACCCTGACGACCCTGAGGACGCCGAGTAAGCACTGCTCTGGGGTGAGTACTCGTCTGGGTACTGGTCGGAGTACGGGCCGGGGTTCATCTCGGAGCTCACGCCCCGATTCTCGCACGGGCCGGCACGCGGGCAGAGCGGACAAGGCGAGCCAGGTGATGTCCTCGGCGCGAAAGTGCCCAGACCGACGCGTCAGGCCCGCGCTTTTATCCTGCTGCGTCGTTGGAGGTCGTTTCGTCGAGGAGCGTCAGCACTCCCTCCAAACCTGCCTGCGTCAGTGCCTCGCGGCCGGCCTCAGTGAGCTTCACTGCCCGGGTCCGCCCGATGCGCGTGATCCAGGCGCGATCGAACAGCACCTGCGTCAGTGCGGTCCCCAGCGGACCGCCGAGGTGGAACCGTCGCTCAGTGGAGTCCATGCACGCCTCCCCACGGGTATGAAGCGGCTTCTCCATCCCCCAGGTAGCCAGGAGGTCCTTGCCGGAATCGGTCAGTCCCCACGAGGGATCCAGGTGACCGTACTCCTGGAGCTGCTCGACCAGACTCACGCCGAGCCGTCCCGCCAGGTGGCGGTAGCAGGTACGGGCGGCCAGCAGCCGCCTGTTCGCCGTCCACGCGTTGAGACTGCGCGCTGTGGGCAGCACTGATGCCGCCATCACCCCGAGGGCCTCGATGACCCGAGCCGTCTCGGGCCCTGAGAGCGTGATGTAGCAGTGCCGCCCCTGCCGGACCCTCGTGGCGAGGCCGTGCGCCGCCAGCACGTCGACGTGCTCGCTGGCCGTCGACCGCGCGACCCCGGCGTATGAGCCGAGCTCGCCCACCGTCCAGGCGCGGCCGTCCATGAGCGCAGCACACATGGCGGCCCGCGACGGGTCGGCCAGTGCCGCAGCCGTTCCGGCGACGTCGGGAACCGCCTCGGGGAAGAGACGATCGGGAAGCTGTGACATGCGGCCAGTATGCGCCCGCGCCGGTTCGGTCTGCGCCGAATGATTGCGGCTCTAGCCTGCCGGTGGCCGGCATCAAGCCGCAGACGGGGCCAGAGGCATAAGGAGACCACTCATGAACGGATACCGACGACGCGGCGCCCTCTTCGCGGCGCTGCTCGGATTCTTCATCGTCATGCTTGACACGACGGTCGTCAACGTGGCGCTGGCGCGGATCGGTGGGGACCTGGGCGCCCCGGTCACATCCCTGCAGTGGGTCGTTGACGCCTACGCCCTCACCTTCGCGGCCCTGCAGCTGTCGGCAGGCGCGGCCTGTGACCGGATGGGCGCAAGAAGCGTCCACCTGCTCGGCCTGGTGGTCTTCGGGCTGCTCTCAGCGGCCTGTGCCCTGGCCCCTGCTGGTGGCGCGCTCATCGCCTTCCGCGCGTTGCAGGGCGTCGGCGCCGCCGCGATCGTCCCTGCCTCCCTGGCAATGCTCTCCCTCATTCATGATCGCCCTGCCGATAGGGCCCGAGCCATCGGCCTGTGGGGAGGAGCCGGTGGTATCGCCGCGGCCGTCGGTCCGGTGGCCGGGGGACTGCTCGTGACCTTCACCGGCTGGAGGTTCGTGTTCTGGGTGAACCTTCCCCTCGTCGCAGCCGCCTTGTGGCTCACCGCCCGATGCCTGCCAGAGTCGATGACGTCTCTAGCGCGACGACGCGAAGGCGGCGATCTGCCCGGGCAGGTCCTCTCCGTCGCAGGGCTCGCAGCCACCACCTACGGGATCATCGCCGCAGGCGAGCACGGGTGGAGTCCGCCCGTTGTCGCCTCGACCCTCGCCGGACTGAGCCTGTTGGCGGCCTTCGTCCTGGTCGAACGGACCGCTAGCAGGCCGATGCTGCCGACGGTGGTCTTCTCCCGACCGCATTTCGCCCTGGCCGCCGCGGTTGGATTCGCGCTCAATACCGGATTCTTCGGCCAGCTATTCGTGCTGGCTCTGTTCCTCCAGCGCTACCTGGGCTACGAGCCGTGGCTCGCCGGCCTGGCCCTGGCGCCCCAGGCGTGCAGTGCTGTCGTCGCCTCCCCGATGGGAGGCAGGATGACCGCAAGGATCGGGGCGTTTCCGACCATGCTGACCGGGCTGCTCACCGGTGCGGTCGGGTTTGCGGGGCTCGCTGTCGCCACGGCCTCGACGCCGTACCTGCTGGTGGCGGCCCTGACCTTCCTGGGTGGTTTCGGCACGGCACTGACCATGCCCGCCGCAACCTCGGCCGCCGTCGCCTCCGCATCGGCTGGGTACACCGGAGCCGCCGGAAGTGTCGTCAACGCGGCCCGGCAGACCGGCAGTGTCGTTGGTGTGGCCGTTCTTGGCAGCCTGATCGCTTCAGGCGACTTCCTGACCGGTTTTCACTGGGCAGTCGTCGGGGCGTCGGCCGTCTTCGCAGTGGCCGCAATCCCCGTCGCCGTCGTCATCCTCAGGGCTGCCAATCGCCCGGAGCGCGAGGACGCGCCCTAGGTCTCGACGACTGACCCCTGGGGTGCCGTCCGCAGGGTCTACGGTGCGTCCTGGGGGCTTGGCGAGGTCCTGCGAGGCCACGAGCGGGCGCGCTCCCAGAGGCGTTGCCGGCACCCAGCCGCCGCTCAGTCGATATCGGCGGGCCGGGGCCTGGTGGCGCCGACGACCTGGGCGACGAGCCGCCCCTGGGCCAGGACCCCCTCGATGAGGTCACCCTTCTTGACGTCCTCGGCGCTGGTGATGACCTTGCCGCCGGGAGTGCGCAGGATCGTGTACCCGCGATCCAGGACCCCCTGCGGCGACAGCGCCGTCAGCCGGGCGCGGTCGGCGCGCAGATCCGCGGCCGCCAGTGACAGCCGATGCTCCACGGCCCGGCGCATCCTGTCGCGGGCCTGACCCAGCTCGATCACCCGGTCGCGCACGATCGAGGTGGGGTCGGCCATGACCGGCCGGGCCCGCAGCT
>ERZ772948.2169-NODE-2169-length-10221-cov-39.370155_pt1 | contig 10221 bp, 14 predicted proteins | sample MGYA00511945_ERZ772948 | MGnify/ENA primary metagenome ERZ772948 (study PRJEB29015, sample SAMEA2737927) | human oral metagenome | biome: human oral; feature: human-associated habitat; material: dental | place: China | collected 2141 ... | reverse complement strand
ACATTCACCGCAATGTCATGAAACTTTCTGGCGGACAGCAACAGCGCGTAGCGATTGGCCGGGCGTTGGTGTCCTCAGCACCGATCATCTTGGCGGATGAGCCGACCGGCAACCTGGACGAAACCACCGCCGCTGATATCATCAATATCCTGCGCCAAGCCGCCCACGAAAACGACAAATGCGTCATCGTCGTCACTCACAGCAAACAGCTAGCCAAAGAGGCGGATGTGGTGTTGAAGCTGAAGGATAAAAAACTGAAAGCGTAAAAATAGCTTCCAAAAAATAAACTTTTTAAATATAGCTCAAAGGAGCTATATTTTTATAGTTCCGAACCCCTAAATAAAGTTGGTGAGTGTATAATAATTAGCATAATGAGAGTTAATTATTTACAATTATCAAATATCCTTAGCTTTAAATATGAGGAGGACATAAACAGCGCCTTTAAGATTGAATTTGACCCAGATCTTAATATTATTATTGGAGGGAACGGATCTGGCAAGTCAACAGCTTTAGAGGCTATGAATTTTGTATTTACGAGAGCTTTATTTAAGCGCATAACAAATAGATATAGCAGCCATCGCTCATACTACATAGATAGAAAGAACACACTTCTTCAAATTGATGATAACTACTCCAATAGAGCATTAAACCTTAGGCTTCAACCCAATTGGAACTCAGAAGAAGAACAGCAGAGAGTAAGAGTGTCAATTAAGCTTGATAGTATTGATAGGGCTAATATAGATCATATTGTAGATAACTATAGCCGTATAAAAAAGACTCTTGACAATTACTCAATTATACCAATGCCTGAGTTTCTTGCGCTAGATAGTGATATGGATATAGAAATAGATATTATATTTAAACAAACCAAATACGAAAAAGATAATACGTATGAGAGCTATTATAGTGACTCAATGCCGGATTATATAAAATTCTATTTAGAATATTATCATGCAATTAATGAGGCTATAGATATACATAACCAAGAAAATACGGACGATATAATAGAACCGCTTGGAAATACTTTTTCTATGCTATCAGCTTTCCGTGACTACAGTAATTTTGACTCTCAAACGTCTTTATATACTGGCAATGATCCTTTAGATAACACGCTAAAGAATGCAAAAAATAGCCTAGTCCCCTCTAGTATTAACGAGCGGATATCAGGCGAGCCTACTATATTTAATTTTATAAAACTAAAACTTGGTGAAAAACACCTTAGACTAATACAGGAAGGTAAAAATATCGACGACGCCACTGTCGCTATAAACAGCTTGCCACTGATTACAAATATAAATGAAAGGCTCAAATTATTAAATCTAAAGCTTTCTATAAAACCGACAAATATACGAACTTGGTCATACGAATTTAGATTTTACGATACAAAAAATGAGCGGGATCTAGGAGATATTAACAGCCTTAGTGCTGGACAAAAATCGATTATGCACTTGATATTTGAGGCGTACGGTCGAGATGATGTAAATGGTGGCCTTATTATTATTGATGAGCCAGAGATTCATTTACACTACCAATTTCAATTTGAATATCTTAAAATACTCGAAAAACTAGCGAAAGAGCAGGGCGTACAGTATATCATCGTAACTCATTCGGAAGGATTTATAAGCAACAAGACAATAGGACATGTCAAACGATTCTCACTAAATGAAGAGCGTAATTCCGTGGTGTGTACTCCCGATATTAGGGAAGGTCAAAAAAAGCTGATAGAAATCCTAAACAATACTTGGGCAGCTCGAGTACTATTTCTAGATAGAGTATTGCTGGTTGAAGGTCAGGATGATGAGTATTTTTTTAGAGTTGCTATAAAGATACTACATCGAGAAGCTAGTCAATACATTACTGTATACGGCGTTAATGGCGAGGGGAGCATATTTTCATTTAAATCATTTTTTGAATCTTTTGGACTAAAAGTCTATTTTGTTAAGGATCTAGATACTACAAAAACGGATTTCTATAGAGGCTTTTACAAAAGTCAAAAGAAGAGCCTACCGCCAGTAAAAACAGACGAGCAGATAATTGCATATAGAAACGAACATCCTGACCTAGACGAGAGAATAGAATCAAGATATCCATTTGGTGAATTTTATCTGAAGAAAGGAGCTATCGAACAGTATACCAGAAAGCTAAAAGGCATTGATCATGTAATTGATTTTTGTGAAAATAAGATGGATAATTTTCTAAAAAGCAATGATGATAAAGCGAAAGAGATTATTAACATTATAGGATTGATCGCGGGGAACAATACATGAAACCCATCTTCCAAAGAACCAAGAACCATAAAAAGCACTTTACAGCGACTGGCTATACGGTCAATAAAGACCGGACTAAGATGCTGCTGATCCATCACAAAGGTTTGGGCAAGTGGCTGCCGCCGGGAGGGCATATTGAGGAGAATGAAGTGCCGCACGAAGCAGCTATCCGCGAGGTTTACGAAGAGACGGGCATAAGCGCCGAGCCAATCCTTGAAGACTAACATGATTTGCAGCTAAGAAACATCACGGAAGCCCAAATTCCGCGCCCGTACACGCTGATGTATCAGATCATTCCAGAAAGTAAAAAGGATGTCGAGCATATCCATCTGGACATGGTGTTTTTGCTGGAAGCCGATGACACTGCAGAATTAACTCCCCAAGCCAGGGAAGTTCACGATGTCCGGTGGGTAGCGAAAAGCGAACTGTTGAGCAAATATGATACGTTTGATGCGGTAAAGAATCTTGCTAGGGAAGTGCTGGTGGGTAGTTAAGGTTAATACCAAGTAACGGCAGATACTCGCACACAAACAGCCGCACATCGGCCGCACTACGAACCAAACCTAACCTATTTGACTAGAACATGTCGGTGCGTCGTTGCGTATGATAATATTAAGCAGAGACGCGTCCATCGTGCTCATATGGAATAGCTTGGAGTGTTTTAGGGAAGATGGATAGGGCTGCTAATACTACTCGATGTCATCGGCGTAATCACCAAGTTTGGAATAATCGCAGAGGATTATTGTTTATCTATTGTCGAAACAGTCACCGCTACCTGCCGTAATATCGTTTGTAAATTCGTGTCAGTTATGCTATTCACCAAATCGTCCTTAGTAAATGGCGCGGCAGTTTTCTGATAAAAATAGATTGGCGCGGAATTATAGAATGGGTCGGTCGTAAACGCCTCGGCGAGATCGTTTAGGCGGCTGGCGTGCGGCGCAGGGTCAAATGTTCGTAAATAATTTTGCGCTACTTTGCCTGCATTTTGCCAATTGAAAGATTTTTTCACGGTGTAGATTTGGCTGACCGAATTGCCATCATGGTAGGCGGTGAATTCGCTATGGCTGGACGGATAGACTGGCGCTAGGTCAAAGCAGGCGCTGCGCACCAAATCAAGCAATATCGGGTACATACAGAAAAAGGCAGCCGTTATTATGTCGCTGGCGTCGGGTATTTCAATCATTAGTGTAATATCTATAAAATCCTCCGGCTGGTAATCAATTTCCATCGGCGGTTTTTGGATAGTCTGCTCTAGTGTAGGGATGGATTTTTGGTAACTAATAAAGGCTTTTTGACAAAGAGCAAGTTGCTTTTTCAGTGTCTGTTCATCCCAAAGGACAACGCTTGATTTCATTTCTGCCTCAATATGGGCAATAGATTCGTGAATCATGGATATGTCGAATGGCGCAATATCGGCGATTACTTTTTCAAATAGTATGGTTGATTCATGATTAAAGAAAGCAGAGGTGAAAAATACGCTTGATTCGGATGTCGTGCCGTGTAATTCACCGACGAACGCGCGCTCATTGCCAGATTTTTCTGCCGCTCGTAAAAACCGCCGAATAAAACAAATGGCAGACATCATGGTCGGCTGGCAAGTTGTAGGCAGAATATAGCCTGTGAATCATGGGTTTATTATAACAGGGTGAGTACCCCGCCCCAACAGATTGTGCACTACCAGGGCAGTATCTCTTCGAACTCAGAAGTTCTTAGCTAGGATAAAATCACCAATCCAGCTTCTGCTTCACTGCCGCTAAATAATAGTGGTAATAACTATCTGAGTCTGGGACAGAAAACATTTCATCCATGTCGTCGTTCGGACGGATCTCAATATGCTGGTCGTTGGCGTACGGCTTGATGAGGTGTATAAATTCAAACTCAAATTCGCCGGACAAAATCTTTACTTGTCGGCTCTCGTCGATGGGGTCAGGATAATCAATCGCTACAAGTATGAGCGACTGACCAGATGCTGTCTGAAATAAATAATAGACTGCGTCTGGATATAGTGTGATGAAAGAAGCAAACTCACGGACGTATGTCGCCTCTTTAAGCATAGGAAAAGCTTGGGTAATGAAATCTGGTATTACGATATTGATGCTATTTTTCATGTTCCTATAATTGTACTATTTTGAGTGGGAAAATAGACAGTTTTGTGACTTGTCCAGGTCTAGGAACTCTACCAGAGATCAGACGTGTGGTCCGAGAGACGCTCAGAGCTGGCCCAGTTGTCGATGACGGTCGCACCGCCCTCGCTCTCAGGAAGTCGCCAGTAGATAATGTTTTTGCCGAGCGGCCCACCAGTGGCCTTGACGTGACCGTGACCATCACCGGGGGTATTACCAGACCTACCACCGTAGTAGATGTTGATCATACCTCCGGATCGCTGGATTCTTACCTCTTTCCCGTCAAACCATCCGGTGGTTTCCATATCAAACTCCTTCTGGAGTCGAGCAGAGAATCGCAATTCTCTGCGAAGTGGAACGTATCAAGCCTAATGACTTTGGGCAAAACGCCGGCCTCTGCGGATGCAAAGGCTGATATATATCAATACTAGAATCCTTTGTCAAGCAATTTTACGAAAATCGCAGTAAAATGTATTATTAGTCCATGGAATTAATTTATGCGACGACTAATAAACACAAATTTGCTGGAGCTAAGCAGGCGCTGGCAGGAACGGACATCAACTTGATCGCGCCAGACAAAACCTTGCCTGACGTGCCAGAAATCCAGTCCGACGATCAACAAGTCGTCTCTGTCGATAAAGCGATAAAATATTACGATCTACTTAAGCGTCCGCTGGTGGTGATGGATTCAGGTCTGTTCATCGATGAGCTGAACGGCTTTCCCGGCGTTTACACCAAATACGCGCTCGACACTATCGGTATTGACAGGATAGTTCAGCTGCTCGGCGGTGCCGCTCGTGCGTACACGCAGCGCACGATTACTTACTTTGATGGCAACAAACCGCAAACCTTTACCTTAAAACTACGCGGCACGTTATTAAAAGAACCGCGCGGCAACAACGGGCGCAATTACGACAAATATTTCTTGCCAGACGGTAGAAATAAAACGCTAGCTGAAATGAATGATGAAGAAAAGGCAGAATTGACTGCAGAAGTTTGGCGAGAGTTGGCGGCGCGGCTATCTGTACTAAAATTAAATCATGAATGAATTCATCCTAGTAGCAATAAAATTGTTGATTGGCTTTTTAGCGCTGACGATAATCATCAACGTTTCCGAAAAAGGTAACTTGTCGCCATCGTCTGCCAGCGATCAAGTACAGAACTGTATGCTAGGTGATATCATCGGAGGCGTTATTTATAATATTAATACAATAGATTTAATAACAAATAATCCAGAGAAAGTTGTAGCCACAGAGATGAGTGGCGTGAAAGTTCGACAAACTCTTAAATTACCTTCAACTGTCAATGATTATAACAGGGACTATTTACAGACAAAGATGAGAAAAAGTGGACATAACTTTACAATGGAATTTACGACAGAGGAATAATCTATGATAGAAATCGAATCCAAGTTCAAACTAGTTGCCGACACGACCCGCGAGTCGCTTATTGCTACCATACAAAACCAACTAACAGCACCGCTGTCAAGCAAGCGCCAGGTCGATACTGTTTTTCTTTTGCCAGAGCAGGTCGATGCGCCAATCGTTCCTGGCTCAAAAATCATGCGGGTGCGCGACGTCCTCGACCCGGAAACTGGCGAATTGCGCCGCAGCTTGATGACACTCAAAGTCGAAGGGCAGGTGAAACTGGCCTCTGAAGAATACGAATTCACGGTTGGCAACAGTAATATGACACGTCAAATGCTTACCGCGTTGGGCTGGCAGGAAATTGTCACTGTCGACAAACTCCGCACTGAGTCAAAAACTAGCAATTATACAATTTGTATCGATGAAGTTGCCGGGCTAGGTTTGTTCATCGAGTTGGAAATCTTAGCTGAGGACGGTACTAACATCAAATATATCCAGCAGCAAATGCAAGATTTCCTGAAAAGTCTGAATATTGACGGTAAATTATGGACGATACCTTATGATACGAGTATTAGAAATCTCAGTATCATTAATCATGGCAGACTAAATAACGCGGTAAATTTATTATAAATGCAACAAAAGCTTAGCATGAAAGACAGCAGCAAGTACTATCTAACCGACCACTATTCGTGGGTGAAGACGGAAACTGGAACGTTTATATGTGCACATGAAACCGCTGACGGATTAGTATACTCCGTGCTATCTCAAGACAAGCATACCTTACTAGAGGGTAACGCATCCTACATGGAATTTAAAAAGAATGATAAGCTTGTAGATAGCCCTTCTGCGGCGTACATCTATCGTATACAGTGCCCAAATTTATGGGACTGTATTGGCACTAATATTATTCGTCAGGTAATACGAGCTAGTCAAGCAAAGAATATGTATCGCATCTTTTCAGAATATGTAGGGGAAAGGGTCATCTTAACAAGTGGTATACACTACCATCTATTTCCTAGTCCACAGAAGGTTTTGGAAACTCCCGATAGTACATATCAGCGGATGGGAATGAGCTTCAAGAAAGATGCGCTTAAGAGCGCAGCACGATTTATCTTAGAACACGCCGATAGACTGGAGAAGATTCAAGCGCTGGATCTATTAGACGAGCTTATGAAAATACATAGAGTCGGAAGCTGGACTGCACGGGCAACTGTTGCAGATTATACAAATGAACTTGCAATATATCCCTATGGTGATGCGGCAATACGCTTCTACGCGAGGGAAGCCTTGCCTCGCCACGAATGGCCCAAGGAAGAGGTAGCGTTTATTCAGGAACTGCACAAAGTAGCAGGAGTAGAGAATATAAGCAGCTCAATTGCTACACTGATAATGATTCATGAAATAAAAAGAAGTTAGAGACTAATATCCACACCCTTCCGCATCAAAAATTCACGTGCCTCATCATCCAACTGGCAGTTCACGAAACGTGATCGCGCTGCCAATTCGCCGCTACCATAAACAAATTGCGTCTCCTCGTCGTATTTCATGCCGCGAAAGTCGCAATCCTTGGCTTCAATAATAGCTTTCACGCCGCAAAAATCCACATTCCGAACCGACGAATCGGTAAAATAAATCGGCTGTCCGTAAATATACTTTGCGCCGTCCAGATTGCAATTCTCAAATACGAAAAATCCCATGACAAACTGACCAAAATCAACGCCAGAAAAATCTTCATCAACAAACCGAACAATCTCACCCTCCTGGATAGCGGGGTAGCGCTCACGCTGGTAAGCTGGCAAATCATTAGCGCGAATGGCGGCGGCGATTTGGCGAGTAATAGGGTTCATAAATTAAGGATAGGATAATTTGCCATGCTATGCAACGACCTAGCAATGCTAGCCTTCGACGGCTCATATTCAGTCGAGCCCTTTGCTCAGCCCAATCATCTCATCCAGCTTGCCAGATTTTTCTATCTCAGCCAAACTCATCACTTCCATCTCTGTCGCCAAGCCCCATATCTCATACAGTAAGCGGTCGTCTTCGGTAATATCATAATGCGCCATTAGGTTAACAATTTTATATGCTATATCATGGGCCGGACACATCTTCATATAATCGTCCGACAAAAATACTTTAATATATTTGACAACATTTGACCTAGACGTTAGATTTATGTCTATTTTGTTAATTTCTTTCTCGTAGCCAACCATTCCTGCTATCTGCCGCCAAAGTTCTAAGCTCGTATTCTCATCGTGTTCATTACAAACTAACTTCGCCAGAGCGGTTATTTCAGAAACTAACGGTTGAGCCTCTGCAACATCTATACGCTGAAGCTGTAAGATAACCTTAGCAATTGACGTATCATAATCAATGCCAAGTAATGGCAGATAATCGCACACAAACAGCCGCACATCAGCTACACTACGAATTAAACCTAGCCTGTTCGACCAGAATGCGTCGATGTCGTTACGGATAGTCTCGTCGAACAGTAGTGTGTTCATATAGATAGTTTTAGAGGATTCCAAATAAGACAAGTAGGATTAAGTATATTCATCGGTTGCTAGTTTGCTTATTGGTATAGTATTCTGCAATATGACTTTCCAGTTCAAAAGCAATCTTATCACGTTCAGCGATGTTATCGCTGTCGAGGTATCGAACCGCAAGATCAAATATATGGCATTCTTGAGAACTATCATCCGCCAACACTGCGTCAAATTGATCATTCGTCGTAAAATAGCTAATAATGTTACGGCTTAGCTCAACTAAGTTATTACTAGCTTCCATTATAGATTCAAAACTTGTAATTTTATTTTTCATAAAGCTCACCTAGATAACTGTATAACAAATAACACAGGGAAATGAGCTAGTTTTACATCATAGCTCAGGATGGGATCGGTCATCTCCTGTAGTCGTGGTGCTCCGTCATGTTGCCGTCCAAGTCAATGGAAATGTGCTTGTGTTCTTCGCTGTCCTTGTCGACAAAGAGGAAGTCGGTGCGGATCTCGTCACGGCTGTAGTCGCCGCTAACCTTGACCTTGCTGTCGTCATCCTCATCCTGGGTGTGCCAGGTCATAATAAACTCCTTCTGGAGTCGGGCAGAGAATGAATTCTCTGCGAAGTAGGACGTCTCAAGCCCAATGGCTTTGGGCGAAACGCTGGCTCCTGCGATTGCAAAAGCTAATGTTATATATATCAATACTGGAATCCTTTGTAAAGCGATTTTACGGAAATCGCAGTAAAATGTATTATTAGTCCATGAACTTAATCTACGCGACGACTGGATGGGAAGTTAAACTTGACGGCTTATTAATAATAAAACGAAAGGTTGGATTTTCTAATGCAAAGGTAATAGATAAGACAAATTATTATAAATAAGGAGTAACCTAATGACTAAATCCATCATCTGCAAAGACGTCTTCGGTAATCAATACACCGTTCCCGTTGACGAACTAAATATTCGCGTCGGCGTATACGCAGTTATTATTGAGGATAATAAAATACTTTTGGCTAGGCAATGGGACGGTTATAGCTTGATTGGCGGCGGCGTCGAGAAAGGCGAAACTATTGAGGAATCAATTATCCGCGAAGTTAAGGAAGAGACTGGGCTGGCCATCATGCCAGATAAAATCATTCACCAGGCAACTACTTTCTTCAAGCGCAACGCTGAGGCGCAAGCCAACCAGTCAATCCAACTGTACTTTACCCACAGCCAGCTGTACGGGCAAATCAATAACGACAACATAACCGACAGCGAAAAAACCTACACCAACGGCACGCCGAAGTGGGTTGATCTGGACAAAATTGACGACATAAACTTCCGCCATAGCGTGAGTTTGAGAGCGATTTTAGGGGCGTATGGTGAGAGCAAATAAGTAAAGCATAGGAGCCTGCGTAAATAGTATCGAATGACGTATACTTATATCATGACAAATCAGTCCCACCCAATTCACTTCATCACCTCCAACCAGCGCAAGTTCGCCAGCCTCCAAAAACTCCTCCAATCGCTCGGTATTGACCTACAGCAACTTGACTATGATTTTGACGAGGGGCGGGGGCTGGATATTCAAACGATTGCCAAAAGTAAACTATCTCAAGCCAAGAAAGCTTTTCCAAACAAGCGCCTGATCGTTGATGATCGCGGCTTTTTCATCCCAGCGCTGAAAGGATTTCCGGGGCCGTTTGTTAAATTGTTACTGGATAGTTTTAGCTATCCCGGTATTATCAAATTAATGCAAGGTGAAACTGATCGCCGAGCTCTCCTTTCTTTTGCGGTTGGCTATTTTGACGGCGAAAAAGACCACATTTTCGTAGCCAATGAAGAGGGATTTATCATTGACGAGCCGCGTGGCGATAATCTCCATGGCTGGACGGAATTGTTATATATTTATGGACATCCGAGCTTTCCTGGCCGCAGCTTGGCAGAGCTGAATGATGAGGAGTGGAAAGAGTACTTGGCGGCAATTG
>ERZ772948.2168-NODE-2168-length-10222-cov-10.505852_pt1 | contig 10222 bp, 7 predicted proteins | sample MGYA00511945_ERZ772948 | MGnify/ENA primary metagenome ERZ772948 (study PRJEB29015, sample SAMEA2737927) | human oral metagenome | biome: human oral; feature: human-associated habitat; material: dental | place: China | collected 2141 ... | reverse complement strand
CGTCGCCGCCGTTGTTGTCCTTGTCCTTGCCGTCGCCGCCGTTGTTGTCCTTGTCCTTGCCGTCGCCGCCGCCGTTGTTGTCCTTGTCCTTGTCGCCGTTGCCGTCCTGCTGGCCCTGGCCGGGGTTCTCCTTGGAGTCGATGGCGAAGCGGACGAGGCCCTGCTGGCCCTTGTTGTTGACGCCGATGAACTCGCCGCCGTAGACGACGTACTTGTCATTGCCCTCGACGGTCCAGGTGGCCTGGTTCATGCCGGTGTAGGAGCCCACGATGAAGTTGGGGCGGAAGGTCTGCAGAGCCGTGGTGGCGGGCTGACCGGAGAAGTCGCTGTAGTCCGAGGCGTTGTTCGGCTGCACCGTGCCGGTGGCGCTGTTCGCGTAGGCGAGCGCGTTGTAGTAGGTCGTGGGCGTGGTGTCGCCGAAGCCGCCGATGTTGGAGCAGTCGTGCGGGTGGCCCGCGATGTAGACGACGCCGCCAGCGGGGTGGATGTCGTAGGTGTCGCCGTGGCAGTCGGCCATGTAATCGAGGTCGCCGGTGGACCAGTTGGCTCGGAACATGCCCTCGAAGGTGCCCTCCTGGGAGTAGGCCGAGCCGTAGAGGCCCTGGTCGTCCGACTTCAGGGACATGATCGCGGCGTAGGTGCCGGAGTTGTGGATGACCGAGTTGATGTTGGTCGGCTTGAGGACCCCATCGGAGCCGAGGATCGCCATACCGGGGTTGGAAGCGCCGTCGACCTCGCTGAAGGAGCCGCCGATGGCCACCTGGGTGCCGTCGGGCGAGACGGTGACGGAGCGGCCCAGGCCCCGGCCCACCCGGGGCGCGAAGTTGGTCAGGGCGAGGGTGGGCAGGCTGACGGCGGCCGCGCGGTAGCGGGCCTCGTTGTTGACCTGGGTGAAGGCACCGGTGAAGTAGAGGGTGGCGCCGTCGGGGGAGACCTCGACGTCGCGCACCTCGGTGTTGGGGGAGATGCCGAGGCTCACGCGCTTGCCATCGGAGGCGGTCACGGCGCCGAGGCGGTAGGTGTCCTCGCCGTTGACGCTGGTGAAGTTGCCGCCGAGGTAGAGGGTGCTGCCGTCCTTCGAGGCGTCGATGGAGTAGACGACGCCGTTGGTGGTGGGCGCCCAGTCGAGGAGCGCGCCGGTGGTGATGTCGTAGGCCATCGCGTTGGACCGCGGGGTCTCGCTCTCGCCCTCCGCGGCGCCCGCCGGGCGGGCGCTGGAGAACTCGCCGACGGCGTAGACGGTGTTGCCGACAATCGCCTGGTCCCACACGACGCCGTTGATCTGCGCCGTCGGGAGGGCGGTCGGGGAGGCGATCGCGACCTCTCCCGCCGCGCCCTGGGCATCAGCCGCGTGAGCAGCGGGGCTCGCGAAGGGGAGGACAGGCATGACCGCCAAGGCGATGGGGAGCGCGACGGCCAGGGCGAGCCTGCGGGCATGAGTACGTAGACGCATCAAGGTTTTCCGTTCAAGGCTTGGGGGAGACAGGGACAGCATCTGGCTAGGGCGCCGAGCGTCGCCGTGGGAGCTCGGATGGGCCAGGCACCGCCCCAGACACTAACACTCAGATAACTTTCAGGTAACGAAGGATCTCTCAGGGATTCCCCCAAGATCACTACCTTCGTCTATCCGGTTCCACCGAGAGTACTCCGGATATCACACCACGTCAGGTACGTCTTTCCATCCATTGAGACAGCGATCCTGCCCCCGGCGTGCCCGAACCCCGCATCCCGTTCCGAGCGCGGCGCGCGAGGACCGAGCAGGCCTACCGCGCGAGGAGATCCGTCCGCTAGCCTAGTGATACACAACACACTCGACCTGAGTCAGCCGAGGAGGCATCATGTCCCGATCATCCGCCTTGGCGCCGCTCGGTGCCCTCCTGCTCGCTCTTGGCATATCCGCCTGCGGAGGCGACGCCGCCGTCTCCCCCCACGACCCCATCCGCCTCCGACGCGCAAACCACCGCCAGCGCAGGCAGCACGGACAGCGCCTCCACTGCCCCCGCCGCCCCCGCGTCGCAGGGCGCCAAGGCCTCGGACGCCGCTGGTACGAGTGGGGCCACTGCGGCTCCGTCCGCGGCGCCGGGCGGCCGGACGGCATCGCGCCCAATTCGTTCCCCGCGCACTGAGGCCGCCAGGCCCCCGCGGCCAGGCGGGCTCGGTATCATGGCCGGGTTCCCACGCGACGGCCCCGCGCCGTCGTCGTCCGTGGGCCGCGCCGCCGGCTCGCCCAGGACTCCCTGAACCCAGCGCCCGGCGCCCTGGCCGCGCGCCCCGCTCGAAAGGCCCGGATGTGACCACAGCCTCCCCCGACCGACTGCGCATCGCGATGATCGGAACCCGCGGCGTGCCCGCCAGGTACGGGGGCTTCGAGACGGCCGTCGAGGAGGTGGGCAGGCGCCTGGCCGCCAAGGGCCACAAGGTGCTCGTCTACTGCCGCAACCCCGAGCCGGGCACGCCCCTGCCGCGGACCTACCTCGGTATGAGGCTCGTCGAGCTGCCCGCCATGCGCAAGCGCAGCCTCGAGACCCTCTCCCACACGGCGCTGAGCACCGCGCACCTCCTGCGCCGCGTCCACCCCGACGCCGCCATCGTCTTCAACGCCGCCAACTCCCCCTTCCTGCCCGCCCTGCGCGCCGCCCGCATCCCCGTGGCCACGCACGTCGACGGCCTGGAGTGGCAGCGAGGCAAGTGGGGGCCCACCGGCAAGCGCTACTACCGGGCCGCCGAGGCCCTGGCCGTGCGCTACTCCGACGCGCTCATCGCCGACGCCCAGGGCATCGCCGACTACTACGACACCGAGTTCAACGCCCCCACCGACCTCATCGCCTACGGCGCCCCGCGCATCCACGCCGGCACCGACCGGCTGGCCGAGCTGGGCCTTGAGGCGGGCCGTTTCCACCTCGTGGTGGCCCGCTTCGAGGTGGAGAACCACGTGGACGTCGCCGTCGAGGGCTACGCGGCCTCCAGCGCCGACTACCCGCTCGTCGTCGTCGGCTCGGCGCCCTACGCCAACGAGTACACCGAGCGGATCCGCTCCCTGGCCGACGACCGGGTGCGCCTCCTCGGGGGGCTGTGGGACCAGGAGCTCCTCGACCAGCTCTACGGCGGGGCAGCCGTCTACCTCCACGGCCACTCCGTGGGAGGGACCAACCCCTCGCTGCTGCGCGCGATCGGGGCGGGGGCCGCCGTCGACGCCTTCGACGTCTCCTTCAACCGGGAGGTCCTCGGCGAGGCCGGTCGGTACTGGACCACCGCCGACGACGTCCGCGCCCTCATCGAGGCCGCCGAGGCCGACCCCGCCGGCACGGCCGCGCGCGGCGAGCTCTCACGCGAGCAGGCCGAGCGCTACGACTGGGACGCCGTCGCCGATTCCTATGAGGCGCTGTGCCGCCGCCTGGCCCTCACCGGCCCGGTGAGACACCGTCCCTCCGGACGCAGGACGGGGGCGTTCCCCGCATGAGCACGATCCTCGTCGCGCACCCCTCGCCCGATCTGTACGGCTCCGACCTGCAGCTGGTCGAGACCATCCACGCGCTTGTCGGCGCGGGCCACCCGGTCAGGGTGGCGCTGCCCTCGCATGGGCCACTCGTCGCGGTGCTGCGCGAGGCCGGGGCCAGAGTCGCCCTCATCCCCTTCACGGTGCTGCGCAAGGCGCTTCTCAACCCGCGCGGGCTCGCAGGGCTCGGCGCGGGGGCGGGGCCGGAGGCTCTGCGGCTGGCGAGGATCATCCGCTCCTCCGGCGCCCAGGCGGTCCTGACGAACACCGTCACGATCCCGACCTGGCCGCTGGCCGCGCGCCTGGCCGGGGTGCCCGTCATCGCCCATGTCCATGAGGCGGAGGACTCCCAGCCCCTCGTCATCCGCGCCGGCCTCAACGCGCCGCTCGTCGCCGCGCGCTTGGTCGTCGCCAACTCGGGGGCGGCCCGGGACGTCCTCCTATCCGCCCAACCCCTGCTCAAGAACCGCACGAGGGTCATCCACAATGGGGTACCGGGGCCCGTGGTGCCGCTCCCCCCGCTGCGGGATCGGGCGGCGGGCGATCCCTTCCGGGTGGCCCTCATCGCGAGGCTCTCCCCCCGCAAGGGGATCGACGTCGCCTTGGACGCGATCGGCCTGCTGCGCTCCATGGGTGTCAACGCGAGCCTCTCGGTGGCCGGCTCGATCTTCCCCGGATACGAGTGGTACGAGGAGCAGTTGAGGGAACGGATCAGCCAGCCGGACCTGAGCGGCGCCGTCGAGCTGCTGGGATATGTCAACCCGACGTGGCCGATCCTGGCCGATGCTGATGCGGTCATCGTCCCCTCGAGGGCCGAGCCCTTCGGCAACACGGCGGTCGAGGCGCTGCACGCTGGGCGTCCGCTCGTGGCCTCACGCGTACAGGGCCTCATTGAGGTGGTGAGGGATGGGAGCACGGGGTTGCTTGTCGAGCCCGAGTCGCCGGAGGCCCTGGCGGCGGCGCTGGCCGAGATCGAGCGCGACCCCGCCCGGGCCCGCGAGCTCGCGGCGGCGGGGAGGGAGGACGCCGCCGAGCGATTCTCCGTCGAGCGCTACCGCGACCAGATCGCCGACGCCGTCGAATCCCTCCTCTAACAACCCCCACTTATCACCGAGACCGGGCGAACAGCACCGCGAGACCGGTTCCCTGTCCACAGGGGCGGTGAAGGACACGCCCCCTCAATCAGCCTGTGGATATCCACCCGGTCTCGGCGTGCTGATCGCCCGGTCTCGCGGGTTAGAGGGCGCGCATGTCCCGGTACCACTTGGGCAGGGCCAGGGCCAGGTAGCCGGCCGAGCCCAGGAGCATGAGCGCGTAGAGCACGAGGAAGGGCACCGGCGCCCACCGCAGCGCGAGCACGATGCACAGCAGCCCGTAGTCCGTGGGCGCGGACAGGATCGACTTGAGCAACCCCGCGCGCCCCTCATCCTTGGCCAGCGGCGTTCCCCCGTTGTAGCGCAGCTGGTAGGTGAGGATGTACGTGAAGAAGTGGACGTTCTGCACAGCGCTGTAGGCCAGCGGCAGCAGCAGCAGGGCCGGGCGCTCCTCGACGACGCCGGCGAAGCGGAACAGCGAGATCGCGATCGCCAGGTGGAGGCTGGAGAGCTTGATCGCGTCGGCGACGTGGTCGAGCCACTCCCCCGCCTTCGATCCGCCGTGGCGCAGCCTGGCCAGCTGGCCGTCGGCGGAGTCGAGCGCGTAGCCCAGCACGAGCAGGCCCGCCGTCGCCAGCGCCGCCCACACAGTCAGCGGCAGGGCCGCGATGAGGACGACGCCGGTCATCGTGCAGGCCGCGGACAGGATGGTCACCTGGTCCGGGGTGGCGCCCAGGCGATGGGCGATCGCGGCGAGCACCCGCCCCAGCGGGCGGTTGACGAGCCGCGAGTACAGGGGCGCGCCGGCCTTGGCCTTCTGCGCGCTCGACAGCGCCCGGATCGACTCGGCGATGCTGGGGCGCGCGGCACTGGCGGGGTCGGCGGGAGTGGCGGGGCGAGCGGGGCCCGCGGGCTTCGAGGGGTTCATGAGGTCTCCAACTATGCGGGGTTGAGGATCAGGCAGGGGCGGACTGGGGGTCGGCGGCGGGCGCCGCCCCCTCCTCGGCGGCCAGGCGACGACGGCGCTCCAGGTCCCGGCGCACCCACCAGACGTAGGGGATGAACTGGCAGACAACCACGGAGATGACGGAGCCGAGGACGGGCCCGGCCGGCCCGAAGGGCGCGATGAGCGCCCAGGACAGGGCGAAATTGACAGGGACGAGCACGAGGACCGGCACCACCTGGAAGCGCAGGCCTCGCGGGTCCGTCATGTACATGCCCAGCGGGTACTTGGCCGCCTCGACGATGACCGACGCGGCGAACGAGACGATGAGCAGCAGCGGCAGGTGGATGGCACCATCGGACAGGATGCCCGCGGCCCAGGGGGCGAGCAGGCCCATGGCCAGCGCCATCGCGGTGCCCGCGGATGCGAAGATCCCTGCGGGCCTGAAGGGGCTGGTGATCTGCCCGGCCGAGCGCGCTCGCGCGAAGACCGGCCACATGGCCACGCCGGCGGCGACGACGGTCTGCGTGAGCAGGTTGAACAGGGTGCTGGCGAGGTTGTATTGCGCCAGCGCGTCGGAGGCCCCCAGGTGGCTGAGGAGGATGCGGTCGGTCTGAAAGGCGATGGGCAGGACGAGCGACTGCAGGAGCTGGGGCCCCGCGGTGTTGATGACCTTGACGCCGGGGGCCTCGCGCAGCCGGGGGACGTCGCGGGCGGCCTCGCGCAGGAGGGGGCCGGTGGCCCGCCATGCCACGACGATGCAGATGAGCGAGACCAGGGTGTTCGCCAGGTAGGAGTAGATGGAGACGGCGTTGCCCGAGTCCAGGCGGGCCAGGATCGCCAGCAGGAGGAGGGTGGTCATCGCCGGGGAGACGACGCCGGAGCTGATGACCTGGGTGGCCGAGCGGCCCAGTCCGACGACGATGCGCTGCCCCACGCTCAGCGGCAGGGCGAGGGAGTAGATGATGAGGCAGATGGTGGCGGTGGCGCCGCCGCCGTCCATGAGGCGGGCACCGAGCAGCGTGGGCCAGGCCCCCAGGAGCTGGATGACGACGCCAGTGGTGCAGATGACCACGGTGGAGGCGAGCAGGACGCGGATGGCGGTGGTCAGGGTGCGGCGCAGCGTGGAGTCGTGCGCGGGGTCGGTGGAGCCAGCGACAACGTTGAGGATGACGGCCCCGATGCCCAGATCGGTGAAGGGCATGAGCGTGGGGAAGGTGGCCAGCAGGCCGTACTGGGCGTAGGCGTCGGCGCCGAAGTGGCTGAGGATGAGCCGGGTGTTGATGAGGCCGAAGACGCCCGCGACGACCATGACGATCATCTTCGCGCCGGCCGTGCGGCCGACCGAGGCCCAGGGCCCGGATCTCCGGGAGGCAGGCTGGGCAGGCATAGCGGCACCTCGCTTAGCAGGGCAGGGACCAGCGTCAGGGACGCCGCGGGAACGGCCAGACTCTAGCAGCCGACCCTTCCACGCCCCTGGGGGCGCAGGGCATTTGGCGCCATTCCGTGACCGAGGGGACGTCCTCGCAGGTCCCGAGCGCCGCTCCGCCGCACGGCGGCGCATCTCACACTGGGACGCCCAACCGCGAAACCACAGGCCAGAGGTCTGGACCTCTTGGCGCCCGTCTCCAAGGATGTCCACAGAGCAAGACGATCCGTGCAGGTCAGAGGTGGTTTTCCGCCAGAGGGCGCGGCTTGGCGCCACCGGGAGCGCCCACCCGCGCTTTAACCATTGCCGAAGCCGCATACCCGGGAGATAGAATCTGCTTAGCACTCTGAAACACGACGACTGACGACGAATCTGATCCGTCGTTCCCATGAAACGTCCGATCTCCAGGCTCCCAGCGGGTCGCTCCCTGCGGCTCTGACCCGCATTACGTAGTCTGACCAGGATATTTCTCGTTCCGGGTCCCCTCCCCGACCATCCCTCGCATACTTCAACAGGAGCCCTGATGTACCTGAATGATGTTGCGGCCACTATTCGGCCAGAGACAGGCATGCCCTTGGCGCGCCTGCCCCTCGCCCAGCCCACCCATGGCCGTCTCGCATGGTCCTCCATGCGCCGAGACCTCCTGGCCTGGATCGTGCTCAGTGACCTCGTCGCGATCACCGCCCCCGCCTGGATCGCGCTTCCCTTCGGCGGCGCGGGCGCCACCCTCGCCGCCACGACCGTGGGCCTGCTGATCGTCGTCGGCACCTGGGGCCTGGGCGGTCTGGGCGCCGCCGTCGTCGACCACGGCTCGGTCCCGCTGCCCACCCTCCTCGGCCTGAACCTGCTGGCCCTGCCAGTCAGCCTCCTGGCCCACCGCGCCCTGGGCTCCTCCCTCGGCCCGATCGCCGTGGGCTGCCTGCTCACCGCCCAGTTCCTCCTCATCCTCATCGGCCGGGTGATCGAGTCCGGGCACCTGCGCCGCCGCCGCATGGACGGCCACGCCCTGCGCCGCACCCTCATCGTCATGGGCCCCGGCGCCGAGCCGATGCTCCACGAGATGCGCCGCCACCCCGCCGACGGCTTCCTCGTCATCGGCTACCTCTCCTCCGGCGTTCCCGGCAGCCTCCGCAACGCGATGGCGGTGCCCGACGCCGAGGGCCTGGCCCAGATGGTCAGCGAGGAGATGATCGACGTCGTCATGACGCTCGGCGCTGTCGCCCCCGATGACCTGCGCTCCCTCATGCGCGGCCTCGAGGGCACCCACGTGCGCCTCATCGTCGCCCCCGGGCTGCAGGACGTCGTTCCCGGGCGCCTGATGGGCCTTCCGGTCACGCACGGCTGGACGGCGCTCATCGGCGTCAAGACCCGCCGCACCCGCGAGGCCGGCAAGAAGGCCGTCGACCGCGTCGTCGGGCTGGCGCTCCTGCTGGCGGCCTCCCCGATCATCGGGATCGCCGCTCTGGCCGTGCGCCTGGAGTCGCCCGGCAGCCCCTTCTACTCCCAGACCCGCGTGGGCCTGAACGGCACGCACTTCACGATGTGGAAGCTGCGCTCCATGTACGCCGACGCCGACGCCCGCAGAGCGGCGCTCATCGCCCGCGGCGGCGACTCGGGCAACCAGGTCCTGTTCAAGGACTCCCGGGACCCCCGGATCACCCGCGTGGGCCGGATTCTGCGCCGCACCTCCCTGGACGAGCTCCCCCAGCTCATCAACGTCGTGCGCGGCGAGATGAGCCTGGTGGGGCCGCGCCCGGCACTGCCCAGCGAGGTCGCCCAGTACGACGACGAGGCGCGCCGCCGCCTCCTCGTGCGCCCCGGCATGACGGGCCTGTGGCAGGTTTCGGGCCGCTCGGACCTGTCCTGGAGCTCCACCGTGGCCCTCGACCGCCACTACGTGGAGAACCGCGGCGCGCTCATCGACGCCAAGATCCTGGCCGCCACCGCGCGCGCCGTCACCGGCGGGAAGGGGGCCTACTGATGATCGTCGGCTACGTCCCCGGTGGCTTCGACATGCTCCACGTCGGCCATCTCAATATCCTCACAACCGCGGCGGCGCACTGCGACCGCCTCATCGCCGGAGTCGCCACGGACGCGTCCCTGGAGCGGATGAAAGGCCGGGGTCCGATCGTGCCCCAGCACGAGCGGATGGCCCTCGTCCAGGCCCTGCGGATGGTCGACCACGTCGTGCTCGATCACGATCAGGACAAGCGCCTGGCCTGGCGAACCGCGCCATTCGATGTACTCTTCAAGGGAACGGACTGGCGCGGCACCGACAAGGGCCGTCTGCTCGAGGAGCAGATGGCGGAGATCGGAGCCCGCGTCGTCTACCTGCCGTACACGCCGACGACCTCGTCGACGATGCTGCGCAGAGCCCTCCTCCAAGAGGTGGCTTCGCCCGAGCCCGAGGCGGTGAAGGCCACTGCATGAGGGGCGGTTCCATGATCACCAACGCGAAGGGAATGCGCGCGTGACCGCCACCACGACCCAGGCGCCGAAGCGGAATCAGCGACGGGCGCTCCCCGCGCCCACGCCGTCGGCGTCCCCGGGGGCCCGCCTCCTCGCCGTCGTCATCGACATCCTCGTGGGACTCGTCATCGGCGCGATCATCACGCTGGTCGCCAAGAGCTCCCTGGGACTCCTCCTCGCCGCGGGCGCTGCTGCGGTGGGGCTCATCCTCGTCCGCTTCGTGCTCATCGCGACGACGGGCTGGACGCCCGGCGGCAGGATCGTCGGCGTGCGGATGGTGGACGCCTCGAACGACGAGCCCTCCTTCGTGGGCGCGTTCGTCCACGCCGACCTCATCCTCATCACCGCTGGCATCGGCGGGCTGTTCATGCTGCGCAGCGCGGCGAAGGACCCCGAGGGCATGGGCTGGCACGACCGCCTCAGCCGCATGCGCCTCATCTCCACGAAGGCCTCCAGCGCGGCCCGGCTGCCGCGCGGCGCCCAGGAGCCGTCCTCCGGCCGCCCCACCCCCTCCGCGTCCAGAGCCCGGTCCACCACCTGGTCCGATGAGCCGACGGCGATGATGACTCCCTCGGCCGTGCCCTCCGTCGAGCGTCTCATGGGGGCCGACGGCGCCAGCGCCGCCCTGGCCGAGCCCGCGCCGACCACGCCCTCGGCGGTGCCGTCCGTGCCGCCGTCCTCGGGATCGTCAGCATCCTCAGTGTCGTCAGCGCCTGCGGCAGGCTCGGCCTCGGCCGCCGGGGCGGGCTCCGACTCCGCGCCCCGCACGCGCCGCTCGATCCGCCGCGCCC
>ERZ772948.2165-NODE-2165-length-10235-cov-7.660216_pt1 | contig 10235 bp, 10 predicted proteins | sample MGYA00511945_ERZ772948 | MGnify/ENA primary metagenome ERZ772948 (study PRJEB29015, sample SAMEA2737927) | human oral metagenome | biome: human oral; feature: human-associated habitat; material: dental | place: China | collected 2141 ... | reverse complement strand
CGGGAGCGTTGCAGTTTGAAATTGAAAAAGCTGAGTCCTGTCGCATACAGAACCCGGCTTGCACAGAGCGCCTGAAAAGGCTTTTATGAGTGTCCAAGATTTTGGGGCCAGTTCAAATGGATTTGAGGCTTTCAGACGACCTTTTTGTATTGTTGCTTGTATTGGCAAGGATTTAAGGCAGTTTCAAGAAGTTTTCGCGGTAGTAGCGCATTTCCTCGATGCTTTCGAGAATGTCGTCCAAAGCCTGATGCGAACCGCGTTTTATCACGCCTTTGGCAACGGGCGGATTCCAACGTTTAGCGAGTTCTTTCAGGGTGGACACGTCCAGATTGCGGTAGTGGAAATACGCTTCGAGGCGCGGCATGTATTTGACCATGAAGCGGCGGTCTTGATGGATAGAATTGCCGCACATAGGCGTGGCTTTTTCGGGAATCCATTGCGCGATAAAGTCCAGCAGTTTCTGCTCCACTTCCGCTTCGGTGAGTTGCGATTCGCGCACGCGCCGGGTTAATCCTGTACGACCGTGGGTGGCGGTGTTCCATTCGTCCATGCCGTCGAGCAGTTCGTCGCTTTGGTGGACGACATAAACTTCGGACTGCGCCAAGACGTTCAAATCGGAGTCGGTAATAATCATGGCGACTTCGATAATGCGCTCGCGTTCGGGGTCAAGCCCGGTCATTTCCATATCGAGCCAGCAGAGGTTGCTTGCGTTTTGAGTCATTTCAGACGACCTTTTCCGTTGAAAACAATGGGCGGCATTATAAGGGATTTGATGTGCAAAGGTCGTCTGAAAAGGTTTCAGACGACCTTCGTTTTCCGTCAGGACGACAGGTTATCTCTTGTTTTCTATACCGAAACCGCCTCAATTTGCTATAATGCCCAGTTTCATCAAACCGCAATACCACACTTTAAAGGACAAAAAATGGGTTTTCTGCAAGGTAAAAAAATCCTGATCACCGGCATGATTTCCGAGCGTTCCATCGCTTACGGCATTGCCAAAGCCTGCCGCGAACAAGGCGCGGATTTGGCGTTCACCTACGTTGTTGACAAACTGGAAGAGCGCGTCCGCAAAATGGCCGCCGAATTGGGTTCCGAACTCGTGTTCCGCTGCGACGTTGCCAGCGACGACGAAATCAACCAAGTTTTCGTTGACTTGGGCAAACATTGGGACGGCCTCGACGGTTTGGTGCACGCCATCGCGTTTGCTCCGAAAGAAGCTTTGAGCGGCGACTTCCTCGACAGCATCAGCCGCGAAGCGTTTAACACCGCACACGAAATTTCCGCATACAGCCTGCCCGCATTGGCAAAAGCCGCCCGTCCGATGATGCGCGGCAGAAACTCCGCCATCGTCGCCCTGAGCTACTTGGGCGCGGTTCGTGCGATTCCCAACTACAACGTCATGGGCATGGCAAAAGCCAGCCTCGAAGCAGGCATCCGCTTTACCGCCGCCTGCTTGGGCAAAGAAGGCATCCGTTGCAACGGCATTTCCGCCGGTCCGATCAAAACCCTCGCTGCTTCCGGCATTGCCGATTTCAGCAAACTCTTGGGACACGTCGCTTCCCACAACCCGCTCGGCCGCAACGTAACCATCGACGAAGTCGGCAACACTGCCGCCTTCCTGCTCTCCGAACTTTCTTCAGGCATTACCGGCGAAATCACTTACGTTGATGGCGGTTACAGCATCAACGCCCTGAACGATGAAGAGGCGTAATTATTTGTAATATTTCGTAGAAAAAGACAACTTATTACGCAAAAATCCGTCTGAATAAGTGGTGTAAAAAAGTTACACTTCGATTTCAGACGGTTCTTTTTTCATATAAAAGGCGGCATATTTCGGGAATTTTGTCATATATACAAATTTTAACTTTTATAAATTTTGTTTAACGAATAACACGATACCATGCCTGCCGGTTTGGAAAAGCCCGTCCGTCGCTTCGGACGCACTTTTTTAGAAATTTCACTTTATTATCCACAAACATACAGGAGGACATTTATGTCTATTGCTTCAGAATTCAAACAGTTTATTATGCGCGGCAACGTTATCGACTTGGCAGTCGGTATGGTCGTCGGTACTGCGTTCAGCGGCATTGTTAAATCTTTGGTTGACGACGTAATCATGCCCCCTATCGGTCTGTTGATCGGCGGCGTTGACTTCTCCAACCTGTTCATCACCCTGAAAGACGGCGCACAAGCCGCTCCGGAAGGCGGCTATGCCAGCTTGGCAGCAGCACAGGCAGCCGGTGCCGTTACTCTGAACCTCGGCCTGTTCATTAACTCCGTTATCAGCTTCCTGATCATTGCTGCTGCGATTTTTGCCGTTATCAAAGCGTTGAACTCCATGAAAAAAGCCGAAGCACCTGCCGAAGAAGCACCTGCAGAGCCTAGCGAAGAAGTATTGCTGTTGCGCGAAATCCGCGACTCTCTGAACAAAAAATAATCTTTTGAAGATTTGAAATAAAAGGTCGTCTGAAACCACATGTTTGGTTTCAGACGACCTTTTGGTATCCATCTGCCTTTGATTTTAAAGCAGGTGATAAGGTTCGGACTTGTGGGAAACACACGTTACGGGCTTGTTTCTCCTAAAGCCTGAACCGTATCAATAAAAGAAAGGTCGTCTGAAACCTAAAATCGGTTTCAGACGACCTTTGCTTAATTAATATTAAGCGTTGATGTTTATTGCAGACGCTTGGCTTCGTCTAAGACGGCGTTGACGACATCGGCACCGAAGAGGGCGTTGACATCGGTTTCGTCGAAGACGTATTTGGCATGGCAGAAGTCGCAGTCGATTTGGATGCTGCCTTGTTCGGCGACCACGCCGCCGACTTCTTCGCCGCCCAGCATGAGCAGCATATCGCTGACTTTCCCGCGCGAACAGGTGCAGGCGAATTCGATGCTTTCCGGATCGAAGACGCGCGGAGGGGTTTCGTGGAAGAGACGGTAGAGGACGTGTTGTGCGTCCAGTCCAGTCAGTTCTTCGGGAGTCAGGGTTTGAACCAGCGTGCCGACGTGTTCCCATGATGCCGCGTCAGGTTCTGTCTCAGGCAGGCGTTGCACCAAAAGTCCGCCGCAGGCATCGTCTGATGAGGCAAGGACGATTTGGGTATCGAGCTGTTCGGAGCGTTTGGTGTAGTTGATAAGCATTTGGGCGATGCTGCCGCCTTCGAGCGGGACGACGCCCTGCCAAGGTTCTGCGTCTTTGGGCTGAAGGGTGAGGACGAAGACGCTGTTGCTGCCGAGAAGGTCGGTCAGGCTTTCGTCGTCGTTGATTTCGGCGGTTTCGTCCCAGCGCGCGGTGGCGCGGACGGTTTGGTCGGAAGTGGCTTCGACGACGAGCATTTTCAGACGACCTTGCCCTTGAACTTGGACGATGAGCGTGCCGTCGGTTTTGAGGTTGCCGGACAGGAGCGCGCCTGCGGCAAGGAGTTCGCCCAAGGCGCGGCGGATGGCGGCGGGATAGTGTTTTTGTCCGACGATGTGTTTCCATACGTTTTCAAGGCGGACGTGCAGACCGCGAACGGGCATATCGTCGAAGATGAAACGGGTGCGGATGTCGGCGTGGTTGATCTGGGTTTGCGGCATAAATTCCTCTGTTATATCTGGATGACGGATTGACGGCTATATGGTTGCGTCCGCAGGGAAATCAAGGTCGTCTGAAAACGTTTTGGCGAATCCTGCGCCCTTGGTTTTCAGACGACCTGTTTGTTTTTGAACTGATTGATGATTTGAGCAAACGTGCGGCTAGTGTTTCCCCGACCGCCACACCGACCAGATAATCCACAGGCTGTTGGCGAAGGCGATCAGGTAGCCGACGAAGCCGATAAACTTGGGGCCGGTCTCTATACTCATGACGATGGACGAGCCGATAATCAGGGCGGCGGTGACGATGCCCATGGTCAGGCGGTTGGCGGCGCTGTCGATTTGATGGCTGATGCGGTCTGACTGCTTGAGGTCTAGGGTGATGCCGAATTTGCCTTTTTGCAGCATTCTGGTCAGCCTGAAGAAGTCTTGCGGCAGCGACTCTGCCATTTGCAACAGGGTGCGCAGTTGCGTTTTGGCGTTGCGGGCGATGTGGGCGGCGGAGGCTTGTTCTTTGACGGCGGCTTCGGTGATGGGTTTGGCGCGTTCGAGCAGTTCGATACTGCCGTCGAGCCGTTTGACGACGCCTTCGAGGGTGATGAGGGTTTTGAAGAGCATCACGAGGTCGCCGGGCAGGGTCAGCCCGTGGCGGCGCATGATGGAAGTGATGTCGTTGATGACTTGGCTGACGCGCAGGTCGCGGATGGGCGTGTGTTCGTAGTTGAGCAGCATTTCCAAAACGTCTGCACCGAGCAGGTTTTCGTCGGGCAAATCGCCCTGCGCCCAGTCGCTGAGAACGTATTGGATGAGCAGCGCGTCGTTGTTGGTCAGGGCGTTGATAAGGTTGAGGATTTCGCGGCGGCGGGTGTTGCCGAGGTGTCCGACCAGCCCGAAGTCGATGAAGGTGATGCCGCCGTTGTCGTTGATAAAGATGTTGCCCGGATGGGGGTCGGCATGGAAAAAGCCTTGCCGCAGCATCATGGTGAAGAGGGTGTCGGTAATCCGTCCGGCAAGAGCACTGCGCAAGGTGTGCGGCATGGCTTCGAGGTCGGCGTCTTTCAGGAGCGTGCCGCCGATGTAGTCTTGTACGAGGATGTGCCGGTTGGAAATGTCGGGATAGACGGCGGGGATGCGGACTAAGGGGTCGTCTGAAAAGGTCTGACCGAAGCGCTGCATATAGCGCAGCTCTACCGATAAATCGGTTTCTTTTGCCAAACTCTTGGCAAAATAGGCGACCATCAATACGGGCTGGTAACGGCGCACTTCGGGGATTTCGGATTCCATCAGTCTGGCGAGGTGGTTCAAAATCCGCAGATCCGCCTGAATGACCGGCTCGATGTCGGGGCGTTTGACTTTGACGGCGACGGCGGTTCCGTCTAAAAGTTCGGCGCGGTGTACTTGTGCCACCGACGCGCTGCCTGTGGGTTTCGGGTCTATGCTGCGGAACACTTCGGAAACGGGCTTGCCCAGATAGGCTTCGACCAAAGTATAGATTTCAGACGACGGTATCGGCGCGACGTTGCTTTGCAGTTGTTCGAACTCTTCAATCCACTCCGCCCCGAAAATATCGACCCGCGTGGACAATACCTGACCGAGTTTGACGAAGGTCGGACCCAGCTCCTCAAACGCTTTGCGGAAGCGTCGCGGCGTACTCATATAACGGCTGTCGGGATGCACTTCGTCCCCGCCCGCCGCGCCCAAACGGATACGCTGCACAAAGCCGCCCAAGCCGTATTTCGTCAGCACGGTAATAATTTCGCGCATTCTGGAAAAGTCGCGCATAGCGAGCAGAGTAGGTATCATCATTGGTTGGGTATCTTCGCAAAAATTTTTATAAACAACGCTTTAACGCAATATAACAGACGCTTTTTTGCCAAACATCCTGTTTTTTATATACAATCGCCTGAATATCCCAGATACAGAATAACATAATAGCAGGCGGCAGACAGGTCGTCTGAAAATGGAATCAGTCAAACATGAAAGCCTTATCCAGGCTGGCGGCACTATTGGCTTCGGTCTATGTGCTGTCCGGCATTCATTTTGCAAACGCCGACGATCTCGATTCGTTCGTCAGAAGCAGACAGCAGGTTTTAAACCAATTTGAAGATGCAAAACAGCCTGCCCCTGTACAGGCTCCACAGATAAATTTCCAACCCGCGCGCGCAGCAACTCCCGTTGTACATTCCATTCCTTCAGCTCCGGCCGCCCCCGTCCGTGCGTCGAGAAGTTCAGACAGTGCCGACGAACTCATCGGCAGCGCGATGGGGCTTTTGGGTGTTGCCTACCGTTACGGCGGTACATCAGCATCTACCGGTTTCGATTGCAGCGGATTCATGCAGCATATCTTTAGACGCTCAATGGGGCTGAACCTCCCCCGTACCTCCGCCGAGCAGGCAAAAATGGGCGTCGGCATATCCCGCGGCGAATTACAGCCGGGCGATATGGTATTTTTCCGCACGATGGGACGCGGCAGGATTTCCCATGTCGGACTCTACATCGGCAACGACCGTTTCATCCACGCTCCGCGTACCGGCAAACGCATTGAAATCACCAGCCTCAGCAACAAATACTGGAACGCCAAATACGCCTTTGCACGCCGCGTGAAGAAAAACGATCCGTCCCGTTTTCTCAATTAAGTCTAGGAAAGCAACAACGTGAGTATGCCTGAAATGCCAAAATGGTACGACGACGACGGGCAAATCGTATCCTGCACTGAAAAAGTGAAAGTCATGACGGAAAACATGACCGAGCTTTATCAGGCGGCGCAAGACGCATTTGAAGACGCGCTTCTGATGGGCTGCAGTGAAAAACAGTTGCGCGAATACCTGCAAGCCTTGATTGAAGGTGTGGAAAACCCATATCGGAAAGCTTAGTCGGCAATATATTCCCTACAACGGTATGGCTTTTGCCATGCCGTTTTTTATGGACTGTAAAACAGCAAGGTCGTCTGAAAGCTGCAATATGCTTCAGACGACCTTTTTTGCTTGCCCAAATCGGAGCCTGTGTCATGTAATGCAAAGAAACTCTATGATATTTATCAAGATTATGCCAATGCTGAAACTGTAAAGTTTTTTCAGTTTGTCAACAGTCTGCTAGAATAGCGCGTTTTGGCGTTGGGTGTTGTCCCGATGTCGTCTGAAAACAGCTTTGCGGCACTTTGACAGGATAATCCCTTCGGAGAGCCGTATCTAGAAAGGCTTTTTATGGATAACTTTACCGAATTGCTGCACCAATGGGTTCAGAAAATCAACGATCCGATGTGGACAGGGCTGGTGTATGTATTGTTGGGGGCAGGTCTGTTCTTCACACTTGCCACCGGTTTCGTACAATTCCGCCTGCTCGGACGCAGTATCAAAGAGATGCTCGGCGGCCGCAAACAAGGCGATGATCCGCACGGTATTACGCCGTTTCAGGCTTTCGTTACCGGACTTGCCAGTCGCGTAGGCGTGGGCAACATCGCGGGCGTGGCGATTGCCATCAGCGTCGGCGGTCCGGGTGCGGTATTCTGGATGTGGATTACCGCATTAATCGGCATGAGTTCGGCGTTTGTCGAATCTTCGCTGGCGCAGTTGTTCAAAATCCGAGATTACGACAACCATCATTTCCGCGGCGGTCCTGCTTACTATATTACTCAAGGTTTGGGTCAGAAATGGTTGGGTATCGTATTTGCATTGAGCCTGATTTTCTGCTTCGGATTCGTTTATGAAGCTGTTCAAACCAACACCATCGCCGTAACCGCCAAAGCCGCGTGGGGCTGGGACGAACATGCGGTCGGCGTCGCATTGGTCATCATGACTGCACCGATTATTTTTGGCGGCATCCGTCGCGTTTCCCGCTTCGCCGAAATGCTTGTCCCGCTGATGGCAACTTTATATCTGCTGATGGCGCTCTACATCATCATCACCAACATTAGCCTGATTCCGCATGTTTTCGGTCAGATTTTTAGCAGCGCGTTCAAATTTGAGGCTGCCGGCGGCGGCCTGCTCGGCGGTTTGATTTCGCAAACCATGATGATCGGTATTAAACGCGGTCTGTATTCCAATGAAGCAGGTCAAGGTTCTGCGCCTAACGCTGCCGCAGCCGCCGAAGTCAAACATCCTGTTTCCCAAGGTATGATTCAGATGTTGGGCGTATTCGTTGATACGATTATTGTGTGTTCTTGCACGGCGTTTATCGTGTTGGTGTACCAACAACCTTACGGCGATTTGAGCGGCGCAGAGTTGACCCAAGCTGCGATTGTCAGCCAAGTCGGCGCATGGGGCGCAGATTTCTTGGCAATCATTCTGTTTATGTTTGCCTTCTCTACCGTCATCGGCAACTATGCCTATGCCGAATCAAACGTGCAGTTCATCAAAAACCATTGGCTGCTGACCGCCTTGTTCCGCATGATGGTATTGGGCTGGGTGTATTTCGGCGCTGTCGCCAACGTGCCGCTGGTTTGGGATATGGCGGATATGGCGATGGGTACGATGGCATGGATCAACCTTGTCGCCATCCTGCTCCTCTCTCCGCTGGCTTTCCTGCTGCTGAAAGACTACACGGCGAAACTGAAAATGGGCAAAGACCCTGTCTTCAAACTTTCCGAACATCCGGGTTTGAAACGCAAAATCAAATCCGATATTTGGTAAATCAAAAAACCGCCCTGCAAGTAGGGCGGTTTTTTATAGTGGACTGAAATGGCAAAACGCCTGCGCTTATGCTTCCGCATACATACAAAGGTCGTCTGAAAAGCCCTGTTTCGGGTTTTCAGACGACCTTTTATCATGTTCAAACTTTTTTCAAAACCACCATATGCCGTTCTGCATCCAAGCCGGGGACTTGGAGGGCTTCGACGCGTTCGACGGCGACGGTGTCGGGGAGTTTGGCGATTTCTTCTTCGGGGTACACGCCTTTCATGGCGACCCAGCGGCCGCCGTCTTTCAGTAGATGCGCCGTCCAGTTGACGAAGTCGGCGAGTTCGGCGAAGGCGCGGCTGGTGATGATGTCGGCTTGGAAGTCTTGAACGGCTTCGACGCGGCCGCTGACGACGCGGACGTTGGCGAGTCCGAGTTCGATGACGGCTTGTTGTAGGAAGGCGGTTTTTTTGGTGTTGGCGTCCAGAAGGGTGATGTTGAGGTCGGGACGGCAGATGGCGGCGGGGATGCCGGGCTGTCCGCCGCCGGAGCCGACATCCAGCATGGTGTGCGCGCCTTGGAGGTAGGGGAGCAGGGTCAGGCTGTCGAGCAGGTGGTGGCTGACCATTTGCGCTTCGTCGCGCAGGGCGGTGAGGTTGTAGGTCTTATTCCACTTTTTGAGCAGGTCGGTGTAGGCGAGCAGTTGGGTTTGCTGTTCTGCGGATAGGTCCAAACCTAATGCCTGTATTCCTGATTGGAGTTGCTGTGTCGGGGTCATGGTGTTTGTCCGTGTTTGTGTCGGGCGTTATGGTAGCGGAAAAAAAGGTCGTCTGAAAGGCGTGGGTTATTAAGGGATTAGGTTCTCAAGGCGGTGGAGTTGTAGCGTGGGCTTTGCCCGCGAAACTTGTTGTCTGACAATTTGAAACCGTCTTTATTTTCACATTTATTTCGTGGGCAAAGCCCACGCTACGGTTTCAGACGACCTTTGGGTGTTTTCGGGAACGGTTGGTATTTAATTTTCCGAGCGAGCCGTAATGTGGCGACGCTGGCTGAAAATATGGAAAATTTTTCAGACGACCTGAGCAATCAGTTTTCCGTTTGGCGGATCAGCATGTAGGCTGCATCGGACAATTCACCACACGGGGAAACCGTTTCACCGTTTTCATTCAGGATGGTAAAGGATTCCTGTATCCCGCCGATTTCCGCTTCGCCATCCAAGCCGAGCAATAAGGAATACATTACGTCGTCCAATGCCGATTCCAATGCGGAGTCAAACAGACGACGTTGCTTGTCTGTTAATTCCAGCATGTAACTTTTTTTGAAATTCAGCCAGCGTTGGACAAATTCTTCGGCAGGTAGGATGTTGTGATTTGAGGGCATGATTTATCTTTCAGACGCCCTTCCCTGCGTTTTCTAGCATCAGGACAAATTGTGCCAAATCTTGCGGCAGCGGGGCTTTTAAGATGAGTTTTTCGCCTGTCAGCGGGTGGTCGAGGTGTAGCTCGGCGGCGTGCAGGAACATCCGTTTCAAACCGAGTTTCTGGAGGCGTTTGTTGGCTTGGTAGTCGCCGTAACGTTCGTCGCCGGCGATGGGGCATTGCTGGGATTGGAGGTGGACACGGATTTGGTGGGTGCGGCCGGTTTTCAGGGTGGCTTGCACGAGGGTGAGGTGCGAGAGACCGACTTGGTGCAGGAGGTCGTCTGAAAAGCGGTTGAGCACGCGGAAGATGGTGTGCGCGGATTGGCCGTCTTCGTTGACGCGCACCATTTTTTCGCCTTGCGCGCCGGTGTATTTGAACAGGGGCAGTTTGACGTGGAAGCTGTCGTTCGGCAGTTTGCCTACGCCCAGTGCGAGGTAGATTTTTTTGGGGTGGTCGTTGCGGATGGCTTCGTGCAGTTTGACAAGCGCGCTGCGTTTTTTGGCGATCATCAAGAGGCCGCTGGTGTCTTTGTCGAGGCGGTGGACGAGTTCGAGATAGCGGGCTTCGGGGCGGGCGCGGCGGATTTGTTCGATGACGCCGAAGCTCACGCCGCTGCCGCCGTGGA
>ERZ772948.2156-NODE-2156-length-10260-cov-11.646448_pt1 | contig 10260 bp, 9 predicted proteins | sample MGYA00511945_ERZ772948 | MGnify/ENA primary metagenome ERZ772948 (study PRJEB29015, sample SAMEA2737927) | human oral metagenome | biome: human oral; feature: human-associated habitat; material: dental | place: China | collected 2141 ... | reverse complement strand
TCAGCGACGCTGTTCATTGATAGGAAATGGATCATTCTGCAACAAGTGTTGTTGAAGAGAATGAGTCTTCTTTATACACCGCACTGTCTACAACATACATTCCAAAATAACCTTTATGTAGATAGATATCACAAGCGGTCTTATCTTTCCAGTCATAATCGAACCCACTACTAATCAAGACATTTCGCTTCATGTCGGGAAGATAAAAACTATAACAAAAAACACTATTGCTCCTTGACACTCTTCTAACTTTCCCTGTGAATATAGCCCTCTGATTTATCGTTTCCTTTTCTCCGTAAGAAGAGTTGGGATAAAGAATGGTAAAGAACAAAATTCCTAAGAGAAAATAAGAAGGGAGCAAATTGAAGACCATTAACAAGAAGAAGTTAAAAATCCGATTCGAATCATTTCTCAAACTTTTTTTTGATATAAATACTATAACACTTAGAATTACATTCAAAACAAACCAAATTGTTATATAATTTATCTCCCCACTATCAAAAGGAAGCATAGTGTTGTCGTAAAGTTTATTACCTTTCTTAATAAGGAGAAAAGCTACAACAAGGATAGCAGTGAACAAGAGACAACCCAATACTATTCCCGTCCACATGCTTACACGTTCTTTCCTACCAAAGAAGGTAAATCTCTCCCATCGGAGTTTCTCACTAATCAACCAATCTGACCAATTATCATCCTTCATTTCCTTCATAGAGATTCTTTATAAGCAAAAGAGGGTGTGTCAAAATGCAGATTAATAACTTGACAACTTTCAATCTATAAGTAGGATTCTTCTAAAGGCAAAGAAAAGACCATTTCTTTACTCAAAATCGAGTATAGAAATGGTCATTTTTTATTGGATTGTTTCAAACTGTAAGATTATCAAAATGATATTTGCATTTTGACACACCCTCTTTGTTCGTTTTCTGCTTCAACAGCGACCACTTAATCCAATTCCTGAAAAGCCTTGAAGATTTTTGCAGCAATCTCCTTCTGCTCCTCAGCATCAACCTGTACGTGATGCTTGAAATTAACATCTGCCTCGCTGTTCATTGGCAAGAGGTGGATATGTGCATGGTTAACCTCTAATCCCAAGACGACCTGTGCTACCTTCTTACATGGAAAGACCGTCTTTATTGCACGTGCAACCTTCTTTGCAAAAACCTCAAAGGCTGCAAGTTCCTCATCTTCCATATCAAAGATGTAGTCAACCTCCTTACGAGGAATAACAAGTGTATGTCCCTTTGTTACAGGATCAATGTCGAGAAAAGCATAGAACTGTTCGTTCTCTGCACATTTGTAGCTTGGAATCTCACCCGCTGCAATCTTACTGAATATTGTCATACAAACCTCCTTGTTTTATTGTTATGCATCAATTGAGATCTTATCAATACGCAGAGTGATAGTACCACGAGGGATAGTGATTTCAACCTCATCGCCCACCTTCTTATTCAACAAGCCCTGTGCAATAGGAGTCTTGATTGAAATCTTATTCTGCTTCAGGTTAGCCTCTGTCTCACTAACAATCGTATACTTCATCTTAGCATTTGTCTTTACGTTTGTCATCTCAACAGTAGACATAATCTGTACGGCATCAGTGCTCAAACGTGACACATCAACAATCTTTGCTTGTGCCACGGTCATCTTCAATTCAGCAATACGTGCTTCCAGATGACGCTGTGCCTCCTTAGCAGCATCATACTCAGAATTCTCACTCAAGTCACCCTTATCGGCAGCTTCGGCAATAGCAGCAGATGCCTTGGGACGTTCAACAGATTCTAAATACTGCAAATCGGCTACGAGTTTGTCGTAACCTTCCTGTGACATATAAGCCATAATATCTTGTTTTAAAAATTAATCGTTTTTCAATAGACATAAAAAAGATAGAATTCCAACATCAATCTCACTGAATGCCGGAATCCCATATCCTTAAACGTCTTAATCCTTTTATTCTTTTGCAAAGATAGGCTTAAAAAATGACATAACAAAGTTTTAACGGATAAAAATGCTTTTTTATAAGCTATATTTCAACTTTTCTTTCAAACTTTAGTCTTTCTTTCTGGTTATATTCAACTTTCTTTATCTAATTCCTCTTTACATTACATCCGCTATTGCCATCACTTCCTTATCCATCTTATATCTATCTCTTTCGGCAATACAAAGACCTTAGCTTTCTTTTCATTGAAATCACTTGCAAATATAAAAAATACTATCTATATTTGCGACATATATATATCATGACAAGCAAGTGTGCTTAAAAACCTAAGTCTCATTTATTTATAGGAGATTTTATTATGAAAGCATTTGCAATGTTAGGAATCGGAAAGGCTGGTTGGATAGAGAAAGACCGCCCTGTATGTGGACCGATGGATGCCATCGTTAGACCATTGGCGGTAGCTCCTTGTACCTCTGACGTACATACCGTTTGGGAAGGAGCTATCGGAGAGAGGAAAGACATGATTCTCGGACACGAAGCTACAGGAGAGGTCGTTGAGGTTGGCTCAATGGTTAAAGACTTCAAACCAGGAGACAGAGTACTTGTTCCTGCCATCACACCTGATTGGAATTCATTAGAAGCGCAGGCTGGATATTCCATGCACTCGAATGGTATGCTGGCTGGTTGGAAGTTCTCTAACTTCAAAGATGGTGTGTTTGCTGAATACTTCCATGTCAATGATGCCGACGGCAATTTGGCTTTAATCCCAGAAGGACTTGACCCCGTTGATGCCGTTATGCTATCTGACATGGTACCTACAGGCTTCCACGGAGTAGAACTTGCTGACGTGAAGTTCGGAGATGAAGTGCTCGTTATCGGTATTGGACCAGTTGGCTTGATGGCTGTGGCTGGCGCAGCGCTTACTGGTGCATCCTATGTCTATGCCGTCGGCAGCAGAAAGGTGTGTGCTGATGCTGCACGTAAGTATGGAGCAAATGAGATTATCGACTATCACAATGGTCCTATTGCTGAACAGGTAATGAAACTAACTAAGGGACGTGGCGTTGACCGTATCGTCATTGCAGGTGGAACTGTTGACACCTTTGCTGAAGCTGTCACTGTTCTGAAGCCGGGTGGAACTATCGGTAACGTCAACTATCTCGGTTCTGGAGAAACGATTAATATTCCTCGTGTTGAGTGGGGTGTTGGTATGGGACACAAGACCATTAGAGGCGGATTGATGCCAGGTGGTCGCCTCCGTATGGAAAAACTCGCCAAACTGGTTACATCAGGTAGACTGACCCTATCATATCTTGTGACGCATCGCTTCAATGGTTTTGACCACATGGAAGAATCACTTAACCTGATGAAGGACAAACCACGCGATCTCATCAAGCCTGTTGTGGTAATTGATGATAAATTATATTAAACTATCATTTTGTCATATAAATTACTTGATATAAATCAATAATACATCATATACTAAAAAAAGACATTGGAAAAGTTGCAAATATAAAAAATACTCTTTATCTTTGCAACGTGTTTTTCATAGTATTAGATTTAAGGTTAACAAAGGTTGGACTACAGCGGTAGTCCTTTTTTTATGTCTTTAAGTCTGGTATCACAAACCTTTTAACACATTGCAAGATGTAGCCAAGCAGAGAACAACTTATTGTTAGCTAAGAGCTACGACATTAACCCTTTAGAAGATAACAAAAACATATATAGGCTGCTACAGGCGCCAATGAGCATCTGTAACAGCCTATATTCATTATTTAGTTATACTTTCCTTTAAGATATCATCTACCCTTCACCATTTCCAAGAAGTATTCATGCACACGCATATCACTATCCAATTCTGGATGAAAGGCAGTGACAAGCTGGTTCCCTTGGCAAGCAGCAACAATATGACCATCAACTTCTGAGAGTATTTCCACCTCTCCTGTAGCTTCCTTTATATAAGGAGCACGAATGAAAGTCATTGGGATATCGCCATCAATCCCCTTAAAAGGAGCCTCCGTATGGAAACTACCCAACTGACGACCGTAGGCGTTACGAGCAGCAGTCATACGCATTGTGCCCAATCGAGGAGGAACTGGAGCAGACGGACTATTCCCCTCTACCTCACGAGCAAGGAGTATTAAACCCGCACAAGTACCAAAGACTGGCAATCCTGCTTCGATAGCTTCACGGATAGGATCAAGCAAACCAAGGTCACGAAGGAGCTTTCCTTGAGTGGTACTCTCACCACCTGGGATTATCAATCCATCTTTCTCCTGTTGCCAATCCTCCAATCGGCGCACCTCAAAGCAATCAATCCCCAGTTTACGGAGCATCATTTCATGCTCTAAGAATGCTCCCTGCAAGGCAAGAACGGCAATTCTCATTGTCCACGCTCAGCCATGAGCACTTCAATTTCATGCTCGTTGATACCAACCATAGCCTCACCCAAGTCTTCTGACAATGCTGCCAACTCCTTAGGGTTATTATAGTTTGTAACTGCCTTAACGATAGCTGCAGCACGCTTAGCAGGGTCACCACTCTTGAAGATACCAGAACCGACAAACACACCCTCAGCACCTAACTGCATCATCAATGCAGCATCAGCAGGAGTTGCCACACCACCAGCAGCGAAATTCACTACAGGAAGCTTACCATTCTCATGTACATACTTCACGAGGTCGTATGGAGCCTGCAACTGCTTAGCAGCCTCAAAGAGTTCGTCCTCACGCTTACTAACGAGTTCACGAATCTGACTCTGCATCAAACGCATATGGCTAACAGCCTGCACAACATCACCTGTACCAGGCTCACCCTTTGTACGAATCATCGTTGCACCCTCTGCAATACGGCGCAATGCTTCGCTCAAATTACGTGCACCACAAACGAATGGCACCTCAAATTGTGTTTTGTCAATATGATAGATATTATCAGCAGGAGATAGAACTTCACTTTCATCAATGTAATCAATCTCAATTGCCTGCAGAATCTGAGCCTCAGCGATATGACCAATACGGCACTTTGCCATTACAGGAATCGTCACAGCCTCCTGAATACCTTTAATCATCTTTGGATCACTCATGCGCGAAACGCCACCAGCAGCACGAATATCAGCTGGGATACGTTCCAATGCCATTACTGCACAAGCACCTGCAGCCTCAGCGATACGCGCCTGCTCTGGTGTTGTTACGTCCATGATTACACCGCCCTTTAACATCTGAGCGAGGTTGCGGTTTAGTTCTTGTCTATTTGCCATATTACTTTAATTTTTAGATTTCTACCATGTTTCACTCACGAATGAGTGTACATGAAGATGTTATATGTGTTAGTTAATATTAGAAATTCCTTTTAAAACGATGAGAAAAGCGTAAGAACAATACACAGATTTATGACCTTTAAAAGCCTACATGCTGTCCCCTACTTTATTCCGTTAGGCTCTCCCCTCCTTGATGTTACAACTTTGGGGACTTATAGAGTTGCCCCCTACTTTATCCCGTTAGGCTCTCCCCTCCTTGATGTTACAACCTTGGGGAATTATAGAGTTGTCTCCTACTTTATCCCGTTAGGCTCTCCCCTCCTTTGGAGGGGCTGGGGGAGGTCCCCCTACGACCTTCGCCACTCACTCGGAGTCTGTCCCATCTGTTTTCTAAAGAACTTAGAGAACTGAGCTTGTGAGGCAAAACCATGCTCATATGCAATCTCTTGAATGGTCTTCTGTGTCGTTCGAAGCTGACAGGCAAGTGCCTCTGCTAATGTATGATCAATGATACATTTGGGAGACTTACCAGATATTCGATGCGTCACCTGCGACAGATAACGTGGAGAAACATTCAGACAGTCAGCATAAAAGGCAACATCACGATTCGTATGATAATGCAACTGAACAGCTTCTAAGAATTCATTATACAACTGACTACTCCGTCCACTGATATCACTCTTCCTTGCCACAAGCGTTCTGACATACTCCCGAGCATGTTGTAACGCCTCATCCATCGACTCGTCTTGACTAAGATAGACCGCAAGTGCTGATGAAAAGCTATTGGCAAGACCATGCTGTAAAGGATCGTCCAGTACAAATGAGCGTACAGTTCGACTCCCTTCTCCTTTCAACGAAGAACAATCAAAGATTCTTTCAGCCTCTCCTTCTCGCAGAATGACAAGCGAACAAAGTGGCAGCAAACGACAACGAATCTGTGTTATCACGTCATCTGTCATCAATCTGTCACCATTACTTGCCGTCACAATTGGGTCATATATAATATGGTGAGGGCGATACTTCAACAGTGCATCCACCACGACAGCCAAGGTCTCTATGGTTCTAATCATTCCCACCTTTACCGTGTCAGGCTGCATATCATTGATAATCGCCTCTATCTGTCCTCTAACAATCTCCGCAGGAAGGTCATAGAAAGCCTGAATACCCAAGGTATTCTGCACCGTGACAGACGTTACAGCCGACACAGCATACCCTCCCAAGGTTGCTATCGTTCTGATATCAGCCTGCACACCAGAGCCACCAGTGCTATCTGAACCTGTTATTGTGAGAATTGTCTTCAACAGTTTAGGTTTATTGTTTTGCATACAAAGTAAATTGAAAATATTGAAACCTGCAAGAGTTATTCCTAAATTGACAAGAAAAACTACATTTCTGACTTTTATTAGGCTTATCTGTCTAATTACCCTATTAGCCTTACAGCAATCAAAAAGCTTATAGACTCACCTACATCAAAGGAATCTATCCACCCTATTATCATCCACTTTCATTGAAAACCTTTTCATTTTAAGACTTCGAAAACATGTAGACAAGGATTTGAAAAATCATTACATAATTTCAATTAAAACATCTGTAAATAATGGCAAAAACACATATAAGAAGCAGGTTTGCAACCAACAGTAAATCAATTAGTTATAAAACGGTATAAGAAAAGGTGCTTAATTGGACTTCAAAAGGGCGTTAATAAGGGTCTTAAAGAGCACCTTTTGCAAGCCAAAAGGGCGTCTTTTAGAAGCCCAAAGAGCATGTATTGGTTTTGAACTGCACGAAAATAGTTTACAAACTTCAAGTAATAAGGGAATAAGTTGTTTGTGAAGACAGATAGACTTCGTACCTAATGACATTTATCATGTAGTTTATCCCCCCTTTATAAAACCATCTTATTGGAGCTAATTATACCGGTGTTGGGTGATGGTTGTTGGGTGTTGAGGGATGGTTATTGGGTGTTGAGCCTTTATAAAACAATTTTATTGGAGAAAATCATACCATATATGTGGATGAATCTCATTCTATTAACAACCTATGTATTTAACGAAAGAACCTTCACAATACCAACTATTAGGTATTGACACGTTTATAAAAATAACATAACTTTGCAAAGTTATTTACAAACCATATAATAACATAATGAAGAAATATTTACTAATCTTGACCGCCATGCTATGCTCTCTTGTATCCATGGCACAAAACACCGACGCAATGCTCTTCGGTGATGTGAAGGCAAAAGAAGGTGGAAAACACCTTTCTCATGCAGTAATCCAAGTAAAAGGTACGAACCTTAAAACTCAATGCGATGCTTCGGGTCACTTTAAATTAAGTAACCTTCCTGTAGGTAAGCAAGTTATCATTGCTACACTCGCTGGTTATCAGCAGCAGGAAAAAGAGGTAGACATGGTTAATAATAAAGGTTCTGAAGTCTACTTTGAACTGGAAAAAGACCCATTGGAGTTGAGTCAGGTCGTTGTAACTGGTACTCGTACCAGCCACTTTGTAAAGGATGTTCCTATCCGTACAGAGGTTCTGACATCACAAGCTATCACAAAGAAGAATGCCCAGAACTTATACGAAGCACTTGAAGGTGTACCAGGTATCCGCGTAGAACAGCAGTGCCAGTTCTGTAATTTCTCAGAGGTTCGTATGCAAGGCTTGGGTGCTGAGCACACACAAGTACTCATTGATGGTGAGCCAATCTACTCTGGTCTTGCCGGTGTTTACGGTTTGCAGCAGATTGGAACCAATGACATCGACCGCCTTGAGGTAGTTAAGGGTGCCGGTTCAGCCCTCTATGGAAGTAGTGCCGTTGCTGGTGCTATCAACATTATCTCAAAGGAACCAACCTTTGAGCCATCTGTTAATGGTGATATTCAGTTCGGAAACTTTGGCTTCAAGAGCTATAAAGGTTCTGGATCTATGCGTTATAACAACATCGGTCTGAGTGTATTCGCACAGCGTACACAGATGGATGCTATCGACCGCACACAGAATGGTCTGACACGTAAGGAAGTAAAGAACAAGGATGGTATCTCTGACCGCGTAGATGAAACGATGAACAACCTTGGTTTCAGTCTTTACTTCTATCAGCCTTTTACTAAGAACGATAAGCTCGTACTGCGTGGTAAGGCAATTGATGAGCATCGTTTCGGTGGTGTCATGACAAATGATCAATACCTGAACCCATACACTGACGGTACAGAAGACATCCGCACCAACCGCCTTTCAGCTGACCTTGCTTACACCTTGCCTATCGGTAAGCACTCTGAACTGAACCTTACGACAGCGTATGTATATCATAAGCGTCAGGCAACAAACGATACCTTCCTCCATGACTACATGGATTCTCATAAGGATCCAGCACATCCAGACCAGGACGGTGCAGAACCTGACGTTTCTATGATGCGTCCATACATTGCTAAGGAGAATACGGTGACACCATCGCTCACCTTCACTTCTATCCTTGGCAACCATACATTGCTTGGTGGTGTACAGGGTTATTTCACTCGTTTGCGTGAAACTGGACTCTATGTCATCTCTGCTGAGGACGAGAAGACAAGTCCTTACTATGGCGTTCCTTACACTTCTATCGGTAAGAAGCACGCTAACGAGGTTGGCTTCTTCGTACAGGATGAGTGGAACGTAACACCAAAGTTGACCGTTGTACCGGGTATCCGTGTCGACTCTCATAGCTCTGGTGAGGAGTATTCTACCAGCGTAAAGGTTTCAGACAGCGCCTTCCCAACAACAAAGTTCAGCAAAACAACAGTCAATCCACGTATTGCTATCAAATATGAACTGACTCCTTCACTCGTTCTTCGTGCTAATGTAGGTACAGGTTTCCGTGCACCTTACGGATTCTCTGAGGACCTCCACCTCTGTAGTGGTTCGCCACGTGTGTGGAAATCATCTAACCTCAAGGGCGAGCGTGCTATCAGCTACAACCTCTCAGCAGACTATTATGCTAAGAAGTATCAGTTCAGCATCAACATCTTCCGCACCAACTTGAAGGATAAGATTCAGTTCTCTCCTGCAGACGATGAGGTTAAGAAGTTCGGTTATTCTTACCAGTGGGAGAATGTTGACGATGCCTACGTACAAGGTGTAGAATTAGGTGCAAAGGCAAACCTCTTCCGCAACTTCAATGCTGGTATTAACTGGACCTTCAATCAAGGTAAGTTTAAGCACGAGCGTGCAGACTGGTCAGACCCTAACGATGAGACTGTAAAAGAGTTCCCACAGCGTTTGCAGTATGCTAAAGACAGTCGTAACATCTCTCGTTTCCCAGCAATGACAGGCGATATCGACCTCGATTATACCCCTGGCACTTGGACTTTCTCTCTCACAAGCTCATTGCAGGGAAAAATGTACATCGACTACAACTCTGAGGACAATGGTGCAACATCAAAGATTAAGAAGACAAACACCTTCATGATCTTCAACTGCCGTGCCGCAAAACGTTTCGGTACATGTACGGTTTATGCAGGTGCTAAGAACATCTTCAGCTACATTCAGGACGAGAAACACACAGACGACGCAGCCTTCATGTATGCTCCAGTATATGGTGCAACATGGTATGTAGGTCTCAGCGTTAAACTATAAGATACTCTCTGAATTATTTTATTGAAACTTAGGTCGCAGCCGCATTACCCCACTGGTAATGCGGCTGCTTTGTTTTATACTACCCAAACAAAGCGAATACAAGCAAACCTACTTTAGTACCACGCCACGCACGCTACGAAATATATTTACATTAACAAGGCTATTTTTCATAAATTGCAGGAATAAAAACGACTACTTACGCCCTATTTATAACTAACAAGTAATCAAAGACTTATAAAGCCATAAAATAAAAGGTGCTTAATAGGACTTCAAAAGGGCGTTAGTTGGACCTCAAAAGGGCATCTTTTGCAAGTCAATTGGGCGTCTTTTCGAAGCCAAAAGAGCATCTTTTAAAATCGAAGGTGTGAAAAATAATTACAAAAGCAAAGCTAAAACAACAAAAAGGAGGGTGTGTCAAAATGCAAATATCATTTTGATGATCTTACAGTTTGAAACAATC
>ERZ772948.2155-NODE-2155-length-10261-cov-3.170292_pt1 | contig 10261 bp, 6 predicted proteins | sample MGYA00511945_ERZ772948 | MGnify/ENA primary metagenome ERZ772948 (study PRJEB29015, sample SAMEA2737927) | human oral metagenome | biome: human oral; feature: human-associated habitat; material: dental | place: China | collected 2141 ... | reverse complement strand
ATGGGCTCTTCATCTATGTGCCCAAGCATGTGAAAGTCGACCGCACTATTCAGGTGATTAATATTCTTCGTGCCGATGTTGAGCTGATGGTGAATCGCCGTGTGTTGTTAGTTTTGGAGGAAGGTGCCGAACTGAAGTTGCTTTTTTGCGATCATGCGGCCGACAATCGCCGGTTCCTCACCACGCAAGTCATCGAGGCTTATGTGGGCGAGGGTGCGCAATTAGAGTTGAATTGCTTGGAGGAGACGCACCTAAAGAATACGCGTGTGAGCAATGTTTACATCGATCAGCAGGCCAATAGCCGTGTCAATCACAACGTCATCACGCTGCATAACGGCATCACGCGCAATCGTTTAGATCTTGTTTTCAAAGGCGAAGGGGCCGAATGCCATTGCAATGGCTGCGTGATTGCCGACAAAGACCAGCACGTAGACAACAATACGCTCATCGATCATCGCGTACCTCATTGCACAAGTAATGAGCTTTATAAATATGTACTCGATGACAATGCTGTGGGAGCCTTTGCTGGTCGTGTGTTAGTGAGGCAGGAAGCACAGAAGACTGTGAGCCAGGAAACCAATCAAAACCTATGCGCTACGAAGACAGCACACATGTTTACGCAACCCATGTTGGAGATTTATGCCGACGATGTGAAGTGTGCTCATGGCTCAACTGTGGGGCAATTAAATAGTGATGCCTTGTTCTATATGCAGCAACGCGGCATCAGTAAGCGCGAAGGAAAGCTGTTATTGCAGTTTGCTTTCGTCAATGAAGTCATCGATAAGATGGAGTTGGCACCACTTCGTGACCGACTTCACCACTTAGTGGAGAAGCGTTTCCGGGGCGAACTGAATAAATGTGAGGGCTGCCAGCTGTGCAAATAGGTGGTCTTTTGAAATAAGATAATGATGGATAAGCTCAATATAAAGCAGATACGCGCTGATTTTCCCATCCTCGCGCGCACCATTTACGACCGTCCTTTGGTGTATTTCGACAACGCAGCCACCACGCAAAAGCCCTTAGTTGTGCTTGATGCGATGCGCGAAGAGTATCTCAATGTTAACGCAAACGTGCATCGTGGGGTGCATTGGTTGAGCCAACAAGCCACCGATTTGCACGAACAGGCACGCGAAACGGTGCGCCGTTTCATCAACGCCCGCAGCACAAACGAGATTGTTTTCACGCGTGGAACTACTGAAGGGCTCAACCTTATTGCGTCGAGCTTTGCCGAATCGATGATGAAAGCGGGCGACGAGGTGATTATTTCTACCGTAGAACACCATTCGAACATCGTGCCTTGGCAGCTGCAGGCCACACGAAAAGGTATCGTGTTGCGCGTGATACCGATGGACGATTACGGCCGAATGGACGTGCAAGCGTTGCGCAACATGATCAACGAGCGCACCAAAATCATCAGCATTTCGCAGGTAAGCAATGTGTTGGGCACCATCAATCCTGTAGACGAAGTCATTCGCATTGCCCATGAATATGCCATTCCCGTGGTGGTTGATGGGGCGCAAAGCACACCCCATTTCAAGGTCGATATGCAGCAGATGGATTGCGACTTCTTTGTGTTCAGCGGTCATAAAATCTATGGACCCACGGGCATTGGCGTGCTCTATGGCAAAGAAGCGTGGTTGGAGCAGCTGCCTCCTTATCAAGGTGGCGGCGAGATGATTGCCCATGTTAGTTTTGAAGGCTCCACATTTGAGCAGCCCCCGTTGAAGTTTGAGGCCGGAACACCCGACTATATCGCCACCAACGGGCTGGCCAAGGCGCTCGATTATGTGTCGGCTATCGGCATGGATGCCATCCAAGTCCACGAAGAAGCGCTCACGAAATATGCCATCCGACAGTTGCAAACCATCGAAGGTATGCACCTTTATGGCATTCCTCAAGATGCCGACCTCGACACTTTGCAGCACGATGCCGTGTTGAGTTTCCAAGTGAAAGACATTCATCACATGGACATGGGCACGCTGTTAGACCATTTGGGCATTGCCATTCGCACTGGACATCACTGTGCACAGCCCCTCATGCAGCGCTTAGGTATTCTCGGAACTGCACGCGCGAGCTTTGCATTCTACAACACATTCGAAGAGGTTGACGCATTGGTGGCCGCCATTAAACGCATTGCAACCATGTTTTAATGGCACCCGATGGCGCCCGAAATGACCGACAATGATGCTCCTTCCACACTATTACACTGACAAAATCGAGGCTGGATGCGACGAAGTGGGACGCGGTTGCTTGGCCGGGAGCGTCTATGCGGCCGCCGTTATTCTGCCGCAAGATTATGACAACCCCCATCTAAACGACAGCAAAAAGCTCACGCAAGCCAAGCGTTATGCGCTGCGTGAGCAAATCATGCAGGATGCTTTGGCCTGGGCAGTGGGCATTGTGACGCCCCAGGAGATTGACAAAATCAACATTCTCCATGCCAGTTTCCTGGCCATGCACCGCGCTCTCGACCAGTTAAGCGTGCGTCCAGAGGCCGTATTAGTGGATGGTAATCGCTTTGATTCCTACGTGGTTGGCAAGGGATTGCCTGACGAAGGCACCACGTTGCCCCACACTTGCGTGGTGAAAGGCGATGGAAAATATCAGACAATTGCCGCTGCCAGCATCCTTGCCAAGACCTTTCGCGACGATTATATGCGCGAGATGGCTGCACAATATCCTTATTATGACTGGGAACACAACGTGGGTTATCCCACGAAGAAGCACCGCATGGGCATCCTCACGCACGGCATTTCGCCCTTGCATCGCAAGAGTTTTCAGCTCATTGCCGAGCCCGATTTGTTTCAAAATCAGCCTTAATTCCACCCACCTGCACCCATAATTTGTTTCAAAGCCAACTCTAATGCCACTCACCCCCACCCACAATTTGTTTCAAAGGCAGCCTTCATTCAACCCTTCCACACCCACAATTTGTCTCGAAAGCAACCGATTTGCCTCCTAAAGCAGCCCACTTTTTCGTCCAATCTGTTTGTTTTTGGCGTGCATAGGAAGAAATATTAACCCACTTTTAATTGGGTTATCGTCGAGCGAAGGAAATATTAACCCACTTTTAATTGGGTTACTTTTGAGCAAGAGCAATGTTAACCCACTTTTAATTGGGTTGTTTTTGCGCAAGAGCAATATTAACCCACTTTTAATTGGGTTAATATTTCGTCGAAATATGCGCTATCATGAGGACAAAAGAGCATCTTGTTGCGCCGTTTTTGCTGGTCGAAGGTGCCCTGTTTGCTAACAAAAGGCAGTGGAAGATGCAGTGTTTGAAAGGTGAAAGATGCAGCGTTTGGAGGGCAAAAGAACAGTGCCAGATTTGCTCATGTCGGCAAATCAGGCACCTTGTTTTGTGGAGCTTATAACCCTGTTTTAATAGGTTTTCCGCCCGATGGCTACCGATTGGTTTCGCGCTTGCAATTCCTTTGTGGGGTAAAAGCTATCATTTTAGCGCGCAATCTCTATCGGTTTGCCATGCAATCTCTATCGTTTTACGGCGCAATTTGCATGCTTTTTAATCGCCATAACCCGGTGTTTGCGTCAACAGGTTGTTGGTAGAGAGCGTTGTTTCGTCGATAGGCCAGAGCAAACGCGTGCTGTTAGCCGTGGAATATTGCGTGGCTTTGTTGAACAAACGAATGTCGTGCCAGCGTTTTCCTTCGAACAAAAACTCGCGCATACGCTCCTTTAACACGGCCTCTTCAGGCGTTTCGTCGCCACCAACAAAGGGATTATTGGTGTAGAATGCCGTCAAAGCGGGCGAGCCACCGGTGCTCTTTTCGTTGGGATATTGCACCTCGGGGTGAGCAGTGAAGTAGGTTACGCCATAAGCCCGACTGCGAATTTGATTGATTTCTGCCGCCGGACTTTGTCCCAAAAGCACCTTCGCCTCGGCCATTCCCAGCAGACATTCGGCATAGCGATAGATGGGTTGGTCGTCGAACCACGAGGTAGCCGATCCGCCGGCAAGCAGTGTTCCGTGGAACTTGTTGCAGATGTTGCCCACGTAGGTGGTGCCATCGCTTTCATAAACATCGGCCAAAGAGCCGGCTCTGCGGGTGTCGTTGCCGTTGAAATAGAGCTTGGTCCACAGCTGTTTGTCAAGCGGAAAGCGCATCACTCCGCTGCCAAGGCTGAGGTTTAAATACTGTGATTGGCTGAATTGGATGGCATTTCCGCCGGCATCGTGCAGGCGATAGCCACTCACATTCTGCTTGTTCATCACCAAAGAGGTGTAGAGCCCATTCCACAACGAGGTTTCGTTTTCACGGTTGTGCAAGGCAAAAATCACCTCTTTGTTGCCTTTCTTGTCGTAGGCAAACACGTCATTGTAGTTGTTGAGCAATGCAACATCGGCATTGTTTTTCACATCTTGATAGGCTTGCAGCGCCGTTTGGTAGTCACTTGTGCCGCCTCCCATCTGCTTTCCGCTCCACAAATAAACCTCGCCTTTGAGCATTTTGGTGGCTGCGAGCGACCAATACATGCGCCCGTCGGCAAAGGAATAGTTGTTATTGTAGGCGTTTTCAGAGGCCTGGATGTCGGCTTTTATCTGCGTCATCACGTCGGCTGCCGCATCTTGTTTGCGGGCTACTTTGTCCAAATCAACGGTGTTGCCTTCGGTGTGTTGCAGGTAAAGAATGACATCGCCATAGCTACGCAGCAGCTGGAAATAGAGAAATGCGCGCAAACCATGGCTGCTGGCGAGGTATTTGTTTTTCTGTTCGTTGCTCGTGAATCTTATCAATCATCAGATTGATTTGATTGATGCCCGTATAAAGGCCGCCATACTTGCTGATTACAGGACTACTCTTTTCAAGTGTGTTGTTCCATAAGCGCTCATAGCCTTGCGAAGCCTCACCACTGAAGGGCGTTCCGCTGTAGATATTGCTGCGCATCTCGCCCCAAATGATGTATTCATAGCCATAGTCTCTCACAAAAGAGTGGAGACCTTGGTTGAAAGATTGCACCTGGTCGGCGTTCTTCCAGAAGTTGGCATCGGTGATACTACTGGTGGGTTCTAAGTCCAAACAGCCCGTAAGCGACAGGCTTACCACGGTGGCTGCGATATAAGAAAATAGCTTTTTCATTGTAAATTACTTTGTTTTGTTAGAAAGTGATGTTGAGCCCAAAGAGTAAAGTGCGTGGTGCCGGGTAGCGACCATAGTCAACTCCGTTGGTAGGTTCGGGCGAAGCACCATCGTAACTGGTGAGATAAAAGAGGTTTTGTCCTGTGACATACACGTTGGCATTGCTCATTTGGAGAGTCCTAATCCATTGCTTAGGCAGACTATAGCTGAGGGTTATCTCGCGCAAAGCCATGTAACTGGCCTTCTCATAGAAGATAGAATTGCCGCGCCAGATGTTATGTTTGTTCAGTTGGTCGGCGTAAGTGAAGACCGGATACTTGCTGTTGGGGTTGTCTTCGCTCCACATTTCTTTCACTTTCGTGATGAGATTAAACTGCCCTTGATACTGTCCCATGGAGCGAGCTTTGAGGTCATTGTAGATGGTGTGGCCCAAAGCATAGTCGCAACGTGCATACAAAGACAGGTTTTTATAAGTGAGTGTGGTCGACCATCCGCCTGTTACGCTGGGTCGTTCGTTGCCGACTACCTTGCGATCGAGCGTGTTGATGATGCCATCGCCATTGATATCTTCCCAGCAAACATCACCGGGTTCGATGGGTTTCCAACCGGTTGAGTTCTTATAGAGCACGCCCGTTTGCGGATTTATCTCGTCAGCGAGGCCCGGTCCGTAAAGTTTTGCCACGTTATCGATGCGCTTATTGGCATGCGTGCGCACGTCATCCCAGTCGCGGAAGATGTGATCTTGCTGATAACCATAAAGGTCTCCGAGCTTTCCTCCTTCGCGATAGCCGCCAATCCACTTCGTAGGTGTCTTGCCATTTGCATCAACCGGCCCGGCAGCTACTTCCACTCCGTTGAGCTGATTGAATGGACGATCGCTCTTAGGCAGCTTGATAATGGTGTTCTTAACTGTTGAAAGGTTGAACGAAAGATCCCAACGGAAGCCATTTTTCAGGTGCACTGGTGTGGCACGCACCTCCATTTCGAAACCTTGGTTGCGCAACTTTCCTAAGTTGGTTTGGATAGATTGGAAACCCATATACGAAGGAAGGTTGACACTTTGCAGCAGGTTGCTGGTGTTACGCACGTAATAATCGAGGATAAGTGCCAAGCGATTTTTGAAGAAACCCAGGTCAAGACCACCTTCAAACGTGTGGCTTTGCTCCCATTTCAGTGCGGTGTTAACGAGCGAACGGTCGTAGAAGGCCGTGTTTCCGTTGTAGTTTGTCTGCTGACCATACACACCATAGATGTAGAAGTCGCCTATACCGCTCACGTTTCCGTTGCTACCATAACTGATACGCGGTTTGATATTGCTCACCACTTTTGCGAGTTTAGAATCTTTCCAGAAGTCTTCTTCCATCACATTCCAGCCCAATGACACACCAGGGAAGAAGCCCCAGCGATGATCTTTGAGCTTAGAATTGCCGTCATAACGGAAAGTAAACGAGAGCAAATACTTTTGCATGTAGTCGTAATTGAGGCGACCAAAGAGCGATTCTATGCGGTTGCGCGATTTATATGAGCTGGGATTGTCGTCTTTATCAGCACCAGCATTGAGCGTAGGAATATCGTCTGTGGGCGAATTTTTCGTTGAAGCATACAACTGATAGTAGTTGTAATCGAAGTATTCGCCACCCAACATCACGTCAACATTATGTTTCTCGGCAAACGTATTGCGATAGTTCAAGAAAGCATTGAGTTGCGTTTGCGTGTCTTTCATCAAATAACCATACGCGCGACGCGTGGTATTCATCTTGCCGGGATTGCTTTGTGTGTAGTAAGCCTTATTGAATGTCTCCTGTTGATCTAACGTATGATAGACCGAAGCATTGGTTGTCAGCGTGAGATGTTTCGGGATAAGTGTTAAATCAAACCCCAAATTATAGGTCTCTGCGCGGTTACCATTGCTCGTAGTGAGCTTGTCATTCCAATACAAATAGTTACCATCTGAGGAGCTCCAACCTGGTGCTGGGCTACCATCTTCCAAGTAAGGATTCCACGTTGGACGCTGAGAACGCGTGCGATAGAAGAGTGAAGACCACGAGCCATAATAGCTATTGGGCTGCGTGTACCAGGTGTATTGTGCACCGGCACGCACCTTTAGCCAGGGTTTAATTTGGTAATCGCCCTTCACACTGCCCGTGAAACGCTTGTAAGAGGTGTTGCGAACGACACCATCCTCGTGGTAATAGCCCAACGAAGCCACAAACGATCCCAAGTTGTTGCCACCCGAAAAGCTCATGTAATGGTCTTGTGTGGTGGTCTGATTGTGGAAAATAGCATCTTCCAACAGGCCGCTATAGTCTTTAAACATCAGTTTTTTGCCGGGTCCAGTGTTGTAATAAGGGTCGTCCATCAGCTGCCATCCCTCTTGTTCCAACATGCGTTTGTGGTCGGGATTGGTCGCATCATAGTATAACACATCGGTGCGTGGGGTGTAATGGCTGTAACCATAGCCCGAATAACCATTCTGAGCGTCTACATTTGCAGGCGTTCCGTGCCCGGCCATTGACGTTGCATAACGCTTCATCCCTAAACGATTATAATAGATATAATCGCGTGCGTTCATGAAATCGTAGTCATCCCGACGGAAGTTCACACCCACTTTCATGCGGTAATTGATGCTCGATGTGCCACGTTTTGCCTGCTTTGTGGTAATCAAAATAACACCTCCGTTGGCTCTTGCACCATAAATGGCGGTCGAAGCCGCATCTTTCAGCACCTCCATCGACTCAATATCCGATGGGTTTACCTCTGAAAGCGTGCGCTCCACACCATCAACAATGATCAAAGCAGGTGCATTACCGGTGATCGAAGCGCCACCACGAAGCGTGATGGAAGGTGCTGTTCCCGGCTGTCCCGAACCGTTAAACACCTGCAAGCCCGTCACACTGCCTTGCAAAGCGCTACCCGCATTGGCGAAAGCAGCCGCATCCAACACCTTATTATCCATCTTCGAGATGGCCGTTGTCAGCGTGGCACGCTTCTGTTGTCCTCCATAACCCGTCACAACCACTTCGTTCAGGGCATGCGATTGCTCTCTCATGTGCACCTTAAGCGGTTGTCCATTCCATTTCACTTCTTGTGAATCCATGCCGATGTAGCTCAAGATGAGCACACTACCACGGTTGACATTCTGCAAAGTGAAATGGCCATCGAAGTCGGTTATCACCCGATTGTTCGTGCCTTTTACTTGAACAGTTGCCCCAATAACGGGCTCTCCTTGCTCGTCGGTAATGGTTCCTGTGCACTGATTGCTTTGTTGCGTGTGCTGTGGAGCAGGCACTTGCGTTGCCCATCCCACGGCAGGAGTCACGAGCGATGCGCCTAACCATAGCGCAAAACTAATAGGTTTCTTGTGTAAAGTCATATATATTATGTATTAAAATAGATGATATTTTAGTAGAAAACAGCATAAATTGCAACCTAATCTGCACCACTTTACTTAGGACCTCCGCGCGGTTTGCTTGGGAGTATATCGGATAAAGGAACTTGTTCTTCCGTGCTTTGTCGTATGGAAGATGCGGTAAAGTGCAATAGTAGGATAGTTTTATTCATTCACTTACGCGATTTGATTTGTCTCAGTTATGCGGTGTAAATGTACAAACTTTTTTTAAAAGCAGACTTAAAAATGCGGAAAAAGTTTGTTATCACCTATAAAAAAGCAATGTTCAGCGATGATTATGGCGACAGATGTGCTTGATAATCCTCTTTTAAGTAGCCTTAAAAACCTTTTTCTTGTAGTGCGATGTGTTTTTGAAACATTATTTTACAGATGGGTTATGATGCGCGAAATACAATGAAAAGATTGTTGCACAACTCATTAAAAGTTACTACTTTTGCCAAAGGCTGCTGTAAACAGGCGCACGTGAAGCGTGGCATCGTCTGTCACAGAGGAAACCATGCCGGCGCAAGGTGCAGACCAAAGCAAGGAAAATCATAACGATAAACAATAATAAAACATGAACGAAATGTCAGAAAAAGAGGAACCTAAGGGCGAAAAGAAAGAGGAAAAGGTGCAGGGAAAGGCGACCCAAGCGTTGCATTTGGCCTATCCTCGCCGCGATGTTTATGATGCTTTGAGCATGCCTGTATACCATGCTGTGGCCTATGAGTTTGACAATGCCGCAGCCATGACCGAGGCTTTTGCCGGCCGTTCGGGCGCTCCTGACTATTCGCGCACGGGCAATCCCACGGTAATCTATTTTGAAAACCGCGTGAAAGCACTCACCGATGCGCATGGTGTGACGGCATTCAACAGTGGCATGGCTGCCATAAGCAATGCTTTCTTGGCGTTGACCTCGCAAGGAAAGAACATCGTAACGTCGAAGCATCTCTTTGGAAACACCTACTCATTGCTCACCGAATCGCTCGTTCGTTTTGGCATAGAAACGCGCTTAGCCGACCTCTCTAACACAGAAGAGACGGCGCAATTAATCGATGAAAACACGGCATGTGTGTTCTTTGAAATCATGACCAATCCCCAAATGGAGATTGTTGACATCGCCGCTTTGACGCGTGTGGCCCACGAAAAGCATGTGCCTTTGGTGGCCGACACGACGATGATTCCTTTCACTTGCTTCTCTGCCCACGCCTTAGGTGTGGATATTGAATTGGTTTCGTCGACCAAATATATCAGCGGTGGCGCAACGTCTTTGGGCGGACTCATTATTGATTATGGCACGGTGAAGGGCTTTGACCACAAAATCCGCATCGAACAGCTTTATAATTTCGGTGCCTACATGACGCCACAAGTGGCCTATCTGCAAACGCTTGGGCTCGAAACGCTCGATGCGCGCTATCGGGTTCAGGCCGCAAACGCCTTGGAATTGGCCACTCGGTTACAGCATTTGCCCGCCATTCGCTATGTGAATTATGCCGGACTGCCCCAAAATCCCTACCATCAGCTTGCAAAACGCCAGTTTGGTGCGACATCTGGCGCCATGGTTTGCATTGAATTGGCGAGTCAGGAGGCTTGTTTCCGATTCATCAATCGCTTGAAACTCATTCATCGCGCCACCAATTTGTTTGACAATCGCACGCTGGCCATTCATCCCTATAGCACCATCTTCGTAGCTTTCACGCCCGAACAAAAGGCGAAGATGGACGTGCTCGACACCACAGTGCGCCTCAGTATCGGGCTGGAAGATGTGGATGAT
>ERZ772948.2154-NODE-2154-length-10263-cov-11.323962_pt1 | contig 10263 bp, 11 predicted proteins | sample MGYA00511945_ERZ772948 | MGnify/ENA primary metagenome ERZ772948 (study PRJEB29015, sample SAMEA2737927) | human oral metagenome | biome: human oral; feature: human-associated habitat; material: dental | place: China | collected 2141 ... | reverse complement strand
CCGGCGTGCGGGACCTCGTCGAGGCCGGCGCCTCCATCGTCAAGGTCGGGGTGGGGCCGGGCGCCATGTGCACCACCCGCATGGCCACCGGCGTGGGCCGCCCCCAGTTCTCCGCCGTCCTGGAGTGCGCCGCCGAGGCGGCCCGGCTCGGGCTCGGGCCGGACGCCGTCGCCGAATCCCCCACCCCGAGCGGCGTCCTCAGCGCCGTCATGTCAGCCACCGCCGCCGTCACGGGCCCACGGCCCGCCAGCCCCCTGCACGCACCACCACCCGAGGAGCCCTCATGACCCTGCCAGCCCTGCCCAACCCGCTCGACCCCACGACGTCGCCCGCCGCCAGTGTCCTCACCAGCAGAGGCGTGCCCGCGCCGGAGCGGCCCGTCGTCCGGCCGAGACGGCTGCGCACGACGGCGGCGATGCGCGCGCTCGTGGCGCAGACGCGGATCGACCCGGCGCGCCTCATCCAGCCGCTCTTCGTGCGCGAGGGGATCAGCGAGCCGCGCCCCATTGAGGCGATGCCCGGCGTCGTCCAGCACACGCTCGACTCGCTGCGGCGCGAGGCGGCGGCCTGCGCGGCTGCGGGCGTCGGGGCGATCGACCTGTTCGGCGTGCCCGAGCGCCGCGATGAGACCGGGTCGGCCGCCTGGGCCGCCGACGGCATCCTCAACCAGGGCGTGGCGGCGGTGCGCGAGGAGGTGGGGGACGCGCTCGTCGTCTGCGCGGACACCTGCCTCGATGAGTTCACGAGCCACGGGCACTGCGGGCTGCTGCGGCCCGAGGGCGACCCGCGCGCCGGCGAGGTGGACAACGACTCCACGCTGGCCTGCTACCAGGCGATGGCGGTCGCGCAGGCGGAGGCCGGGGCGCATATGGTCTCGCCGTCGGGGATGATGGACGGGCAGGTCGCGGCGATCCGCTCCGCGCTGGACGCCACCGGGCACGACGACGTCGCGATCCTCGCCTACTCGGCGAAGTACGCCTCGGCCTACTTCGGGCCGTTCCGGGAGGCGGTGGGCTCGACGCTCATGGGCGACCGGCGCACCTACCAGCAGGACCCGGCGAATCGCCGCGAGGGCCTGCGCGAGGCGATGCTCGACGTCGCTGAGGGGGCGGACATCGTCATGGTCAAGCCCGCGGGCCCCTACCTGGATGTGCTGGCCGATGTGGCGGCGGCGAGCCCGGTGCCGGTGGCCGCCTACCAGGTGAGCGGGGAGTTCGCGATGGTGGAGGCGGCGGCGCAGCGCGGCTGGATCGACCGCGAGCGCGTCATCGGCGAGTCGGTGCTGGGGATCATGCGGGCCGGCGCGGACACGGTGCTGACCTACTGGGCCCGCGAGATCGCCGAAGGAATGTGACCCAGGTCTCGGCAAACCTACGAGTTCACGTCGGCGAATCAACGACTTCCGCATGATGTCAGGGAACGAGACAGCACGGCGATGCCTTCGCGAGCCGGCGGTCGAAGGTGACGAGGGGGCAGTCGAGCGCCTCGGCGAGCGCGACATACACGGCGTCATAGGCGGAGACGTTGTCGCGAAGCTCCCAGGCTGCTCCGAGCAGCGGCGGCAGGTCCATCCAATGCACGCCCAAGGCATCGAGATCCGCGAGAGCGATACGCGCGCGGTCGGCGGTCACCTCCCGGCTGAGAACCCACCCGCGCAGCACGGACAGGACCTCGACCGCGAGGTGAGCTGGCGCGTACAGCTCAGCATCTCCGATCACGCGCTCCACAGCGCGGCCCCGGCTGCTTCCGATGAGGAGCTCCGCCGCCGCAAAAGCATCCAGGACGAGGATCACCGCCGGCCCTCGCGCGCTGCTCGGAGGACGTCGACAGCGGGGGTCGTGTTTGCCTCCCCGAGAGAGTGGATGCGGGCCAGGAGCTCCGAGCGGTCCGGGCGCTCAGCTATCCGCGTGACCTCTGCCAGCAGGAAGTCGCTCAGCGACGCGCCCTGGGCGGCGGCGCGGGCCTTGAGCCGCGTGCTCACGTCCTCGGGGACGTGACGGATCTGAAGAGTCGTTGCCATGCAGACAGCATGAACTACATGCCTTTCGCATGCAATGTGTGCGATACATCCACTACACGCAATACGCGCGGAGAGCGACCACGATCGCCGTCGGCGCCCTCCCCGGCGCCCGATCGCCAGTCGGTTGCCAGCCCGGGCTAGGCTCGCTCCCGGAACCCGCACGCCAGGAGGCCCGCATGCCCGCCAGTTCAACCAGCTCAGCCCTGTTCGAGGCCGCCCGCACCGTCATCCCCGGGGGCGTGGACTCGCCTGTGCGCGCCTTCGGCTCGGTGGGGGGCGCGCCGCGCTTCATCGCCTCGGCGAGCGGGGCCCGCGTGCGCGATGCCGAGGACCGTGAGCTCGTCGACCTCGTCGGCTCGTGGGGGCCGGCGCTCCTGGGCCACGCGCACCCGGAGGTGGTGGCCGCCGTCCAGGAGGCCGCCGCGCGCGGCTTGTCCTTCGGCGCGCCCACCGAGTCCGAGACCGTCCTGGCCGAGCTTGTGCGCGGCCGTGTCCCGGCGGCGGAGCGCGTGCGCTTCGTGTCCACCGGCACCGAGGCGACGATGACGGCGATCCGCCTGGCGCGCGGCGCCACGGGCCGCGACGTCGTCGTCAAGTTCGCCGGCTGCTACCACGGGCACAGCGACGGCCTCCTGGCGGCGGCGGGCTCGGGCGTCGCCACGGGCGGATTGCCGGGCAGCGCTGGCGTGCCCGCCGGGATCACGGCGCTGACGATCGTCCTGCCGTACAACGACGTCGCCGCCCTGAGGGAGTGCTTCGCCGAGCGCGGCAGCGAGATCGCCGCTGTCATCATTGAGCCGGCCCCCGCCAACATGGGGATCGTCCCGCCCGAGCCGGGCTTCAATGAGGAGATCCGCCGCCTGACCTCCGCCCACGGCGCGCTCATGATCGCCGACGAGGTGCTCTCCGGCTTCCGCGTGGGGCCCGCGGGCTTCTGGGGCCTGGAGGCACTCGACGGCTGGTCCACGGTTCTTCCCGACGGCGGGGCCGCGGTGGCGGCGTCGTGGCCCGGGGCCGACTGGCGGGAGCAGGCCAGATGGGTTCCTGACCTGCTGACTTTCGGGAAGGTGATCGGCGGAGGGATGCCGCTGGCCGCCGTCGGCGGGCGCGCCGACGTCATGGACCTGCTGGCCCCGCTCGGGCCCGTCTACCAGGCCGGCACCCTCTCGGGGAACCCACTGGCGACGGCGGCCGGTATCGCGACCCTGCGGCTTGCCGACGACGCGGTCTACGCCTCCGTCGCCTCCGCCTCCGCGCGGATCCAGGCGGTGGTCTCCGATGCGCTGACGGCAGAGGGTGTGGCGCACCGGGTCCAGCGCTCCGGCTCCCTGTTCTCCATCATGCTCGGGCCAGAGGCGGCGGCGCGCGGGGTGCGCGACTTCGCCCAGGCGCAGGCCCAGGAGGCGCACCGCTTCCCGCCGTTCTTCCATGCCTTCCTCGACGCTGGGGTGGCGCTGCCGCCGAGTGTCTTCGAGGCGTGGTTCGTCTCCGCGGCGCACGGGGAGGCGGAGCTCGAGGCGATCGCCGCCGCGGCACCCGCCGCGGCCAGGGCGGCCGCGCGGGCAGCCGCCCTGGCGCGCTGAACCCGCGGAGGAGATCCCATGCATCTGAGCCGAGCACTCGGCGTCGTCGAGCTCCTGCTCCTGGTCACCGGCATCGTCCAGTTCGTGGCGCCCTGGCTGGGGGCGGTGGCCTTCTGCGTCTTCGCCTGGATCGTCCTGGCGCTGCGCTACGTCGGCGGGTCCCTCGTGATCGCCCGGCGTCAGAGCGCCAACCCGGGCCTGCGGCCCTCGACCTCCTCCGTGCGGCGCATCCCCGCCTGGGTCCATTCGGTCTCCGACCTCACCCCGATCCTGGCCGCGGCCACGGGCATGTTCGCCTCCCTCAACTACCTGGGGCCCTCGGCCGTCCAGGACACGGGCGACTCCCCGCTGGAGGTCCTCATCCTGGTCTTCGTCGCGCTCGACAACAGCCAAGTGCTCGCCGTCGTCATCGGCATCCTGGGATGGCTCGTGCTCCACGTCGGCTACGCCCACCTCTACCAGCGCATCGACGCGCTCAGCCGAGGGCGGGCCTTCTCCTTCCCGGGGACGCCGCAGGCGACGAGCGTCGAGTACCTCTACCTGGGCGCGCCCCTCGGGGCGACCTTCGCGACCTCGGACGTGGAGGTGCGCACGCGCCGCGCCCGCTGGGCGGTCATGAGCCACACGATCCTGGCGTTCCTCTACAACGCAGTCGTCATCGGTGTCGTCGTCAAGCTCATCACCGGCAGCTGAGGCGCCGGCCCGCACGAGGCTCATCGTTCCTGCACCGCACTTGGTACCGTCATGCCATGATGACCACGACGGTCCCCTCCACTAGGTCCGGCCTTGGGCCGCTCGGGTTACGACTGCGCAGGCACCGCGATGACGTGCGCGAGTATCTCGCCAGGTTCCATATGGGCGACGTGCGAGTGTTCGGCTCCGCCTCCCAGGGCACTGACGGCGAGGCGTCGGACATCGACCTGCTCGTCCACACCGACAAGCCCCCCAGCCTCTTCACGCTCGCTCGCGCCGAGCGCGGCTTGGAGGATCTCCTCGGCGCACCGGTGGATCTCGTTCCTGACGACGCCATTCGCCCCGACCTTCGTGAGCGCATCCTCGGCGAAGCGGTCCCACTGTGAGCCGAACTCAGCGCGAATGCCTCCTCGAGGCGCTCATCCATCTTGATCAAGTCACGCGATACGCCGAGCGCGACCTTACCGACGACGCCATCCGAGATGCCATCGCCTTGCGCCTCGCAGCGGCGATCGATTCCCTCTCACGGCTCCCCCAGGACGATCTCACGGGAATGTTCGGCGACGTCTGGTACGACATCAAGGCGACGCGCAATCGCATCGTCCACGGCTATCTCAGCGTCAGCAGCGAGATCATCGACGCGACAGTCGCGGAGGATCTGCCTGAGCTGAGGAGCATCATCGAGGACAGATTGGCCGCGCGCGACGAAAATGGCCAGGTTTGAGGATTCCTTTTTCTGACGCGACGTTAGATCATCTATCGTCGCAGGTCAGAAGCTTGCGGGCTCTCGCGCACTAGGGGCATCAGCCCTCAGAGGCCCGAGCAATCCTCAAACCTGGCCATTTCGGCGGGTGATTCAGGCGCGCAGCTCGGCGGCCACGAGCTCGGCGAGCTCGACGGCGTTGAGCGCGGCGCCCTTGCGCAGGTTGTCCCCCACGGCGAAGAACTGCAGGCCATGGCCAGGCTCGAAGGCCTGGTCGGCGCGCAGGCGGCCCACGAAAGTGCCGTCGCGGCCCGCGCCCTTGAGGGGACTGGGGACGTCCTCGTAAGTAACCCCAGGAGCTGACTCCAGCAACTCCCTGGCCCGCTCCACGCTGATCTCCCGCTCGAACTCCGCGTTGACGCTCAGGCCGTGCCCGGAGAACACGGGGATGCGCACGCAGGTGCCCGAGACCAGCAGGTCCGGGATCTCCAGGATCTTGCGGGACTCGTTGCGCAGCTTCTGCTCCTCATCGGTCTCGCCGGAGCCGTCGCCCGCGTCGCCGCCGGCCCAGGCCACGGCGTTGAAGGCGATGGTGTCCACGTACACGCCCGGCTCGGGGAAGGAGACGGCCCGCCCGTCGAGGGCCAGGCCCTCGATGTCCTGGTCGACGACGGCGCGCACCTGGCCCGCCAGCTCGGCGACGCCCGCGCGCCCCGAGCCGGAGACGGCCTGGTAGGTGGACACGATGAGGCGCTTGAGGCCGGCCTCCTCATGGAGCACCTTGAGGGCTGGCATGGCGGCCATGGTGGTGCAGTTGGGGTTGGCGATGATGCCCTTGGGGCGGTTGGCCAGCGCGTGCGGGTTGACCTCGGAGACCACGAGCGGCACCTCGGGGTCCTTCCTCCACGCCGAGGAGTTGTCCACGACGACGGCGCCCGCCGCGGCGAACCGGGGGGCGTGCTCCTTGGAGGTGCCGCCGCCCGCGGAGAAGATGGCGACGTCGATGCCGGCCAGGTCAGCGGTAGCGACGTCCTCCACCTCGACCTTCTTGCCGCGGTACTCCAGGATCGTCCCGGCGCTGCGCGCGGAGGCGAAGAAGCGGACGGCACGGGCGGGGAAGTCGCGCTCGTCGAGCATGGCGCGCATGACGCGGCCCACCTGGCCGGTGGCCCCCACGACGGCGACAACGACGCCGTCGCCCGATCCGATGTACTCGTTGACTGGGGCGCTCATCGGCCGGTCCCTCCGTAGACGACTGCTTCCGCGGCATCGGCGTCGAGGCCGAAGGCGGTGTGGACTGCTCGGACGGCGTCGTCGAGGACGGCGTCATCCACCACCACGGAGATGCGGATCTCGGAGGTGGAGATCATGTGGATGTTGACCCCGGTCTCGGCCAGCGCGTTGAACAGGCGGGCTGAGACCCCGGGGTTGGATCGCATACCGGCGCCGACCAGCGAGAGCTTGCCGATGTCCGGGTTGAAGTGCAGGGAGCGGAAGCCGAGCTCCTCCTTGGCGGCCTCGAGGGCCTCACGGGCGGAGGCGGAGTCGCCGTCAGGGCAGGTGAAGGAGATGTTCGTCAGGCCCGTGCCCTCGGCGGAGACGTCCTGGACGATCATGTCGATATTGGCGTCGGTGCCGGCCACGATCGCGAAGATGCGGGCAGCGGCGCCGGGGATGTCGGGCACGCCGACCAGGGTGATCTTGTCCTGGCTGCGGTCGTGCGCGATGCCGGAGATGACGGGGGCTTCCACGTGGTCCTCCTTGGCGGACGGGCGGGGCCGGGCCTTGGCCCGGGTGGTGATGGCGTGGCGGTGGGCGGCGTCGACACTGGCCGACGAGGGGGCTGCGGCGCCCTCGGGGGCGACGACGCGGCCGGACAGGCCGTCGAGGGCGGGGGCGCCGGTAGTTCCTGGCGCGGGGCTAGAAGCACTCGGGGCGTCAGCAGCGCTGGCAGCGCTGGCGGCGTCGATATCCGCTGCGACGACCTCGTTGAGGCGCTCGGCGGCGGCGGGCGGCACGAAGGCGCCGGGGCGGGTGGCGTCGTAGATCCAGGTGCCGGTCTTGTCCGAGAAGGAGGAGCGCACGTGGAGGGGCACGCCGAAGCGGCGGGCGTACTCGACGGCGCGCAGGTGGAGGATCTTGGCGCCGTGGGCGGCGAGCTCGAGGGTCTCCTCGCTGGAGAGCGCCTCGACGCGCCGGGCCGTGGGAACGATCCGGGGGTCGGCGGTGAACAGGCCGTCGACGTCGGTGTAGATCTCGCAGACATCGGCGTTGAGGGCGGCGGCGAGCGCGACGGCAGTGGTGTCGGATCCGCCGCGGCCGAGCGTGGTGACGTCCTCGACCTCGTTGATGCCCTGGAAGCCGGCGACGATGGCGACGGCGCCGGTCTGGATGGCGCGGGCGACGCGCTCGGGCAGGACGCCGACGATGGAGGCGCGCCCGTACTTGGAGTCAGTGAGGACGCCGGCCTGGGCGCCGGTGTAGGCGCGGGCGGGGACGCCGAGCTCGTCGATGGCCATGGCCAGCAGGGCCATGGAGATGCGCTCGCCGGCGGACAGGAGGATGTCCATCTCGCGCGCCGGGGGCGTGGAGGTCAGGGCAGCGGCCTGGTCGAGGAGGTCATCGGTGGTGTCACCCATGGCGGAGACGACGACCACCACCGTGTTGCCGGCCTTGCGGGTGGCGACGACGCGCTTGGCGACGCGTCGAATCGCCTCGATGTCGGCAACGGATGATCCGCCGTACTTCTGGACGACCAGGGCCATCGGGTTCTCCTCACCTTGGGACCGCGCCGCTGGGGCTGGGGCACGGCCTGGGCCCGTGGGCGCCTCGGCTCGGCCCACGACGGCGTGGCGTGAGGTCAGCATACGACCCGTCCGATGACCGGCCGGTTACATCCCCCATGGCGAGACCGGGCCAGACGCGCTCGGGGCGGCGAGAAGGCCAGCGCCCTCAGGGATGATCGCCGATGATGATCCGCTTGCCCGCGGCGGGAAGCTCCTCGGCGTCCCGGTGGGCCTGGGCGATCCCGTCCAGGCAGTAGCGCGCGGCGATGATCGGCCGGAGAGGGCCGTCGTCGACGGCGCGGGCGAGCCGGGTGAGGCTCTCCCGGCTGGGCCCGGCGGACATCATGCGGATGCGCGGCCCCGGGCGAATGGCGGAGGCGAGGGCCACGATAGGACCCGAGGTGGTGATGAGGGTCATCCGGCCACCGGGGGCCAGGAGTGAGCGGTAGGCGAGGCTGTCCGCGCCGACGGCGTCGAGGATGGCGGTGTAGCGGCCAGGGATGCGCTCGGGAGCCACAGAGTGGTAGTCGAAGGCGCGCTCGGCCCCGGCTTGGAGAGCGGCGGCCGGCTCGGAGCCGGTGACGGCGTCGACGCTCGCCCCGAGCGCGGTGGCGAGCTGGATCGCCGTTGTCCCCACTCCCCCATTCCCGCCGACGACGAGCAGCCTGTCCCCCTCGCGCACGGTTCCCGCGAAGTCCATGCCCGTGCCCTTGGGGAAGCCCCTGCCATTGAGGATCCGCTTGCCCCCGCGGCGCCAGACGAGGTCGATCGCGTTGATGCTCGCGGCGGCCACCTCGATGAGCAGATCCTTGGGTCCGGGCTCGGGACGCGGGACCTCGGCCACCTCCAGGACCTCGGGACCGCCGTAGCGGCGGTACTGGGCGGCCCGCATGACCGCCGGCCTCGGTGCTCTTCTCGGGGTCATGGCACAATCTCCAATCGCTACGCTACGTAGCGTAGCGCAATTGGAGGAGCCGGGCTAGGGCCGGGAGCGCCGCGCGCCGCTGTCCCGCCGTCGGGCTCAGGCGCTCCCGGCTCCCAGGATCGCGAGGAGCTGCCGGGTGAGCGCGCTGACGGCCGCCTCCTCATCCGCGCGCCCTTGCAAGTGCGCGCCGACGAAGGGAATCCCGAGGAGCGCCGCGTGGAAGCCCTTCAGATCGGCGTGCTCCCCGATCTCGCCTCGCCGCGCGGCGCGCTCGAAAACGGCGGATATCTCCTCCCGGGCGGCGTCGAAGGACTCGCGCAGTCGCGCGGCCAGCGCGGGATCGGAGGTCATGTCGGCGAGCAGGCCGGGCACGGCGCTCCTGGCGGGCTCGCGCATGATGAGGGCGACCGCCTGCTCCGCCAGGGCGGCGACGTCTCCGGCGAGGCTGCCGGTGTCGGGGACCTCGCCCAGTCCGGCGGGATGGATGACCGTGCCGAGGACCATCTCCGCCTTGGAGGCCCAGCGGCGGTAGATCGTCGTCTTGGCCACCCCGGAGGCGGCGGCCACCTTCTCTATGGTCAGGGCCGCGTAGCCCGACTCGGCGATGAGAGCGCGCACGGCGCCCGCCAGCCGCTCATCGGTGCGGGCGCGGCGGCCCTTGCTCACGGGCTGCTCCTCCACAGGACCCCCTTGACGCTTGACGCCCCTCCACTTCCGCGAAGCCTATCCGAGCGGGCGCGGTACCTCAGCGCCCCGGCGCCGCGCGGAGGACTGGCCCCGACCTCCCCGGGGACCGCTCCACCCATGATCTCGTTGCCGGCGCTGGGTGCGCCCCCTAGGGTCAATGCATGAGCATTGAGATCTCGGGGGTTTCCCGCTTCTTCGGCTCCACCTGCGCCGTCCAGGACGTGACCATGAGCGTGCCGCCCGGAAGCGTGACGGGACTGGTGGGCTCCAATGGCGCCGGCAAGACGACGCTCCTGCTCATGCTGGCCGCGCTGCTCGCCCCCGACTCCGGCACGATCCGCGTGGCCGGGCTCGATCCGCTCGCCCAGCCGCGCGAGGTCCACCAGGCGGTCGGCTGGATGCCCGATGCCTTCGGGACCTGGGACTCCCTGACCTGCACCGAGATCCTCCTGACCTTCGCCGCGGCCCAGGGGCTCGATGGCGCCACGGCCGCGCGCCGCTGCGCCGAGACCCTCAGCGCGGTCCACCTGTCCGAGATGGCGCGCACTCCCGCGAGGGTCCTCTCGCGCGGCCAGAAGCAGCGCCTCGGCCTGGCCCGCGCCCTCGTCCACTCCCCGCGGGTCCTCCTGCTCGACGAGCCCGCCGCGGGCATGGATCCCCGCTCCCGCGCGGACCTGCGCGCGCTGCTGCGGGACCTGGCCTCCGACGGCGCCACCATCCTCATCTCCAGCCACATCCTTCCCGAGCTGGAGCAGATGATCGACGGCGTCGTCTTCATGTCCCGGGGCGCGGTGGTCAGCCCGCCGGGCGCCGCCGCCCCCTCATCGGACGGCGCTGAGGCCGCCGACGGCGCCAGCGCCCCCGCG
>ERZ772948.2146-NODE-2146-length-10281-cov-12.141893_pt1 | contig 10281 bp, 4 predicted proteins | sample MGYA00511945_ERZ772948 | MGnify/ENA primary metagenome ERZ772948 (study PRJEB29015, sample SAMEA2737927) | human oral metagenome | biome: human oral; feature: human-associated habitat; material: dental | place: China | collected 2141 ... | reverse complement strand
ACCCACACCACCACCAACCACTACTGGACACTCACACTCACCCTCCCACTCACCCCGCCTGAGACCCTCCTGAGACAAGACCGTCCTACCAAAGGATGACGCCCCTTGACCCTTGGGGTGATGCCGTTGTCCCATGGCTCCACAACAATGGAGCCATAACAGAGCTCCCTGACCCCTAGGAGATCATCGTGACCCGTCGTCGCACCCTGGCAGGCGCCCTCCTCGCCGCCTCCCTCTTCACCGCTGTTGCACCCGCTGCCTCGGCCGCTGAGGCGAGCCCTCAGGCCCCCCAGGCCGCCTCCCAGTTCGACCAGTCCGGCAACGCGGTCGCCCCGAACTACTGGTACATCCGCTGCGCCTACTTCTGGGGCTTCCTCTGTTGAGGTAGCACCCCATATTCGTTCACCTTCCTGTGCGGAGCGTGGGCCCGTCTCTTTCGAGACGGGCCCACGCTGTTTCTCGGGGCTCCTCACCTACCAGTGCCCCTCACCCGCCGCCGGGCGGCACAGCCCCGCGCCACTCGGGGAAACTGGAGGGGCTGCAGACCCCCGCACCTTCGCCCTCAGGGCTCGACGAGGAGCGCCACCGTGCGCCCAGGAACGCGCAACTCACCCGTGGCCGGATCGAACACCGTCCCTTTGACGACCTCGTCCGCGCCTTGGGCCTGGATCGGGCCAAGATGGAATCGGCGCCCCGTCATCGCCTCTGGACGCACCACCGCCTCGCTGGCTCTCGCGTTGATGACCACGGCGAGGCCGTCGAGGGTTGGGTCGAGATCCCCGGGCCCAGCGCCGTCGTCGATCACCATGACGATGACACCCGGATCACCGGTGAATGGGAAGGAGACCCGCTCCCGGATGAGCTCGGCGCTGCCCAGGGCGAGCAGCGGGGTGGAGCGCCGCAGCCGCAGGAAGTCGAGGCATTGGGCGCGGATCGCCGCGATCTGCTCGGCGGTGGGCCTCAGCTCGGGGCGGGTGAGCAGCCCGGCCTGTATGAGCCAGCGATCGAAGTTGCGCTCGGCCGGGGGCAGGCCGTGACCCCAGCCGTTGTCCGCGCAGGACCAGTCGAGGGCGTTGAAGTGGTCACCGGAGTTGTAGGAATCGCGGTCGAGGGACTTCGAGCGCAGCATCTCCGCACCAGCGCCCCAGAACGACGGCGACTGCCCGAGCGCCACCACGCCCAGGCACAGCGCCGCCATGCGGGCCCGGGCCTCCATCGGCTCGTCCGGGCGCAGCTTGTAGGCGAGGATGTCGAAGAGGGTCTCGTCGTCATGGGCATCCACATAGTTGATGGACTCCGCCGGCGCCGAGCCGAAGGCAGCGGGGTCCGTGCCGTAACGCAGCTCGTCGCCCCGCACCCAGCGGCCGCAGCCGGAGTGCAGCACGACGTCGCGCAGGTTGCCCGCAAGGGCGATGCGGATGAGGTCGCCGCGCCAGATGAGATCCGCTTCCCGGCCATGCGTGGGACGGGCGTCGAAGGGCGAGGGCGGTTGCGCCAGGCCGGTCGCCAGCCCCTGGCTCTCCCTCGGGTCGGCGTCCACGACGCTTCCGCCGCGCAGCGCGTCGCGCAGGCGGTCGTTGAAGCAGCCGATGCCGGTCCCGGCCAGTTGGCCCTGGGTTGCCTGGACGAAGAGGCGGTTGTCCTCCACCTCGCCGAAGTTCCAGCCCTCCCCGTAGAGGAAGGGCTCGTGGCCGATCGCCTCGGCGGCCTCCGCGCGCAGGGCGTCGCGCACGGCGCGCATGGTGGCCGCGGAATGGTGGCCCATGAGGTCGAATCGGAAGCCGTCGGCCCGGTAGTCGCGCGCCCAGCGCACGCACATGTCGATCATGAGGCGCTCGGCCATGGCCCGCTCGGTGGCGATGTTGTTCGCGCAGGTGGAGGCCTCGATAGCGCCCGTGGAGTCGAGGCGGTGGTAGTAGCCGGGGACGATGCGGTCGAGCACGGAGCGCGGGTCCTGCCCGCTGGCCGCGGTGTGGTTGTAGACCTGATCGAGCACCACCTGAAGGCCCATGGCGTGCAGGGCGCCGATCATCTCGCGCATCTCGATGATCCGGGCACCGCCGTCCTGATGTCCGTCACGCGCGTAGGAGCCCTCGGGGACGCCCCAGTGGAAGGGGTCGTAGCCCCAGTTGTAGGCGTCGTCGTCGGCGACGGCGGCGATCGCGGCCTGGGGGCGGCGCGAGGACGGGTGGGCGTCGGCGGGAATGTCGGGGATGGCCTGAGCGGATCGGTCCTCGGGGATGGAGGCGATGTCGAAGGTCGGCAGGAGGTGGAGGGTGTCGATGCCGGCGTCGGCGAGCTCGCGCAGGCTACGGGTCCCGGCGCTGTCCGCGCCGAAGGCCGCGTAGGTGCCGCGCAGCTCGGGCGGGCAGGTGGGGTCGGCCGCGGAGAAGTCGCGCACGTGGAGCTCGTAGATGGCCCGGGCGGCGTCACCCCCGAGCTCGCTGCCCGCGGCGGGGGCGGCTTGACCAGCCCAGGAGGAGGGGGCGAGAGCGGGGTCGGCGAGGTCCACGGCGACGCTGCGCCGCGAGTCCATCGTCAGGGCCGTGGAGTAGGGGTCGGTGACGAGGTTGGTCTCGATGCGCCCGGTCGCGGGGACATAGACCCGCACCTCCCACAGGTACTGCTCCCCCGTGCTGACGCGGGGGCTCGCGGGCACCTCCCAGCGGCCGTCAGCGCGGCGCTGGGCGGGAGTGCGCAGGGGATCGCCGTCGACGAGGGCGACCGAGCCGGTGCGGTCTCCCGTGGACCAGCTCAAGAGCGCGACCTCGACGGCGGTGGGGGCCCAGAGGGCGAAGGCCGGCCCGTCGTCGTGAGCACCGGTGCCGCCCCACGTGGGGCCGAGCGGCGCCGAGCCATCGCGGCTGGCGGCGCCGCCGTAGAGGAGGTCGAGGAGCGGCCAGATCTGGACGCCGGTGCAGGCGGTGATCCAGTGCCCGACGGCGTCGGTATCAACGGTGCGCTGGACGATCGTGAGCTGGCCGGTGAGGGCGGCCGCGACGGAGTCGTCGGGCAGGCGGGGCCCGGCGATGGGGTCCCGCGTGCTCAGCGCCAGGTAGCCGGCGAGCGGCGGGTGCGTGCTGAGCGCCTCGGGCAGGACGTCGTCGAGGATCCCCGCGACGATGAGTGGGACGACGAGGGCGCCGTCGCCGAGGCTGAGCAGGCCCTCCGCGACCGCGGTACCGCCGCGCGGGCTGACGATGAGGTCGAAGGAGACTGGCGGGCGGGCGGTCGAGCCGAGGTCGGAGGGGAGCACGCCAGCGGGCAGGAGGCTCGCGGGCCAGGCGAGCGTGGTGGCGTCGAGCCAATAGGCGCGGGACTCGCGCGCCCCGGGGACCTCGTGCTTGACCGGTGCCTCATGGTGGGCACTGGGCGCGGTGCGCCGACGCCCCCTCGCGTCCTTCATGGGCTCACCCTCCCATGCCCAGCCCCCGCGATCCACCCCCTTCGCCGAGACCGGGCGAACAGCACGGCGAGATTCCGATCTGTGGAAAACCGCCCGGTTTCGCGGTGCTGTTCGCCCGGTCTCGGCGATCAAGGGGTGGGGTTAGGGGGTCAGGCGGCCGGTGGCGGGGTCGAGGTAGTACCAGGAGGCTCCCTCCTTGAGCCATCCGGTGCGCATCGCCCCCGTGCGGCCGTCCAGGTAGTACCAGGCGCCATTGATCCACTGCCAGCCAGCGGCCATGGCCCCGTCGGGGGCCAGGTAGTACCAGTGGCCGCCGGTGGCGATCCACCCGGTGATCATGTGACCCCAGGCGGGCTCGAGGAAGTACCAGTGCCCGCCCACGGCGGTCCAGCCGGTGGCCATGGCGCCATCGGGGCGCAGGTAGTACCACAGGGTCCCCACCCTCACCCAGCCGGTGGCCATGGCCCCGGTGGCCGGGTCGAGGTAGTACCAGGACCCAGCGTCCTTGAGCCAGCCCGTGACCGCCTGGCCCGTGGCCGGGTCGACATACGTCCAGGCGCTGCCGGACCACACCCACCCCGACGCCGACGGATCAGGCGCCGGGCTCGGGCTGGGAGCGGGTGTCGGGTCGGGGCTCGGCGCGGGGCTCGGATCCGGCGTCGGGCTCGGCTGCGGCGTCGCCCCCTGCTTCTCGGTGAGCACCGCGACGGTGCGCGCGGGCACGGTCACCGTGCCGGTGGCGGCGTCGAAGGTGGTGCCCTTGACGACCTCGTCAGTGCCAGCGGCCTGCACGTCCGACAGCGCGAAGCCCCGCCCGGCCAGCCCCGGGACCACCTGGGTGATCGGCTCATCCGAGGCGTTGAAGACGGTGAGGACGCCCGCGAGCGCGGGGTCGGAGTCGACGCCGCCCGCGGAGCCGTCCGCGGGGTCGTTCACGAGCATGGTGATGACACCGGGGGCCTGCTCGGGCCCGGAGCCCGGGAAGCTCAGCTTGGCCTTGATGAGCCCGGCGTCGCCGAGGCTGAACAGGGGCGTGGAGGAGCGCAGTCGCAGCAGGTCCATGGACTGGGCCTGCGCGGCGGAGATATCCGCGGCCGAGGGCTTGAGGGTGGGGTCCTGGAGCAGCGGCGTCATGATCGGCCACTTCTCACCGTTCTTGGACTTCACCGGCAGTCCCTTGCCGAAGCCGTTGTCCTGTCCGGACCAGTCGATGGCGTTGAAGTGGTCACCGGAGTTGTAGGAGTCGCGGTCGAGGGACTTCGAGCGCAGGCCATCGGTTCCGGCCGCCCAGAACGACGGCGACTGCCCGAGCGCGACGGTGGCCAGGCTGACAGTGTTCATGCGGACGCGGTCTGCCATGGGGAGGTCGGTTCGGAGCTTGAAGACGCCAAGGTCGTAGAGGGTCTCATTGTCGTGGGCGTCGACGTAGTTGACCGATTCCTCGGGTGAGGAGGCGTATCCGGCCTTGGCCCCGTTGTAGTCGAGCTCGGCGCCGGTGCGCACGGTCCCGTCGGAGGCAGTGAAGGAGTAGTCGGAGAGGTTGCCGGCCAGGCCGATGCGCACGAGGTCGGTGCGGTGGGCGAGGTCGGCCTTCTGATCGGCCTCAGGGCGCGGGTCGAACCCGTTGGGGTCGGTGACGGCGCCGGTCCCGAATCCCTGGTAGGTGCGGTGGTCGTCGTCGAAGGGGCCACCGCCGTGGACGGCGTCGCGCAGGCGGTCGTTGAAGGTGCCGATGCCGGTGCCGCCGAGCTGGCCCTGGGTGGCCTGCTGGAACAGGGCGTTGTTGGCGACCTCGCCGAAGTTCCAGCCCTCGCCGTAGAGGTAGATGGCGGAGCCGTCGACGCCGTCCTTGTCCGGGGTGAGGGCGCGCAGGGCATCGCGCAGGCGCACCATCGTGTCCCTGGAGTGGTGGCCCATGAGGTCGAAGCGGAAGCCGTCGACGTGGTAGTCACGGGCCCAGGTGACCACGGAGTCGATCATGAGGCGCTCCATCATGGCGTTCTCACTGGCCGTGTTGGAGCAGCAGGTGGAGTTCTCCACCACGCCGTCGGCCTTGAGCCGCTGGTAGTAGCCGGGCACGACGCGGTCGAGGACGGAAGTCGCGTCCTGCCCCGAGGCGGGGGTGTGGTTGAAGACCTGGTCGAGGACCACCTGGTAGCCAGCGCCGTGGAGCGCGCCGACCATCTCCCGGTACTCCATGATGCGCGCCCCGCCGTTCTGGTTCTCGGCGGTGGCGTAGGAGCCCTCGGGGGCGGTGTAGTGGTAGGGGTCGTAGCCCCAGTTGAAGCCGTCGGTGTCCGCGGTGGAGGCGACGGCGGCCTGCTGCTCCTCGCTGGCGGGACCGGCGTCGGGAACGGGGGCGGTCACCTGCTTGGCGCGGTCCTCGGGGATGGTGGCGATGTCGAAGGTCGGCAGGAGGTGGATGGTGTTCATGCCGGCATCGGCTAGGGAGCGCAGGTGCTTCATGCCGTCGGAGTCGGACTGCGTGAAGGCGCGGTAGGTGCCGCGGTAGGACTCCGGCACGGTGGTGTCGTGAATGGAGAAGTCGCGAACGTGCAGCTCGTAGATGGTGTGGGCGGCGTCGTTGGCGAGGGTCGGGGCGGTGGCGCTGGACCACTGCTGGGGAGCGAGCGACGGCGCGGAGGCATCCACGGCGACGGACCGGGTGGAGTCGGTGGTCAGGGCCGTGGAGTAGGGGTCGGTGACGAGGTTGGTCTCGACCTTGCCTGTGGCGGGCACGTAGACCCGCACCTCCCACAGGTACTGGGAGCCCGCGGCGATGGCGCCGTCGGCGTTGTCCACGCTCCAGCGGCCGTCGGGCCCACGGGTGGCGGCGGTGCGCACGGCCTCGCCTCCCGCCTCAGGGGCGCTGCCGGTCTCCGACGCCGTGCCCCAGGTGAGCAGGGTGGCGCTCTTGGCGGTGGGGGCCCACAGGTGGAAGGAGGGGCGCGCCCCGTCCCAGACGACGCCGAGCGGGGCGGAGCCGTCGCGGGCGCTGGCGGGGAAGAGGGCGTCGAGGGCGGGGGCGAGCTGGATGCCGGTGAAGGCGGTGGCACCTGTGCCGTCCGCCCCCTGCTGGACGACGCCGACCTGCCCGGTCAGGGCCTCCTCCACCTGTGCTCGGGAGAGGGCGGGGGCGCCGTCGGCGCCGGTGAGGCTGGCGGCGATGTAGCCCCGGAGGTTCGGGTGGGCCATGAGGACGGAGGCGGGCAGGTCCCCGGTGATGCGCAGCGGTGTGAGGGTGCCGCCGGTAACGGCTCCGTCGGTGACGGCGGCCCCGCCGTCGGGGGCGGTGACAAGGCTGAGCGAGATGGGAGCCCCGGGAACGGGCGAGCCCTGGGCATCGACGACGGCGTCACGGCTCACCCCGGCGGGCAGGAGGCTGACGGGCCAGGCCAGGGTGGTCTCGTCGATCCAGTAGGCGCGGGATTCGCCGACGCCGGCGACGCCGGAGCTCGCGGTGGTGATGCCCAGGCGGTGGTCGGCGAGGGTGTAGGTGAAGTGGACCTGCTCGCCGGCCTTGGTGGTGAAGCTGTAGTTCTCCCCACCGGCGGCGCCGTCGACGCCGTAGTTCTCATCCCAGGCCAGGCCGTGGGCGACCTTCACCTGGTGCGTTCCAGGCGGCAGCGAGGAGGTGGAGTAGGACCAGGTTCCGTCGCCGTTGGGGTGCATGAGAGTGGCGAGGCAGGCGGGGGCCCAGTTGCCGCCCTGGTCGCCCTGGGTGCAGCCGAGCGCGGACTGGAAGTCGCCCGGCAGGGTGATGGTGGGGCCGTCAGTGGTGCTCCAGGCGCGGTGGGTGGCGGGGTCGTAGTAGAAGGTGATGGGCCCGCCAGCGGTGGTGTACTCGATGTCGCCGCCGCCGGGGGCGCCGTCCTTGCCGTAGTTGGTGTCCCAGGTGCCGCCGACGGCGACCTTGTACTGGTAGGTCCCGGCCGGCAGGGTGAAGGTACCCGTGTGGATGCCGGACTCGGGGTCCTTGGTGAGGGTGGCGGCAGCGCAGTCGGGGCTCCAGTCGGTGGCGCAGCCCATGGCCGTGTTGTGGGTGCCGGGCAGGGAGATGGCCTCGGCGTCGGGGGCCGCGGAGGCGGGCGGGGGCACGGTGAGCCCGGTGACCCCGAGGAGCGCGAGCGCCAGGCTGAGGGTGGCGAGCAGGCCTGTCAGGAGCGCCCGGGAGGTGGGCCGCGATTGTGGAGTGGAGGGATGGGGCATGGTCGTCTCCAAGGAACGTCGTTGTTCTTACCGGTCAGGGCGCCAGGGACAAGGTAAGTGTGCGCCCGCCTGCAAGATACTGCAAGCCGTTTCATGGAGGTGGTCCCGCGCGCCTCGCCCGCCGAGACCGGTCGACATCAGGATCGAGACCGGTCCGGCCTCAGAGGAGTCCGAGGCTGCGCATGAGGTGCGGCATCGTCGTCGACGGGCAGGGGCCCTGGGTGTCGATCGGCGGCTCGGGGACGCCCGCCCGGCGCTGCTCGCGAGGCATTCGCCTCTGGGGACGCCGTCGCCCCATCTCAGGCCTCCGTTGCCGCGAGGACGCGGCGAAGGCCGGAGGGGTCGACCCTGGGCACTCCGCCGAGAGCACCGACGAGGTAGCGCTTCTCCTTGTTGCTGCCCCGGCGCAGATCGGTGAAATCAGCCAACGAGTAGATGGTCGAGGAACCCTCATCATCCTTCTCACACAACCACGCCTCGGCAGCCTCGAGCCTCGGTGTCGGCGCATTGCCCAGCAGCGAGGCGTCATGGGTGGTGGCGATGAGCTGGGCGCCGGTCGCGTTGAGATCCGGGTCCTGGAACATCTCGATCAGCGCGGCGGTGAGGTGGGGATGAAGGCTCGCGTCAAGCTCGTCAACGACGAGCACCCCCCCATGCCGCAGAGTGTGAATAGCAGGTCCAGCGGTTGCGAGCCAGGTGAGAGTGCCCTCGCTCTGAGCGCCAAGACCTAGACGGCACTCCGCACCATCCGGACCGCTATGGATGAAGGCGAGAGAATGACGGAGCTGGCGAATCATCTCGTCTGGAAGCTCAATCTCCTCACCCTGAAGACGCTCAGCGAGAGATCGAATCTCCTCCAGCACCTTCGGAGGGATCTCCTGCTCCTCGAGCTCGGCGCGGAGAATACCCAGATCCGCCATCTGGGAGAGAGCGGCACTGATGTTTCTCCAGCCTTCAGGATCCTCGGCAAGACGGGTAGTGAGCCAGCGGATCCGCGCGAGCCTCTCATCATCCGAGTGATGGACGAAGGATGTGGAACGCAGTGCTTTGACAAGAGGGAAAAGGCTCTCATGGTGGTAGCGGAAGGCCACGCCCAGGAAGAGGTCGTCCACACCCATGAGCTTCTTGACCTCACGATTGGGGCCACGAAGGGAGGAAGCCGTTGAGATCTCCAGGGGAGCGTCCGCGCTCGCCTGGCTCCGTGAGAAGACCTTCTTCCACCGCGCGCCGACCTCCCAGAGTTCCTCGCTTGAGATGCCCCAGGGCTCGGCCTTGACCGTGTAGGAGAAGCGCCGGTCATCGGCGGTGAACTCGAGTCGGTAGGTGGTGGGCTCCGTTACATCCGGCCTGAACCTGTCCGGCTGGTAGAGGATGCCGCGCTCACCACTGATCGCTCCGTGCAGCGCCTCGAGGGCATCGAGCAGGGTCGACTTGCCGGAGGCGTTGGCGCCGTAGATCGCGGCCACACGCTGGGTCTCCTGGATCCAGGAGGAGCCGGACTTGGGGGTGAGAGTCTTCAGGGACGGACGGACGAGGTCAAGGACGGCCTGGTCCGTGAAGCATCGGAAGTTCGCCACAGAGAACGTCAGGAGCATGGTCGTAGCGTACTACACTAAAGGCCGCTAGCGGAAAATTTTTCCTTATCTAGTGCGATATCGGCGTCTTGTCAGCGCCGAGCACAACGCTGGGGCCGCCAGCCCTTCAGGAGGGTGGCGGCCCCAGCATCGCGCTCCGCCCGCTCAGTGCCGACTCAGCGCCGACTCCGAGCAGGCCTCAGTGCGAACTCACTGAGATCTCACTGCGATCTCAGCGCGTCGTCACTCGTCGGCACTGCCATGGGCTGCCGCGCTCCGGCGACGGCGCCACATGAGAGCCGCGCCGGCGAGCGACGCTGCGGCGGCCAGGCCGAGCATCCCCGGCACGTCGGCACCGGTGCTGGCGACCTTCCCCGCGTTCATCGGGGGCCGCCCCGTGGCGGGAAGACCAGCGTCCTCCGAGACACCGGGCCCCGGCAGCGGGACGGGCATCTGGCCCGGCTGGCTCGGGCGCACGCCCGGACCCGAGCCACCGCCAGTGCCACCGCCGGAACCACCAGAGCCGTCGCCCGACGGCGGCTGCTCCTGGAAGGCGATCGTGATCGTCACCTGGCGGGTGACGACCCGCCCGGCGGCATCCGTGGCCACCAGCGTGACCGCGTTCGCCCCCTCAGTGAGGACCGTGTTCGGCGCCAGCGACAGCGTCGTGTCGCCCGCGGCGGTGGCGGAGCCGTCGTCGGTCACGGAGTAGTTCTCCAGGACCTTCGCCGCCACGGCGGCCTGATCGGCCAGCGCTCCGCGCTCCACGGTCACCGTGGCCGAGTCCGGCCCGTTGATGACCGCGTCGGCGTCCACGACGACGGGGGTGGTCGCCGTCGTCGTGTTGCCCGCGAGGTCCGTGGCCGTCACGACGACGACGTGCGCCCCGGCGCTCAAATCCGCCGTCGGCACGGGGATGCTGAGCGAGCCCGCGTCGGCCGAGTCAGTCGCCTCGGCGAAGGGCGTCCCGGGAGCGGCCTCCCCGGCGCCAGCGGCGGCAGCATCGCCCGCAGCGTTCCCAGCGCCAGCATCTCCGGCAGCGGCAGCGGCGCCTCCGCCGGCCCCTCCCGCAGCGGCGCCCTCGGCGGCCTC
>ERZ772948.2143-NODE-2143-length-10283-cov-21.240321_pt1 | contig 10283 bp, 10 predicted proteins | sample MGYA00511945_ERZ772948 | MGnify/ENA primary metagenome ERZ772948 (study PRJEB29015, sample SAMEA2737927) | human oral metagenome | biome: human oral; feature: human-associated habitat; material: dental | place: China | collected 2141 ... | reverse complement strand
AGTTCCGCCTCTACGAGCTCATCTGGAAGCGGACCGTGGCCTCCCAGATGGCCGACGCCGTCGGCTCGACCGCCACCGTGACCGTCGAGGTGCCCCTGACTCCGGCAGCCGGCGAATCGCGCGACTCGGGTCCCACCTTCTCCACCGCCGGCCTGACGGCGTCGGGCACCGTGATCACCTTCCGCGGTTTCCTGGCCGCCTACGAGGAGGGCCGCGACGCCGAGCGCTACCAGGAGGACTCCGGCGCCTCCGCCAAGGACTCCAAGGACGTGCGCCTGCCCGCGATGATCACCGGTCAGGAGCTCGCCGCACTGGCCGCTGAGGCCTCGGGCCACGAGACGACGCCGCCGCCGCGCTACACCGAGGCCTCCCTGGTCAAGGCCCTTGAGGAGCGCGAGATCGGCCGCCCCTCGACCTACGCGGCCACCATGTCCACGATCTCCGACCGCGGCTACGTCGACCACCGCGGCCAGGCCCTGGTGCCGACCTGGCTCGCCTTCGCCGTCACCCGGCTGCTGGAGGAGAACTTCGCCGAGCTCGTCGACTACGACTTCACCGCCTCCATGGAGCGCGACCTGGACCGGATCGCTGCCGGTGAGGAGGATCGGGTCGCCTGGCTGCGGCGCTTCTACAACGGGCAGGGAGCCTCCGGCGCCGCCGTTGAGGAGACCGCTCCGGCCGCCGGCGAGCTCGACGCGGCCGCCGCGCTGCGGGCCCAGGGACTCAAGGGCCTGGTGGACAACCTTGGCGAGATCGACGCTCGCGCCGTCAACTCCATCGAGATCGGCGAGGGCATCACCCTGCGAGTGGGGCGCTACGGACCCTACCTGGAGGACGGCGAGGGTAAGCGCGCCAACGTGCCGGCCGACGTCGCCCCCGATGAGCTGACCGTGGACAAGGCCCGTGAGCTCTTCGCCCGCGCCGCCGACGACGGCCGCGAGCTGGGCGTCGATCCGGTCAGCGGACACGTCATCATCGCCAAGGACGGCCGCTACGGCCCCTATGTCACCGAGGTCCTTCCCGACCCCGAGGAGATGGCTGGAACGGCTGCGGCCGACTCGGCCACCGCGGATGGGCAGAGTGCCACGAAGCCGGCGAAGACGGCGACCTCCACGAAGACGAGGAGGACGGCCAAGGCCGCCAAGCCCAAGCCTCGCACGGCCAGCCTCCTGCGCTCCATGGACTTGTCCACGGTGACGCTGGAGCAGGCCCTGGACCTGCTGAGCCTGCCGCGCGTCGTCGGGCAGGACCCGGAGTCGGGGGAGGACATCACCGCCCAGAACGGCCGCTACGGCCCCTACCTCAAGAAGGGTACGGACTCGCGCTCCCTGGAGACCGAGGAGCAGATCTTCACCGTCACCCTGGAGCAGGCCCTGGAGATCTTCGCCCAGCCCAAGCGGCGCCGGGGGCAGGCGGCCGCTCGGGGGCCTCTGCGCGAGCTCGGTGAGGACCCGGCCACCGGCAAGCCCGTGGTCATCAAGGACGGCCGCTTCGGTCCCTACTTCACCGACGGGGAGACCAATGTGACCCTGCGCCGCGGCGACGACCCGGCCACCGTTACACCCGAGCGCGCCTTCGAGCTGCTCGCGGAGAAGCGCGCCAAGGGGCCGGCCAAGAAGCGCACTACCCGCAAGACCACCGCTAAGAAGACCACCGCTAAGAAGACCGCGGCCAAGAAGACCACGGCGAAGAAGGCCGCAGCCAAGACGGCGACGAGTGGGGCGGCCGCCTCGAAGGAGGCCTGAGAGGCCGCCCCGGTGAGTGGTGCGGACCGCCGCGGTCGACCCTCATCCGGGGAGGTGCCACGCGCTGGGGTGCACGCGGTGCCCGGCCGGGGGCGTTCTGCGCTTTCGGGGACAGGAATCCTGTCCCCGAAAGCGTCGTCCGCAACCGACGGCGTCGAATGTCCCCAACCGCGCAGTGCTTTTCTTCCGTGAGCATCGTCGCGACCCCGGTCGCAGTTCTGCGACACCTCCGCGACGAGGCGGGCACAATCGGCCGGTATTGTATTTCGCGTACAACTCCCCACAGGCACTCCCGAGAGGAACCCGTCATGTCACTGCCCAAGATCGTTCTCGCCGGTACCGCCGCGCTGGCCCTGTCTCTGAGCCTGGGCGCCTGCTCCCTGTCCATCAACGGCTCCGGTTCGGGTGACTCCGGCTCGCCGGCCGCCACCCAGGCCGAGCAGAACAAGCAGGACAAGCAGACCGAGACCAAGAACGCCGACTCCAACGGCTCCGCCAAGACCGACTCCCAGTCCCCCTCCGGCGGCTCGGCTCAGGCCTCTACCGACTCCGATGACGACAAGGACGGTGACGACGCCCCCATCACGGACGCCACCTGGAAGGACATTCAGAGCAAGGGGCAGCGCACGGAGGTCTCCGGTGACTACGCCGTCCAGGGATCCGGAACGACGCTCAACCTGGTCGGCGACCTCAACACGCTCACGGTCCAGGGCTCCGACGTCAAGATCGCCGCCGAGGATGTCGACACCCTCACCGTCCAGGGCTCCAACGTCACCGTCTACGCCCGCGACATCGACCACCTCAACATCATGGGCTCGGGCGTCACCGTGCACTGGCTGGACGACGACCCGACGATCCAGGACACCGGCGCCAACAACACCACCGGGAAGCTCTCCCAGTGAGGCTGCCGTGACCCAGCCCGCTGCACCGGCTCCGTCCGCCACCGTCCTCCTCGTCGATGACGAGGCCCCCATCCGCCGCTCACTGGGTCCGTACCTGGAGCGCAGCGGGTACCGGGTTCTGCTCGCCTCGGACGGGGTGGAGGCCCTGGACCTCCTGGCCTCCTACCAGATGGACATCATCGTCTCCGACGTCCTCATGCCCAGGATGGACGGGCGTGAGCTGGTGCGGCGGGTGAGGGCCAGCGGGGCCTGGACCCCCATCATCCTGCTCACCCAGGTCAACGCCTCCTACGAGCGGGTCTCGGCGCTTGACGACGGCGCCGACGACTACCTGTCCAAGCCCTTCGACCCCGCCGAGCTCGCCTCCCGGATCCGTGCCGTCCTGCGCCGCACCCGAGGGATGGCCCAGCCGTTGACCTCCGCCTCCAGGCTGGTGGCTGGCGAGCTGGTCCTGGAGCGGACCTCCCGGCGGGTGACTCTGTCCGGGCGCGAGGTGACGCTCACCCCGAAGGCGACGATGCTCCTGGACTACCTCATGAGTCATCCCGGTGAGCTCCACACGCGGGACGACCTGCTGGCCTCCCTGTGGGGCATTGACTTCGCCACCTCCACGCGCGCCGTCGACCACCGCGTCCGCGAGATCCGCCAGGCCCTGGGCGACGACGCCGCCCACCCCACCTACATCGAGACGGTCCCCTCCGTCGGCTACCGCTTCCGGGCCGGAGTGCAGGTATGAGTCAGTCGCCGACGCCCCCGACGTCGGACCTGCCGCCGTCGCTTCCACCCCGGGGATCCTCCCAGGACGGTCGTACCCGGTTCCTGTCGCCGACGGTGGACCCGGGCGGACCCCGGACCGTGGAGATCCGTTGGTCCTCCGCGGACACGCCGCACCCGCCGCCGGCCCGGCCGTCATCGGCGCCTCCGACGGCTCAGCCGACGATATGGCAGTCAACAGCGGCGCAGCCTCTCACCGCTCAACCAGCGCCGGGTCGGCCCGCCACGGGGGAAGGCCGGGATGTGGAGCCTCCTTCTGGGCCTACTCCCGAGGCCGCGCCGGTCAATCCGGCCTCGGGGACGGCCAAGCCCTCCAGCAGGACGTGGATCGTGTGGCTGCTCGCACTGCTCGTCATCGCCGGCGCGGCGGGCGCCGCCTACGCCGTCTACGGCCTGACGCCCCTGTTCATCACGACGACCGTGCCGCTCATGGTGGTGGGTTTCGGTATCGGTCTGCTGCTGCTCGCCCTCCTCAGCGCCGTGGGGCGACGCCGGCAGCGGCTGGCGGTCGAGCGGGCCCGTCATGAGGCCCAGCAGCAGGCGTGGGCCGGCCATCAGCAGTTCCTGCGCCGGCTGGATCACGAGCTGAAGAACCCGCTGACGGCAGTGCGTGCCGCCGTCGCCGACCTGCCGCAGGCCCACCCCCAGGAGGTGCAGGCCCGGGTCGACGTCGTCGACGCCCAGGCCCGCCGGATGGGGCGCCTGGTGACGGACCTGCGCAAGCTGGCCGACCTGGAGACCGCGGCACTCGCTCTGGAGGATGTCGACATTGCCGAGACCGTGCAGGACGCGGCCCAGGCAGTCAGTGAGGAGGGGGCCGCTCGGGGTGGGGCGCCCAGGATCCGCCTGGACCTGCCCCGGGTGCCGTGGCCGTTGTCGCACGTGCGCGGCGACGGCGACCTGCTCTACTCGGCCGTCTACAACGTCATCTCGAATGCCTCGAAGTACACCGCGCCGGGCGGGACCGTCGAGGTGCGCGGCCGTGAGGAGTCCGGAACAGTCACCATCGAGGTTGCCGATACCGGGATCGGGGTCCCTCAGGCGGACCTGCCGGCGGTGTGGAGCGAGCTGGCCCGCGCCGGCAACGCCCGGGGCCTGCCGGGTTCAGGACTCGGACTGGCACTCGTGGCGACGATCGTGCGCCGCCATGGCGGCAGTGTGCGCATGGCCTCCCGCGAGGGCGTGGGGACCCGGGTGTGGCTGAGCCTGCCCGTCGCCGGTCCGGTGAGTGCGACGTGACCGTGCCCGCCACTCGTCCGTTGAGGTCCTGTCGCAGGACTGCGACAGGGTGGGAACTCCGCGGCGACAACGACTCAGTAACGTTCAGGTCATGACAAAAGCGCTCATCTCCCTGCCCTCCCTCGCCCTGATCACCACCCTTGCGCTGAGCGGCTGCTCCCTGTCCATCGGAGGCGGCTCGTCATCGCAGGCGCAGAGTCAGGAGACCCGGGTCAGTGCGGACTCCGGCAGCTCCGCGGGAAGCGCCAAGGGCTCCGCCTCCGCCCAGGCGACGGGAACCGCCGCTTCCACGGGCCAGGCCGTCGCCGGCTACGAGCCCGGCCAGATCCCCCCGATCCCCATGATCGCCCTGCCTGATCTCAGCCTGCTCACCCAGTCCACGGGCGCCTTCACCCCGGACCTCACTCGCTCCATCACCTCCCAGCCCGGCGTCACGGTCAGGCCTGCCCGCTGCGATGCGAGCGGATCGCTCGTCTCCGGCTCCACGGTCCTCGGCGGCGACGGTTCCATGAGTACGAGCTCAGGAGCGACCGCGGTCACCAACAACGGTGATGGCTCGGGCACCTACAGCGACGGCAAGGTCTCCATCACCAACAACGGTGACGGCTCGGGCACCTACAGCGACGGCAAGGTCTCCATCACGATCAATGGTGATGGCTCGGGCACCTACAGCGATGACCACCTCTCCGTCACCGTCAATGGTGACGGCTCGGGGACCTACAGCGACTCCGCCACAGGGGAGGCCATCACCCTCGATGGCAAGGGCTCGGGCACCTACAGCCGCGGCGGGGTCTCCATCACCAACAACGGTGACGGCTCGGGCACCTACAGCGACGGCAAGGTCTCCATCACCAACCTCGGCGACGGCAGCGCCATCGTCAATGACGCCACGGTCTCGGCCAAGCCCGTCCCCAAGGCCGGCAAGGTCGGCACCTTCCCCTCCATCGACGCCGCCAAGCCGGTGCAGTCCTGCGGCACCGTCATCACCCTGGAGGACAGCGTCCTGTTCGACTTCGGCTCATCGGAGCTGCGCGGCGAGGCCTCGACCACGCTCACCAACCTGGCCACCGTCATCAAGGACTCCAAGGCCCCCAAGGTTCAGGTCCAGGGCCACACCGACTCCGTCTCCGACGACGCCTCCAACCAGACCCTCTCCGAGCAACGGGCCAAGGCGGTCACCGAGGCGCTCACCTCCAACGGCGTCACCGCCTCGATCGAGTCCGTCGGCTACGGCGAGACCAAGCCGGTAGCCCCCAACGAGAACTCTGACGGCTCCGACAACCCCGCTGGACGCCGCCTCAACCGCCGTGTCGAGGTCTTCGTCCCGGCCTTCTGAGCCGGCGCCTGACCATCGGGCCACTGTCCCATCATGTCCAACCGACCGCCCTCACCACATCTGAATACCGGAGGAGAATCATGTCCCCGACCACCCGTCCCCTCAATGCCCGCCGCGCAGCCGCCGTCGTCCTCGTGACCCTGTCCCTGACCGGCGTCGGCGCCTGCTCCGTCTCCATCGGCGGAGGCTCGTCCGACCAGGAGACTGCCGCGGCAGCGGGCCAGGAGAGCTCGGCCCCGGAGCAGTCGGCGGCGGCCACCCAGACCACAACGGCGACGAACGAGTCTCAGGCGCCCCGATCGGAGACCACTGCGCCGAGTGCCCAGGAAAGTGCCCAGGAAAGTGCCCAGGAACAGGTCTCGCCTGCTGCCAGCGGTTCCAGCGCCCCCGAGGCCAGTGCCCAGCCCGCAAGCGGTGACCGTCCTGGTGCCCGGGCGACCCTCACCGACAGCGACTGGCTGAGCGACCTCGAGAGCGTGGACCGCACCGTCTCGGCGAACCCGTCCATGCTCCTGGACAAGTCCAACGATGACGTCCGCATCGAGGGTGACGTGGATAGCCTCAGTGTCACCGCCAGCAACACGAAGGTCTTCGTCGACTACGTCGGCCTGCTGACCATCTCCGGCAGCAACGTGACTGTCTACGTCAAGGACGTCGACCGTGTCGTCATCAAGGGAAGCGGCGCGGAGGTGGTCTGGGCTGGCAACACCCCGAAGGTGGAGGATTTCGGGACCAACACCGAGACCCGTCTCCAGGGAAGCGGGGACTGAGCTCGGCCACGCCCACGCCTTCCCCGTCCGGCTGCCGTGGCGGCAGTCGACGGCGAGCAGTGGCAGCGTCTGAAGGACGCGGTGCTGAGGCGCTCGAGTTCCGAAGGCGGTGACACGCCCTCCAAGGTCGGCAGCACGGCTGTGTCGAGGGCGACCGTGGCCTTCAATCAGCTCGATGAGGGCCTCTACCGGATGTTCCTGAACCTGGTGACTGGGCCTGCTCCTAGGCCCGGTCGCCAGGGCAACCCCGGGCCGGCGCGCCCCACCTCTGACCGCCGGTATCCCGACCGTATGTGGGTGGAACAGGACTTGACTCCACAGTGCACCTACTGTCTATAGTGTGCATGTACGGAAGGAGTTGCTATGCCGCTCTCGGTCGTCCTGTCCAACACGGCGGGAGTCCCCATCTATGAGCAGATCGCCCAGCAGGTCAGGGATGCGATCCTGACGGGCCAGGTGGAGGCCGACGAGATGCTGCCCTCGATCCGGGCTCTGGCCCGGGACCTGCGTGTCAGCGTCATCACCACCACCCGCGCTTACTCCGACCTCGTCACTGACGGCTTCCTGGCCAACGTTCCCGGCAAGGGCTACTTCGTCCTGCCCCGGGACTCCGAGCTGGTGCGCGAGCAGGTGCTGCGGGAGGTCGAGGAGCACCTCGACCGTGCCGTGGAGCGCGCACGCCTGGCCCAGCTCAGCGACGAGGAGCTCCACACCATGCTTCAGACCATCATCACCACCTCCACCACTTCCAAGGACAAGCAGTGAACCCCGTCGAGATCTTCCACCTGACCAAGCACTATCCGGACTTCAGCCTCAGTGATGTCACCTTCTCCGTCCCCGCCGGCTATGTGACGGGCTTCGTCGGGGCCAACGGCTCGGGGAAGACCACCACCATCAAGGCTGCCCTGGGCATGATCCATCCTGATGCCGGCTCGGCCACCACCGTGGGCCATGAGCGCATCGGCGTCGTCTTCGATGCCCCGCCCTACAACCCCGAATGGCGCCTGAAGGACCTGGGCCGCGGCATCGGACGCTTCTACCCCACCTGGTCCCAGGAGCGCTACGACTCCGAGCTCCAGGCCGCGGGCCTCAACCCCGCCAAGAAGGTCAAGGAGCTCAGCCGGGGCATGGGCATGCGCCTGCAGATGGCGGTGGCTGTGGCCCATGACCCTGAGCTGCTCATCCTCGACGAGCCCACAGGTGGACTGGACCCCTTGGCCCGCGCCGAGATGGTGGACATGCTCGCCCAGTTCATGGTGGAGGAGGGCCGCACCATCCTGTTCTCCACCCACATCACCTCCGACCTCGATCGGCTGGCCGACTACCTGGTCATCCTCAGCCGGGGCAGGGTCGTGGCCAATGGCACCGCCGAGGAGATCATCGGCTCCTTCCGACTCGTGCGTGGTACCCCAGAGCACCTGACTGACGCCGTGCGCCAGGCCAGCCTCGGGCTGCGCAGCACGTCGCTGGGGTGGGAGGCCATGATGCCGGCCGACGCCGCTGAGGCGCTGGCCGACCGCATCGTCGTCGAGGCCCCCACCATCGAGGACCTCGCCGTGCACATCGCCAAGGAGGCAGGCCATGAATGACCTCATGACCGCGGATCCGCATGAGCACCCCGGGGCGGCGGTAACCGGAGCGCCGTCCGGCTCGGTGGGGAAAGCCGCGGCAGCCGGACGAGGGCGGGTCGGTCGGGTGCTCTCCCTGGTACGGCTGCACCTCCTGGGCCTGCGGGGTGCTTTGCGCGCCCTCCTCGGCCTTCTCCTCATTGTCGGCTCCTTCAGCCTCGTTACCGGCAATATCGCCCCGGTCAGCGGATTCCTCGCGGGGACTGCCCTGGTCGGGGGCCTATCAGGGGTGATGGCCGAGCGTTCCGGCATTAACCGTCTGCTGGCCTCCCTACCCGTCTCCCGGGCCGAGGTCGTCAACTCCTACTGGGCAGTCGCGGTGCTGCCTCTCCTGGCCGCCTCGGTCCTCTACGCGGCCATGGGCCTCCTCTTGGGCGTGCACCCGGGTCAGCTGCTCGTCCTTCCCCTCGTCCTCATCTGGGGGCAGGCCCTAGGAATCCCTGTGTTCCTGCACTTCGGGCGTGGGTGCGGCCTGCTCGTCTGGACGATCTCGATTCTCGCCTTGGGGGCGCTGGGCCTGCTGGTACCCAGCTTCGGGCCGGTCCAGGACCTCATTCTGGGGACGACGACGGGCCATGGTGTGCTTCTGGCCCTGGGGGCCGGCACCTTCATCGGCCTGTGGGCGCTGAGCCATCACCTCTACCTCGAGCAGGACCAGTGAGCGCCATGACGACGGGGGCGGTGTCGGTGATCGGGCGGTGCATCGGAGGGACCGTGCTGACTGGGCCGTCCGGCCCCGGGGGCGGCAGCGGCGAGATAGCGCCTGCCAGGGTAGGGGCGGTGCTGCGACTCGACCTCATCGTGCTGCGCCATCGTGGTCCGCTGCTCCTCCTACCGCTGCCGTTCGCGCTGTTCATCGCCATGGACGTCCTGGCCGGCCGTCTGCAGGCGATAGTGATGATGAGCGTCGCCCTGGGGCTGTGCGCCCAGTACGCCCAGGGTGCCGTCGAGGCCGCTCACCGGATGGGGCGCCTCCATGGAGCGCTGCCGCTGCGGCGCAGCGAGCTGGTCGGCGCCCGCTGGGTCGAGGGGCTCGCCCTGGTGTTCCTCTCCTGCCTGGTCTGCGTGCCGGTGGCTGCTCTCACCGGTGACTGGGGCGGCCTCATGGCCGGCCTGGTCGTCATCTGCCTGTCCGTGGCCCTCGGACTGCCCCTGTTCCTGTGCCTGGCCCCGGAGAGGGCCCTGTGGGTGTGGGGGCTGTGCCTGGGGGTGGGAGCCGGCGCCCTCTACAGCGGTACTCCGCTGCTGGCAGGACCTGTGACTGAGGTGCTGCGCGAGCCGGTGCCCGCGGTGCTGGCTGCCCTGTCCTGCCCCGCCCTCCTTGGCGTCTCCCTGGTGGTGGCCCTCCGCTGGTACGGGCGCCAGGACCACTGAGGCCCGGCCGAGGAAGAAGCAAGAAGAAGTAAGGAGACCGACCATGCCCGAGTCCACGCCCATGTCCGTGTCCGTTGTACCTGCCGCGCGGGCTGTATCCACCGTGCCCGCTGCCCCGGAGTCATCCGGCGCTCGTGTTCCCGGTGCGCCTGTGGCGGTGCGGGGGACGGGAGCCCTGACCCGGTGGGAGGCGGTGCGCGCCGTGATGCGCCTGGAGCTGATCAGCTGGAATCAGGTGTACCTGACGACGATGATCGGGCTGATCCTCATCGCGCAGGCCGGTATTGCCGCGCACCGCTGGCTGGGGGTGGTCCTCCCGCTTCCGCTGGTGCTCGTCCTGGCGATCTTCCCACCCTTCCTCCTCCTGACCCTGTGCGGGTTGGTGTGCCTGACCCTGTGGGATCCCTCGCGCTCCTCAGGTGCCCTACGGCTCTACGGGGCACTGCCCGTGACCCGCTCGGAGGTGCTTGCCGGCCACTACCTGCTCAGCCTGGCCTACGGGGGTGCCTCAGTCC
>ERZ772948.2139-NODE-2139-length-10292-cov-4.336036_pt1 | contig 10292 bp, 10 predicted proteins | sample MGYA00511945_ERZ772948 | MGnify/ENA primary metagenome ERZ772948 (study PRJEB29015, sample SAMEA2737927) | human oral metagenome | biome: human oral; feature: human-associated habitat; material: dental | place: China | collected 2141 ... | reverse complement strand
ACGCACGCTGAGTGCCATACAGGGAAAATTTCATCTTACCAGTCGTGTTTCCAGTGTACTTATTCCAGCCACCGATTTTATTTAGAATCCCTTCAATTTCATAGGAATCAGCCTTTTTAATATTCTGTCGTTCCTTACCAAAGCACTCACACCAAATTCTATAATGCAGACTCGCTCACGTTGCTCCGTTCCCTTCAAAGTCTGACTGCCAAAGTCACTCCCAGCCAAGAAAGTCCGCCGCTCATATAAGTCCATCTTGGCCCAGTTATCCGGTAATAAGGTATCCAAATACTCTACAACAATACCTTCTCGGTCGTCTGATTCCATAGCTTCCTGTCGCTCTTTATTCGCTTCATTTTCTGTTTTTCCTTTTAGAAACAGCTCTTCTCCTGCTTCATAATAGACCTTGGCTTCTGCCCACAGCTGGTCTACATCAACCAGCTCCCAAGGCTTTAACTGACTGGCATCTGACACTCGAATCGGCCAAAAACGACGGTTCCCAGTCACATCCCGTAAGAATCCACCTTCTGAATTGGTTGACCCCACAATAATACAAGCGCGTGGGTGACTTTCTACATTCACCCCATATGCTTTACGGAATTTATCATCCTGTCGGGATATAAAGGATTTGACGGTCTCCACATCCGTTTTTCGAATCCCTGTCATCTCGGAAATCTCAAGAATCCAATAGCCTTGCAGCTTTTCTGCTGCAGTCTTATCCCGCATGTCTGAAATCGCTAGAGAATCCGAGAACCACTCTTTGCCTAGCTTGAGAAAAAAGGTAGACTTTCCAATCCCCTGAGGTCCATTTAAAACTAAGATAGAATCAAACTTAATACCTGGTTCATAAATTCTTGCTATCGCAGCCACCATGGTTTTTCTCATGACAGCTCGTGTATAAGCTGTGTCCTTTGCCCCAAGGTAAACGATAAGAAGCGAATCAATCCGTTCGACTCCATCCCAGACCAAGGGTTCTAAATACTCCTTAATGGGATGGTAGAGTCGGTAAGAAGTCACCACAGCTAAAAGAGCATCCTTGAACTTGGTAGGTGACCAAATACCATAGACACGCTCAAAGTAGAGTTTGGCATTAGCTAAGTCCGAATCATTCCAGCCCGGACGTGACCGTCTCCAAGGCAGCTCACCAATCACATCAATAACATTCTTGAATTCGTTGTAGACAATGTTTTGAAGGTTGGGGTCAAAATGGAGAATGGTCGCAATGTTGGATAAGGTATCCTTAACCCAACCAGTCTTATCTAGCTCCAAGCTTGCCTGCCAATTCTCCGTATCAGTAAATTCCAAAGCTGCATCAGCTAAGCGCTCTTTTGCGAGCGTCTCTTTGGTCGCATCATCCTTTAGGACAAAGTCCTGCATAGCCTTATAAGACGGTTGCTTAGCTGAGTCTTTCTTTTCCTCATCGTCCTGATCACCAAAGAGATGCAGGCGAACCAAGTCAAAAGCCGATAAAAGCCTGTGACCATAAGGGTCGGTCGCATGATGGCTATAAGCGAATTTGTCATCATAAAGAACAACCCCAGCACTAGTTGTGGCATGAATATAATCAAAGCGCCCTGGAATGCTGGAAGGTTTATAAACATCTCCTAAAAATTTTTCAATCGCTTCTGTAATGGTGTAGGTTCGGTTGAAAGCTCCAATCAAGCCAGATTTTCCAAGTGGATCTGCTTGTTTGGCAATGGCCCGCTCCAGCAGTTTGTTCTGCCGGCTGGATACTGGCCACTCAGTTGTATCTTTCCAGTTCTGGTAGCGTGCTAGAACCGTGTCCGGATTGAGGAAGTCGCCCTCTAATTTTTTGAAAACAAACTCTCCGTCTTGCGAGGTTGAAGGCCAATACATGAGGCGGCTCGGTTCATAGGTCGTATCATCAAACAGCTCCATACCAATATCTTCAGCTACTTTTCTGGCAACAGCCTGATATTCCTCAGCCGTTACTTCCCGAGACAAGGGGAGTATCAAACGCAGCCTTGGATACTCTTTGGTATGTTTATGCGTTGAATAAAAATACGCAAAGAAAGAAAAGAAGAGTTCGACTTCATCCATTATGCCCGGTGTCGCAAAGTCCATATCTAAAGTCAGAGCCGAGCGAGACAACACCGCATCTTTCTTACGTCTTCCTTTGTCAAGCTTGCCTAAAACAAAGCCGCCGACATCTTTAATATTATCTTGCTTTGATTTCGGAAATTTCTTATATTCCGCTACCGTTTCAGCCGTTCGGATAGTCATTGAAATACGAGCTTCAAACTGCTCTAAGCTATAACTGGTTTGTGTCCAAATTCTATCGGTTCGTTTGTTTCCTAATGAAATGGCAAGTTCCATTCGTTCCTCCTCAATCTTTCTTATAAAATTCACAGGCATAGCCATCTGCTCGTAAGGGCAGTCCTTTGGCCCATTCTGGCTTTGTCGCAAGAAGCTGGCAGACTGTTGCCACACTCTCTTCTCTCACTTCTACCACCGCTTCATCATGCACATGAAGAACAATAGCTAATCCCTTTTGCTTGAGCTGCATCATGCCATAGGCCAATAAATCTCGGGCGATACCCTGCACAATATTTTCGACTAACTTTGGTCCATAGGTCTCAAGCCGAGTCCATTTCTTACTCTCTCCAATCCCTTCATAGGTCAAGCCAGGTTTGCCAAATGCATTCATTCCCATGCGAGGTTTAACATAAGCTAGCTTTCGTCCAGAAGGTAGCGTAATAAAGAGCATGCCAGATTGATAGCTGATGACGAGATTCTTAATCTTCTTAGGTTCTCTTGTTTCGTATACCTGCTTTGCGACCTTATCTATCTCCCACCAAAAGGTCACAATATGCGGATTGGCTGACCGCCACTGATTGACGAGCGGCTGCAATTCCTCTTCTTCCAGTCCCATATCCAGTGCTCCCATAGCAGTCAAAGCACCGACTGAGCCGCCATAGCCAAGAGCCAGCTCCGCAATTTTGCCTTTCTGACGAAGGTGGCTATTGACACCGTGTTTTTCAACTGGTACTCCAAACATAGACGATGCAGATGCACAGTAGATATCCCCGCCTTGTTCAAAAACATCTAACCGCCAAGATTCTCCGGAAAGCCAAGCCAACACTCGAGCTTCAATCGCCGCAAAGTCAGCAACGATAAACTGATGACCTGCTTTAGGGACAAAGGCAGTCCGGATGAGTTCAGAAAGGACACCTGGGACATTCTCATAGAGAGTATCCAAGGTTTCAAACTGCCCTTCTTTGACAAGCGTTCTAGCAAGGGACAAATCCTTGAGTTTGTTCTGAGGGAGATTTTGTACCTGGACTAACCGTCCAGCCCAGCGGCCGGTACGGTTTGCCCCATAGAATTGCAGGAGACCGTGTACCCGACCGTCAGAGCAAACACAGCGTTCGATTGCCTGATATTTCTTGACGGAGGTCTTGGACATCAAGAGACGCAGTTTCAACATTTCAAGGACTTCACCATCCGCTTCTTTGAGTTGTTTGATCACATCTTTCTTTCCCAGCGAATCCATGAAGATTCCCTGCTCTTTCAGCCAGCCCTTTAATTGAGAAACAGAGTTAGGATTTTCTAAGCCACTTAGCTCATAGGCACGTTTCGTCACTTGCTCCTTATAAGAGAGGTCACAAAAAATAGCCTGTTCAACCAACTGCAAGTCTACTTCTATTCCCCGGTCATTGATTTCTTGATCCAGCTGATAGAGAAACTGCTCGCTATCAAGCAAGGGATAATTTCTTAAACGCTCTCGAATAGCTTGTTCCACCTCTACATCTCGCTTGCAGTAACATTTAAATAATTCCCAGTCCTCAGGTGCGTGATGAGGAAAGTTTCGCTCGCGCATACCATTTGATTTCGTTGCTTTACAGGGCAGACAGAAATAGCGAATCAGTCTGGTTCCTTCTTTCATCTTTTGTTCTTCTATGTTGAGAACTCGACCTACTCCTTCAAGGGATAATGGTAGGCCTAAACTTGCCGCAAGAACGGCTGTACAGGACCAGGACTTAGCTGAAAGAGGCTCTCCTAGAAACTTGGAAAGACAGACCCTCTCAAAGTTAGCATTAAACGCTGTTTTAATGACAGAATCATCTTGCAGAGCAGAGACAATCTCCTCTGGAATTTGCTCTTTCTGAGCCAAGTCCACTACCTGCGTTTCTTTCTCGTCCTCTTTATAGGCAAAAAGCAAAATCTCAAAGGCTAGGCTATCCACATAGCGATAGACACCGCATTTTGTTAAGTCTACATCTGAATAAGTTTCAATATCAATGCTTAGAGTTTTCATTCGTCCTCCAATAGGTAAAGAGGTGGAGACCCACCTCAGGCTAGAAAATCGTCATCATCAACGGTTGCGAACTCATCTTCTGCTCGAACTCGTCCACCCAGTGGCTCTCCGTCTTTTAGTTTTTGAATGTTTCCAAGGCCAGCTGCTACCCCACGATTGCCATTGGAATTAAATCCATAGAAGGTCACAGAAACACGACCATAACAGCCTGAATAGACTTCCGCCTGATCAAGAATCGGCTGCACCTGCTGGTCTACGACCTGCGGCTTTTGTTTGGAATTACAGTTAATGAAATAACTATTGGCATAAGCTTCATCATCCGGCCGGTCAATATCTCCATCTCGGAGTGGAAGTTTCAAATTGGCTGGAATTTTCCCGCCAAATTTTGAAATAGCTTCTTGTTTTGCTTGCTCTACGGCTTGTTGGATTTTCTGAATGGTGGCCTTATCGCTCTTTGGAATAATGACCGATACAGAATATTTTGGTTCAGAACCATTAATGGATTGCGGTTCCCATACATTGGCATAGGATAGACGTCCAGGGACGATTACTTTTGTTTCTTTTGACATATTAGTTTCCTCCAAATTCAGCTGCTGCTGGAATATATTCTTTTCGTTTATCACTTTCAGGAACAAGGGTCAGCTTGCCTTGAGGTTTGCGGACCAAATGCCCTAACACTCGGTTAAATGCTTTCTTGCCCATTCGTTTCTCCAGTTCAGTTAGAGAAACTAGACTTTGTTTATAGATATCAGTGAAGCCTTCTGCTTCTGCAAGTTTAGCCACTTCATCTTCATCAGTGAACTGACGGATAGAGCGACCCTCGACCAGTTTAAACCCATTCCATGATTTATGAGAATCAATGGCCACCTTGGTCGCATAGTCTTTCACCTCTGTTGCCCATTTGACCAGGTCATCCACATGAAGAAGAATTTCTTCAATCTCTCCATTCGTCAAAAGATGAGGGGAAGCCAACTGGAATTGTTCAAGCTCTTTATGATAGTCCATTCGTGCTCTAAGAACAGCATTACAAGGAGAGAACTGACACCAAGGACCATAGGTGACTTCCCCTTCTCCTTTAAAGGCCAGTTCAGCCTTAGGTTTCAGCTCCGTCTCAGCCCACTCTAGCAAATCTTCTCGCTGTAAAATAGCCGTTGAGATATTGCCTTTTCGTGGCTGAAAAATGGTCATCTTGACCTCTTCAATATCATAGAGAGCATCATAGAGTTCCAAGGCTCCCAGGGCATAGAGCTTCATCTGCGGGTTGTTCTCGGCTTCGACTAGAACACCTTTACCATACTTAAAGTCCACGACATGAAGGGTGTTGTCTGCCACAATGACGCAGTCAGCCGTCCCAAATCCTTCTGGAACATAGCGAGAAAAGTCAACAGTCTGTTCAATCAAAACAATTGGATCACTGGTACCTTGTTTCAGTTGTTCCAACTCATCTATGATGAAGGCAACATAATCTTCCGTGGCTTGTTCCATCTCAAGCGTCAACTCACCTTCCGGTTCTTCTGCTTCTAATTGAAGAACACTTTTTAGCTTATATTCAGCTAAGGCATGGGCCAATGTTCCTTCCTCCGCTGCAGGATTGGTCTTATGTTCAAAGAACTCCTCCAATCGAGCAAGAGGCGGAACCGTCAGCCAGCGGTGGCTAGAGGATGCCGATAATAGCGCGTGTTGTTTTTGGGCCATATCAGAGTCCTTTCGCATCTTCAAGGAGAGAAGGATAGTGCTGCTCTTCTACCGCAGAGAGCTTATTCGCCCCATACTTTTGAAGGAGTTCCCGTACCTGTTCAGTCTTACCTGCCCGAGACTTCTCGGCCAGAATTTTGCGGATATCTTCAATCGTAACAGCCGTTGGTGAAGCTGCCTTTTCTACTTTTTTAGTGGGTGTTTCATCTGTTAAGTCGACTGCCCCACACAGTTCTTCCAGGCTATCTGCCAGCATTCGCAAATTGGAGATAACCATCTCTAGTTTCTTCATTTGTGCCATTGCTTTTCCTTTCTTACTCTAAGAACATGCTTGGAAATTTAGACCAAACAGAGTCTTTAGTATTCGTAACTTTTGAAGGCTTTTCTCCTGCATAACGTACCTTGTAGCCACTGCATTGAAGAGCAAACAAAGGCTCTACCCGGTCATCAATCTCCATCGTATGTTGATTGATTGGCTGCCCATTCTCGTGGAATAATCGGAAAGGTTTCCCCAGTTCTTTCGCCGTCTCAATCTCATACTTCATCCCTTGTGAGATATTGGGACCATAGACCCAAATCTCATCGCACCGCTTTAAAAGCTCCTGCCCCATAGTCAAACCTTGAATCCGTTCATCGGGATTCTTATCGTTTAAGAACTGTGTCAAGAGCAGATGAGGTGCAAGGGGGACATAGCCAGCTTTGGCAGCTTGCTTGGAATAGGCAATGGCCTTCTTTTCATTTTCTGCAACATTCCCTCGATAGGGTGAACAAATAAATACTGTTTTCATTCGGAAAATTCCGTCCTTCATTAATTTTTTGGAGTTACTGTTGATGGCCATCTCCAACTCACAAGACTAGTATAATACGATTTCTAGCCGCCGAAACGGACACTTTTTTGCCCGCTACAGATCACTAGATAAATAGCTGCTTCAACAGTCTAGACTCTGTAAACACGAGAAAAGAACTCTAAAAAACGGACAATAACATGTCCGTTTTTTAGAGTTCTACACCCACTTTATTTAAAAAATCTTTCACCTGCCCAATAGAATGATTGTAAAAGTTATTTAAGACCATTTGATAGCGTCGATGTTTTATATTCCCCATATCTAGTTTCCATCCGGATTTATCCAATAAATGGCCAGATATAGATGGAGGGAGATTAAGACAAATACAAAATAGTAAAAACAATTCTAAACTTGCATCTCCCTTAAACAATCGCCTAATAGTACGCTCATCATAGTACAACTCCTGCGCAATCTGCTTGTACGTCAGCTTACGCCACTTCTTTACCACTTTCATCGAAGTCTCAAAATCATTCGATAGTTGACTGTAAATCTTATCCTCTTCTGCTAATTGTTGTACTAAAATGGCATCTTGCTTTTCTTTTGTAGAATGTTCATAACCATTCTGATAGACCATCTGAAAAGAAATAGCACCAAAAGAAGCACGATTTAAAATAAAATCTTGGTAAGGGATATCAACTGGTTCATTCTGTTTATATTGATATTCAAAAACGAGAGCGCACTCATCCAAATGTTCCCTAGCTTGCTTTGTTAATTGTAGATTCCCTAACTCATCATGCTCCACATAATCAGGAAGATTCAACACAAAATGTGACTCTAAGTAGACATATAATCCCATCTTCATGACATTGCTGAAGTCCGTATTTTCTTTCAAAAGTTTATCCACTTCTCGTAGCGGAATCGTAAAGGTCTGATTTCCTTTAAAATCATTCACTTTAAAGGAATAGGCGGGAAGATAGCGACCATCAATATAATCTAAGACCCCTTTAGCTTCTGGATATCCGATTTCGACCATTCTTAATTTCGCTGATAGTCTCGATACTTGAAAAAATGAAGCTAACTTTGTAATAGCCTGCTCTAAAATCTTAAGATAGGAACCACCAATAGTCAGTTCTAACTCTGAAATGATTCTGCGAGCCATCTTAGAAAAAGTCTTTCTAGGCATTAAAATTCGAGGAGTAATGGCTCTGGCCTGTTTTTCAATCCAGAAAACAGCATCTTCTTTATATAGTTTCTCGACTTCTTCAGCATCAAAATATCGCTTTAAAGCAAAATAATGTCGATGTTTATACCAATGAAAACATTCATGAAGAATCGTATTATGAAGCTGACCAACATTATGGTGATGTGTGTCATACAAAACAGTTCGTTTCTCAATTACTTCTTCAACTTCTGTATCACTTGTCAATACATCACCAAAATAGGTTCTTCCCAAAATTTGACTGCATTCTTTAAAAGTGGTCTCTTGTGTATGAAGTCCTAAGCGATTAGCAATTTCAAATACATCTACTACCATTGGCTTGTTCAATGCTTCAGGATAAACATCGTATAAAAAGTGCTCTGCTTCATCATCATAGTGGTTGGCCTGAATATAAGGAATCAGATCAGCTCTTAAAGAGTTTTGCTCATCATAGTTATCTCTAATTCCTCGCTTAGCTTCTATAAAGATTAATTCATAGCCTTCCTCATTAAATATTAAATAATAGTCTAAAGTTACCTGATAATCCACCTGAATCCAATCACCAATCATTCCAGAACGACAAAAACTATTGGATTCTATTTTTAAGCCAATATGCAGTAAAATTAAATTAGCTGTTTTCAACTGCGGATGAACACTAACAATACTCGTATTTTGGTATGTCATTTCGTAGATATCCTGAACATTTTGATTTTCTGGAATAAAAATTTCTTTCTTCTCAGTCATCAAACACTTCACATCCTCAATAATTTGTTCAAAACAGTGACGGATGATAAAAGTTGAAATTGGCATACATTGTACGTCTCTTTTCTATAATCTCTTCTTGTATCTTATTATAATATATGATATAATTTTGTCAACATATAAGTTGACAAAGGTGATGAAAATGTTTTCAAATAAAAGATTAAAGGAAATAAGAGAAGCTCAAGGATACTCTCAAACCGCTATAGCTAATCAACTAGGAGTGACTAGAGCAGCCTATTCTAATTGGGAACTGGGAAAAAGAAAACCTAACAAAAACCACTTACAAAATCTGGCTGCGCTATTCCATATCAAGATAACTGATTTTACAGAAAAAAATTCTTTGTTGGAAAAATATTCTAAACTCACCTCAACAAATCAGGAAAAACTAGAGCATTATGCGGATGAATTACTGTCTGACCAACAACAGGAAGAAAAAATCATTCCACTTTATTCTGTTAAGGTATTAGACAATATTTCTCTGTCAGCAGGTACCGGAGAAGGTTTTTACGATGAATATGAAACAGTTGAGGTATGTACAGATAAAAAATACCACTATGATATTGCAACTTGGATTAAAGGAGATTCAATGGAACCGATTTATCATGATGGGGATGTCGCGCTCATCAAATTGGGAGAATTTGACTATGATGGTGCCATCTATGCGGTCTCTTGGAATGAGAAACTTTATATAAAAAAAGTTTATTTAGAATCTGATGGATATCGCCTTGTTTCACTCAATAAAAAATACGAGGACATCTTAGCCCCAGCAGAAGATTCCCCTCGTATTATTGGTAAAATTACAAATAGATTTACCAAGATTTAAAAGCACTCAGGTAAATGCCCGAGTGCTTTTCTCTGCACAATTAATCGTGGAGTATTTCTAAAAATTCTGTGAAACTACCAGCAATAAATTCTACGGAAGGATCTAATTCATAAGATTCTTCATGATACCAGATACAAATACTAGGATTTTCTTTACTTTTAGTGTAATCTAAGCAGATAAAATCGCCTCCAAACAATGCTGCCACTGGTACCAATTGTAAACCCACATAGTCCTCATCAAATACAATTCTTCCTTCTAATTGAGTGCTTACAACACCAATATCATAAGTATCTTCCAATCTATCACCTGAAATATTTAGTATTGCTAAGAAACGCTCAACCACTTTCTCATTTCTACCAAAATTAAAATATCGTTTAGTTGGAATTAAGCCGTTTTCTTTTTTTATAAAATCTTTATAATCTTCAGGCAGAGTGACTCTCCATATTTTTTCTTTTTCTTTCAGCAATGTATCTGTTGGTAAAGGTAAAATAATTTTAGATTCCATTTTATCTCCTATCTAGGCGCATAAGCCCACATACCTACTGTTCTTCCACCATTGTGAGGTGTAATATTATGCATTCCAAATGGTACAAGTTCCATTTTTCCTGGAATTTCAGTATGATGCCAAGTCATACCTTTTTCTCCTTGAGATACTTGGAAACATTAGCCGAGTATTTCTCAAGAGCACCCAGCTTTGACTGAAGGGTCTGGGCATTGGAGCGTTCATCATGATAGCGAAAAGAGACAACC
>ERZ772948.2137-NODE-2137-length-10294-cov-6.213009_pt1 | contig 10294 bp, 9 predicted proteins | sample MGYA00511945_ERZ772948 | MGnify/ENA primary metagenome ERZ772948 (study PRJEB29015, sample SAMEA2737927) | human oral metagenome | biome: human oral; feature: human-associated habitat; material: dental | place: China | collected 2141 ... | reverse complement strand
CCTTCAGGGCAAATCCAAGTAATGTTTTGCGTCGGGTCTTTGATGTCGCACGTTTTGCAATGAACGCAGTTGGCGGCGTTGATTTGCAGGCGCGGGCTGCCGTTTTCTTCGACGATTTCATACACGCCTGCCGGACAATAGCGCGTTTCAGGCGAGGCGTATTCTTTGTAGTTCACGTCTATCATCGTTTGCGGATTTTTCAGCACCAAATGGTCGGGCTGGTTTTCTTCGTGCGCGAGATTGGCAAGGAAGACGCTGCTCAAACGGTCGAAGGTCAACACGCCGTCGGGTTTCGGATAATCAATCGGCTTGCACGCGGCGGCTTTTTTGAGCTGCTCGTTGTCTTTGCCGTGATATTTCAAGGTCCACGGGGCTTTGCCTCTGAAAATCATCTGGTCGATGCCGGTATAGATTGAGCCGAGGTAAACGCCCCATTTGAATGACGGACGGACGTTACGCGCGGCGTAAAGCTCTTGATACAGCCAGCTTTGTTCAAAACGTTGCTGATAATCCGCCGCCTCTTTACCGCTGTTGAAGTTTTCCACTTCTTCAAGGTTTTCCAACAAGGGGAACACGGCTTCGGCGGCGAGCATGGCGGATTTCATCGCGGTATGGATGCCTTTGATGCGCGGCATATTGAGGAAACCCGCCGCATCGCCGATTAAAACGCCGCCCTTGAACGAGAGCTTCGGCAGGCTTTGCAAACCGCCTTCAATCAGCGAACGTGCGCCGTAAGCGATGCGGCGACCGCCTTCGAAGGTTTTGCGGATTTCGGGATGGGTTTTGAAACGTTGGAACTCTTCAAACGGCGACAGATAAGGGTTTTGATAATCCAAACCGACTACGAAACCGACGGCGACTTTGTTGTCGTCGAAATGATAAACAAACGCGCCGCCGTAGGTTTTGCTGTCCAGCGGCCAGCCCGCGCTGTGTACCACCAAGCCGGGCTGATGTTTTTCAGACGACACTTCCCAAATCTCTTTGATGCCCAAACCGTAAGTTTGCGGCTGGCTGTTTTGGTCGAGTTGGAAGCGTTCGATGACTTGCTTGGAAAGCGAACCGCGGCAACCTTCGGCAAACAGGGTTTGCTGCGCCCAAAGCTCCATGCCGGGCTGAAAACTGTCGGTCGGCTCGCCGTCTTTGCCGATACCCATATTGCCGGTTGCAATACCTTTGACCGAACCGTCTTCGTGATACAGCACTTCGGCAGCGGCAAAGCCCGGATAGATTTCCACGCCCATATTTTCCGCCTGCTCCGCCAACCAGCGCACGACTTCGCCCAAGCTGACGATGTAATTGCCATGATTGTCGAAATTAGGGGTAATGGGCAGATTGAACGCCTTTTTCTCCGTCAGGAACAACACTTTGTCCTGCGTTACCGCGCGCGTCAGCGGCGCGCCTTTTTCTTTCCAGTCGGGAATCAGCTCGTTCAGCGAAATCGGATCAATGACCGCGCCCGCCAGCGAATGCGCGCCCGCTTCCGAACCCTTTTCCACCACGCAAACGCTGATTTCGCGCCCGTTTTGTTCGGCAAGCTGCTTCAGTTTGATGGCGGCAGACAAACCCGACGGGCCTGCGCCGACAATCACGACATCGTATTGCATACTGTCGCGGGTGATGGATTCTGTCATGGCGGTTCCTGTATGTTTATTATTGAATTGCAAACTCGTGATTATACAACGGGAACATATAGTTACCAAATACAACAAAGGTCGTCTGAAACCATGTTTTCGGTTTTCAGACGACCTTTTCTTCAAGTCCAACTAATTTTCCACATATTATTCTACATATTGACACAATACACTTTCCGAATACCACTCTTCTTCATTTTTTGCCAATATGATAGAGCACACCTTCCTCAAAAAGGGTTTTATCCGATATTTCATCAATAAAAACAAAGCGTCCATATATAGATAGCATTTTATCTATCTTAGTAATATCTGTCAGACACAGAAAAAAATTGCAAGGAATACCGTTCAAATCCTCCAATAAATCGCATTGAAGCCTAAAGTAATCCAATTTCAACTGTTTTTTGTTTTTCTTGATAAATTCTAAATAAGTACGCTTATTGGCAAAATTTTCGGGATACACCCCTTTCTCTTCAGAGAAAGTATAAATCCAATCATATAAAGAAAAATTTTTATCTCCAATATGAAATAAAGTATTTTCATTATATTTTGAAAAACCCCGAATTTCCTTATTGTCCGGGATACTGAGAGTAATAATGAGCGCAGCAGACATAACAAATAAATGCAGCAAATAGAAAAAAGCCTAACCAAACGATGAATTGAGGTAAAACATCGCCCACATGACATCTATTCTTGTCTTTTCCCAAGAATAGACAAGAATGACCAGTATGACTGTCTAATGGATTGGAAATTCAAACTCATCACTAACAAAGGTCGTCTGAAAAAGTTTTCAGACGACCTGTCTGTCTGCAAACCGCTTACATTTCCATGCGGTAAAAACACCGCAAATCCAGCCTCAACCCCGCGCTGATTTGTGCAACGGATACCTTATTTTCCTTTATATGTTTCAAAACAAGCTTGGCAAAGTCTTCTTCGCCTTCCCGATGCCTCAAAAGCACATCAGAAAAAACAAAACTCCCACCGCAAAGCCCGTAAATCCATCTGAGCCACTCCGCCCCTTTTTCCATCATACACGATTCAGTTTCGCTTCTTTCCGTATAAACACCGCCTTCGCAAAACCTGAAATAGACCCACAAATCAGTATTTTGCGCCACTAGGGCAAACGCTTCGCCACGCATTTTCGCCAGCATGGGGCAAGGGCGGGAAGCAGCAATCAAATAGGCAAAAGACATACAGATACCGTTTTGTTTATTTGTTCAAAATATATTTTTGTCCGAAGCCGACGCAAAAAAACGGCGCATCCGACAACGTCCCGCGCCCGATGCCGACTTCAGGCAAGTCCCCGAAATCCTCGGAACAGGCAAATTCCACATAGCGCAGGTTTTCCGACATAGAAACGATGACATCCCGCATGTCTTCCGACAAACAGAAAACTGACTCGCAAGGACATTTGTTTCTCAATTCCAATTTCAAATATTGCTTAAACAGCTTGGGGTTTCCCTTTTCCGTAATCCATCCTTCGGAAGACATATAGGCTTTTGACAGGAAATCGTCATCGCTATTCCATACCTTGCGGAAAAACGTATAAGCCGTATCCTCTTTTTCAACATAAAACCGCCTCTGCTTCAGCAAGTGGATGTACGGATTATCGGATTCGCAGACTGAAAAAACATCTTATTCCTAATTCTCAGTAATCCCAGATTTCTTAAGATGGCAGGTCATCCTGACGACCACGGTCAAATCGCCGGATACGGCAGCTGCCTGCATGACACATATAACGCGCCACGCCTGGTCGAAATCGGCTTCTGTTATTTAAAGTTTGTTATTTCTTTCAAAGATGAAAATGTCCTTATTACACAAAAGGCCGTCTGAAAACCTTGTATTTAATTTTCAGACGACCTTTTGAATTTTTCAATTCAAACCAATCAAGCGGTTTTATTTTTTCATCGCATCAGTCAAGGCTTTGACGTTGTAGCGGTACATGCCGATGTAAGTATTGGCAGGTACGCCGCCGAGTGCGTCGGAGTAGAGTTTGCCGCTGACGTTGACGCCGGTTTCTTTGGCGATGCGGTCAACCATGCGCGTGTCTTTGATGTTTTCGGTAAACACGGCTTTGATGCCTTCGCGTTTGATTTGGCGGATGATGGAAGCCACTTGTTTGGCGGACGGCTCGGCTTCGCTGCTCACGCCTTGCGGGGCGATGAACTCGATATTGTAGCGTTTGCCCATGTAGGAGAACGCGTCGTGTCCGGTCAGGACTTTGCGCTTGGCGGCAGGAACGGCGTTAAACGCAGCTTGAGCGTCGCTGTGCAGTTTTTTCAGTTGCACTTGGTAGTTGCCCAAACGTTGTTGGTAATAGGTTTTGCCTTCGGGGTCTGCCTGAATCAGGGCATTGGCGACGTTTTGGGCGTAGGTCGTCATCAAAACGGGGTCGGTCCAGACGTGAGGGTCGAATTCGCCGTGGTCGTGGTGGTGGCCTTCGTGGTCGTGGTCATGATGATGACCGCCTTCTTCGGCTTTAAGCGCCTGTATGCCTTTGGTTGCTTCGGCGAAGGGAACTTTGCTTTGTTTGACGGCGCGCTGAACATCAGCCGCTTCCAAACCCAAGCCGTTGAGCAGGACTAATTTCGCACTGCGGATTTTTTTGATGTCGCCGCTGGTCATGTGATAGGCGTGGCTGTCTTGGTTAGCGCCGACCAAATTTTGCACGGCAACACGGTCGCCGCCGATTTGTTTGGTAACGTCGCCCAAAATGCTGAAGCTGGTAACGACGCTCATCGGGGCTGCGTAAACTGCGCCGGACATTAATGCAGCGATGACGCCGAGTTTCCAATGTTTCATGTTTTTCCCTCTCCAATTGATATAACGTAACAATCCGTCATTTTAAAACAGCAAGACGGAATCTTCAAGCAGCCCCACTTATAGATAATTCCCTAGCCTAAAAGTTTTTAGATACTGCAATTTTAAGTTTTCAGACGACCTTCGCACCTATTGTTTTCGTGGACGCAGTCCACGCTACGGCACTTGTGTTGCCGACAAACGTTGTAGCGTGGGCTATGCCCACGAATCCTTGAAAATAGAAGATTCCAGCAAACAACCCACCAAAAATCTCAAAGGCAAAAAAAAGCAGACCCATCAGGCCTGCTTTCAATCTTTCCGATTAATCCAGATTCAAAACGGCGGAGGTGTAAACGTCCTGCACGTCATCCAAATCTTCCAGAGCGTCAATCAGTTTCTGCATTTTGACGGCATCGTCGCCGGAAAGTTCGGTTTCATTTTGGGCGCGCATGGTGACATCGCCGTCAACGGATTTGTAGCCCGCGGTTTCCAATGCCGCTTTCACGCCCGCCCAATCGTTCGGGGCGGTGATGACTTCAATGGAGCCGTCGTCGTTGGCAATCACGTCTTCCGCACCGGCTTCCAGAGCGGCTTCCATCAACGCGTCTTCGTCAACGCCGGGTTCGAACACCAAATAACCTTGATGCACGAAGTTGAACGCTACGCAGCCGTCGGTGCCCAAGTTGCCGCCGTTTTTGGTGAACGCGTGGCGCACGTCGGCGACGGTGCGGGTTTTGTTGTCGGTCAGGCAGTCCACCATCAGCGCTGCGCCGCCGATGCCGTAGCCTTCGTAGCGCAATTCGATGTATTCCACGCCCTCCAAATTGCCCGTACCTTTGTCGATGGCGCGCTGCACGTTGTCTTTGGGCATATTGTTTTCGGCGGCTTTTTCCAAAGCCAGGCGCAGGCGCGGGTTGGCGCCGGGGTCGCCGCCACCCATGCGGGCTGCGACGGTGATTTCTTTAATCAAACGGGTGAAAATTTTGCCGCGTTTGGCATCTTGACGGGCTTTTTTATGCTGGATATTCGCCCACTTACTGTGACCTGCCATGATAAATCCTTTCGATTTTCCGCCTTATCCGGCGGGCTTTTACTCATTTTCAAAGGGCGCATTTTAACATAGGTTGGATATGCCTAAAATATTTCAGACGACCCCGCATCCTGCCAAAATGTCGTCTGAAAACGCTGCCTACGCCTGAAAAAACGCAAAAATCTTGTCTTTGCCCAAACCTGATCCTTTTTTTCGTTTGCCTCACAAAAGGTTTACGGTATCATGCAGACCTGCTTCAGGATTGTTGACAACTTGGGGCGAAACGGACGAAAACGGCCTGCTCGCCGCGCCGTCCGACACAACGGCATTCGACGGAGTAACCGCCGACGGATGCCGTCATCTGTTCATTTTTCAATATAAGGTTTGTAATTATGGAAGAAACATTGTCTGCACTGGTGGGCGCAGTCAATCTGATTCTGTGGGATTACATGCTGATTTATGCCCTTTTGGGCATCGGCTTGTTTTTCACACTCTATCTAGGCGCGCCACAGATTACCAAATTGGGGGCGGGGTTCAAATCCGTCTTCGGAGGTTTGTTTTCCAAAAAAGACAAAGACGATAAATCTTTGTCGCAATTCCAAGCACTCGCTGTCGCGGTCTCCGCACAAATCGGCACGGGCAACGTCGCCGGCGTGGCAACCGCCATTACCGCAGGCGGGCCGGGTGCGATTTTTTGGATGTGGCTTTCCGCCGTTTTGGGGATGTCCACGATTTTTGCCGAAGCCCTGCTCGCGCAAAAATACCGCGTCGTCAGCCACGGCAAATACATCGGCGGCCCCGCGTTCTACATTACGCACGGGCTGACCCCGAAAATCGGGCGCGGCGCGGCGCGTTTCTTATCGGGCTTCTTCTCCATCGCCCTGATTATCGCGCTGGGCTTCATCGGTAACGCCACGCAGGCAAACTCCATCGCCTCCTCCGTTACCATCGCCTTTAACGTACCGGCATTGGCAGTGGGCATCACCCTCGCCGTCCTCGCGGGCATGATTATCGTCGGCGGCGTAAACCGTATCGCCAACATCGCCCAATTCGTCGTGCCGTTTATGGCGATTATCTATATCTTGTGCGCGGTCGTTATCCTGTTCAAATTCTCCGACCACATCATACCGATGTTCAACCACATCTTTACTGCCGCCTTCAATCCCAAAGCCGTATTAGGCGGCGCAGCGGGTATCGGTATGCGCGAAGCCGTCCGTTTCGGCGTGGCACGCGGGCTGTTCTCGAACGAAGCGGGTATGGGTTCGACACCGCACGCACACGCTACCGCCGACGTGAAACACCCTGTTCAACAAGGCTTGGCGGCATTTATCGGCGTGTTCATCGACACCATCTTGGTCTGCACCGCCACCGCGCTGATTATCCTCCTGACCGATGCCAACCTTTCCGGCGAACAAGGCGCGGCGGTTACCCAATTCGCCTTCAGCAAAGCCTTCCCCGGCTTCGGTTCTCAACTGCTCGCCGTCTGCCTGACCTTCTTCGCCTTCACCACCATCATCGGCTGGTATTACTTCGGCGAGTCCAACATCCGCTTCCTCTTCAGAGGCAAACACTTGGGCATCTACCGCGCGCTCGTGCTGCTGGCTATCGTGTTAGGTACCCTGGGCAAGGTCGATTTGGTTTGGAGCCTGTCCGATATGTTCAACGGCTTCATGGTCATCCCCAACTTAATCGCCCTATTCCTCTTGCGCAAAGAAATCCGCGCCGTTTACGACGATTATCTGGCGCAGAAAAAAGCAGGCAAATACTTGTCCTACCAATATGAATTCCACGAATTCCACGACAAGGCTTAATCCGCAATCGTGAAAAGGTCGTCTGAAAATTTTCAGACAACCTTTTTTTAAATTCCGGACATTTATCTCGTTTTCAACCAAGCAAACCAGACCAACACGAGAACGAAACAAAAATAAGCGATACTCCAAACCGGCAGCGCGATACCCAAAAAATAATCGGGTACGGCGCAATTACCGAAGCCGCGCACGATGGGTTCGAACCAGTCAAACAACGGCCAGTCCTTCAAGCGGAACGTCCACGGAGCACCACAGGAAGGTGCTGTACCCGGCGGCAGGCTTTGCAACCACAACTGATAAGCCGCCGTCCCTATCCCGTACACCGCAGGCGCGCTGATAAGCAAAGCGGAAAATGTCCGCCCCACTTTAGAAGACTGACGGAAAAATACCGCCAACAAAGCCGCCACGCCTACCGCCAATACGCACAAACGCTGCACGATGCACAATACGCAGGGATTCATCCCTAAAACATATTGCGAAACAAACGAACCGCAGGCAGCCAATACGGACAAAACGAGCAAAAACAAGGCTGTTTTTCTAAAAAAATTCATAATATCAAAGCTCTTTGCAAATTTCAGACGACCTCTTCATGCCGTCGATCAGCGTCTATTTTACTACAAACCCACGCCCTTCCGAACAGCCCTGCCCATTCACCGAAATTCTAAAAAAGTACCCACGCCGCCATTTCTGTTCAGGCGGCAATCCGCAATAATCGCTGAATCTTGCCGAAATCAGAAGCCCGGATTCACGCCTATACAGGAATGATGAAAATATTTTCTATTTTAACCTGCTATAAAATGCACCGAATCAAAACTTCTCGCGCATACTTTACGCCACACCCCGATACTTTTTCAGACGACATTTCCACAATTTCGTATAAAAAACAGGATTCAGCCGTGCAAAACAGATGAAACTGTGGCATAATCCGCCGGTCTTCACAAAAAGACTTCAGGAGTTTGAACGGGTTCGCGCTCGTCAAACTTGTCCGAACCGAATAACGGTTCTTTTATTTTTCGGAGTTATCCATCATGGCATTGACCGTAGAACAAAAAGCACAAATTGTTAAAGATTTCCAACGCAAAGAAGGCGATACCGGCTCTTCTGAAGTACAAGTCGCTCTGTTGACTTTCCGCATCAACGACCTGACTCCCCACTTCAAAGCCAACCCTAAAGACCACCACAGCCGTCGCGGCCTGTTGAAAATGGTTAGCCAACGTCGCCGTCTGTTGTCTTACTTGCGCCGTACCCAACCTGATACATACCGCAACCTGATCACCCGCTTGGGTCTGCGCAAATAATTTATGCTTTACCGGACACCGCTTGCAAAAGCGGTGTTTTTTTATAGAAAAGGTCGTCTGAAAACGTATTGGTAAAGTTTTCAGACGACCTATCTCTTATGCTTACGAGAGATTTAATCTATCCGTATATATTCCACCGACAAAATCTCAATCTCCTCGCGCCCTTCCGGTGTATTCAAGATGACTTCGTCCCCTTCCCTCGCTTTAATCAGACAACGCGCCAACGGAGAAATCCAAGAAATTTTGTTTTGCGCGGTATCGATTTCATCGACGCCGACGATTTTGACGGTTTGCTCGCTCCCGTCGCCGCGTAACAGTCCGACGGTTGCACCGAAAAACACTTGGTTGGTCGCTTCGCGCAATTCGGGATCGACGACGACGGCAGCTTCCAAACGCTTGGTCAGAAAACGGATGCGGCGGTCGATTTCGCGCATACGGCGTTTTCCGTAAAGATAGTCGCCGTTTTCGCTGCGATCGCCGTTGCTTGCCGCCCAGTTGACGATTTGGACGATTTCGGGACGTTCTTTATTGACCAGTTGATACAGCTCGTCTTTCAACGCCTGCCAACCAACGGGCGTAATGTAGTTTTTGGTTTCGGTACTCATGATATATATCTGATTATTTAGGATATACGGCAGTTTCAACAAAACTTCGAACTGCTGCATTGAAATGACTGATTCTACCGTCCTTAAGACGGAAGGTTCAAGCTGTCTATATTGATTGCAAAACCCTATCCATCGGCTTGAAAATGCCGCAAAGGTCGTCTGAAAGCCTACGATGCCCGTTTTCAGACGACCTTTATTGATTAAGTATTCGAATTTTAGGCTTTTTTTAAAAATTCCACTCCGCGCCCAACGACCATTGACGGCTGCTGCGTCGTGCATAAGGGGCATTGCTGCGGATGCGGCTGTATCCGTAATTCAAGGTCGGCGTGATGCCTTTGTAGGACAATTTATTATGGCTGAGGCTGACGAAGAGGGAACGCTCGCGGTTGCGTTGCGGCTCCGTACCGAATGCCATAATACCTTTATAGCGACGGTTGGCAAATGAAGCGGTCAGGCGGCTGTTCAGCCCGCCCAAAAACGGCCATTGCTGTATCCAGCCTATATTGAAACTGTTGCGACGGTAGGCGGCATTGTTGACGGCATTGCGTATGTTTTTGTTTTCAGGAACAAATCGGTTGTATTGCCAACCGCCGAACAGGGTCGTATTGCCGAAACGGCGCGCCAGGGAGAGATAGGTACTGTCGTGCCAGCCGTCGTTACGCAGCGCACGATCAGTTTCTCGATAGTTTTGGCGGTAGCGTTCCAGCGAGTAATAAAGTTGTGTCGCGTTGCCGAGATTGACCATATGCGAAAACTGTACGCCAACCCCGTGTGCCAGCATATAAGGCGCGGCACGGCGGTTGTTTTCTTTTTTGCTGTCAAATTCGCTACTGCCTGCCAACTGTGCCTGATAAAACGGTAATACGCTGACGGTTTGTTTGCCGTCCTTGCGCTGCCAGCCCAAATAAGCCCTGCCGAACGCATCGTCGTAAGCCGATTGGCGGTCGAAAAAATAGCTCGTTCCGCTGAGGTTGGCGCGGAATTTGACGGCGTGATGCCCGTACAGCGGGGTGAGTTTTTCGGTGTTCAATTCGTAATTCAAGCCGTTGGCACTGACGGGCAAAGTAACGCTGCATGCGGTTTGCCCCCTTGTTTCGATGCAATAACGCGGAGCAGCGTTGTTGGC
>ERZ772948.2136-NODE-2136-length-10303-cov-3.009075_pt1 | contig 10303 bp, 9 predicted proteins | sample MGYA00511945_ERZ772948 | MGnify/ENA primary metagenome ERZ772948 (study PRJEB29015, sample SAMEA2737927) | human oral metagenome | biome: human oral; feature: human-associated habitat; material: dental | place: China | collected 2141 ... | reverse complement strand
GCTTTCATTTATAATTACCGCTGCAGCTTTAGGAACATCATTTACCACTCCGGTTTCAATCCCCTCCGCATATCCTTGTATCGACATTAAAGGGGTTTTAAGCTCATGCGAGGCATTCTCAAAAAATTCTTTCTGCCTTTCTTTCAAAGCATCAGTTCGATCTGCCCGTATTGTTAAATGAACAGACTGCAACTGCACAGCCTGCAACCGTAATTTCAGAACCAACACCATGACCGAACAAGATCAGAAACAACTGGGCGCCACTTTATGGGCGATTGCCGATGCCTTGCGCGGAGCAATGAACGCGGACGATTTCCGCGATTACATGCTTTCCTTTTTATTTCTGCGCTATCTTTCCGACAATTATGAGGCGGCGGCGCAAAAAGAACTGGGATCGGACTGGCCGGAGCTGGAGCCTGAAGACCGCTTGAGTCCCCTGTCATTCTGGTATGCCGATAATCAGGACGATGTGCCGGAGTTTGAAAAGCAAATGCGTCGCAAGGTGCGTTACGTGATCAAACCGGATTATTTATGGCCAAACATCGTCGAAATGGCGCGCACGCAAGACGGCGAACTGCTGCAAACGCTGCGAGAGGGCTTCAAATACATTGAGAACGAATCCTTTAACAGCACGTTCGGCGGCCTGTTTTCCGAGATCAACCTGGATTCGGAAAAGCTGGGCAAGGATTACAAGGCGCGCAATACCAGGCTTTGCACCGTGATCAAGGCGATTGCAGAAGGTCTGGAAAAATTTTCAACCGACAGGGACACGCTGGGTGATGCCTATGAATACCTGATCGGCCAGTTTGCTGCGGGTAGTGGCAAGAAGGCCGGTGAGTTTTATACGCCGCAGCAGGTTTCAAGCATTTTGTCGGGCATTGTCACGCTGGATGGCCAGGAGCCTGCCACAGGGCAAAGAAAATATCTGGAAAGTGTGTTGGACTTTGCTTGCGGCTCCGGCTCCTTGCTGCTCAATGTGCGCCATCGCATGGGGCCGCATGGCATTGGCAAGATTTTCGGGCAGGAAAAAAATATCACTACTTACAACCTGGCGCGCATGAATATGCTGCTGCACGGGGTGAAAGATTCCGAATTCGAGATTTACCACGGCGATTCGCTCACCAATGAATGGGATATGTTGCGGGAAATGAACCCGGCCAAACAGCCGCGATTTGACGCGATCGTGGCCAATCCGCCGTTCAGTTACCGCTGGAATCCGACAGAGGCGCTGGGCGATGATATGCGTTTCAAGAATTACGGCCTGGCCCCCAAGTCTGCTGCGGATTTTGCTTTTTTGCTGCACGGTTTGCATTATTTGAAGCAGGACGGCGTGATGGCCATTATCTTGCCTCATGGCGTGCTGTTTCGCGGCGGCGCTGAAGAGCGCATTCGCACCAAGCTGCTGAAGGATGGGCATATCGACACGGTTATCGGCCTGCCTGCCAATTTGTTTTATTCAACAGGCATTCCGGTTTGCATTCTTGTGCTGAAAAGATGCAAAAAACCTGATGACGTGCTGTTTATCAATGCGTCACAGCATTTTGAAAAGGGCAAGCGGCAAAACCGCCTGCTGCCCGAACACATCGACAAGATTCTCGACACCTACCAGCACCGCCGCGAAGAAGAGCGCTATTCCATGCGTGTGTCGATGGAGCGCATCGAAAAGGAAGGCTACAACCTGAATATTTCGCGCTACGTGAGCACGGCAGAGGCCGAGGCAGAGATTGACCTTGCCGCCGTGCATTCGGAGCTGGTTTCGCTTGAGCAGAAGATCAGCGCAGCAACCAGGCGGCATAACGAGTTTTTGGCGGAGCTGGGTTTGCCGTTGCTGCCGTAATGCAAGCATGAATCCCAGGTGGGCGCGCGGCCAGATGCGCCTTCTGCCGTTCACCAGCACCGGGGTTGTTTACTAAAAAAACAGGAGCGGATTCAGGGGGTATGGAAACGGCACTCGCACCCATTCCACTAGGACATCATGCTATGGACATGGGAGCAAATAAATCCCTTTCTGTGAAGGCGTGAGGGGCCTGCAAGGAAGGGGTTGCGGAAAGCCCGCTGTGCTTTCCGCCTGCCGGAAGGGGAAACGCGGCTGCCGCCAAGCAAAGCCGCGCTTTGAGCAGGCGCTCAGAAGCCGGCGGTGACGGAGCCTTTGAATGCCTGGTCGATGTATTGGCGCACGGCGTTGCTGTGGTAGGCGCTGATGAGCTGCCGCACCCAGGGCTGGCTCTGGTCTTGTTCGCGCACGACGAGGATGTTCACGTAGGGGCCTTTGGGGCTTTCTTGCGCGATGGCGTCGCGCTTGGGGTCCAGCCCGGCGGAGAGGGCGAAGTTGGTGTTGATGGCGGAGGCGTCCAGGTCGTCAAGCGAGCGGGGCAGCTGGGCGGCGTCCAGTTCCACGAATTTGAGTTTTTTCGGGTTTTCAGTGATGTCAAGCGGGGTGGCTTTCAGGCCGGCATCGGGTTTGAGCTTGATGAGGCCCTTTTCTTGCAGCAGCAGGAGCACGCGGCCGCCGTTGGTGGGGTCGTTGGGGATGCCAAAGCGCGCGCCTTCTTTCAGCTCGCCCAGCGATTTCACTTTTTTGGAATACAGGCCGATGGGAAAGGTGACGGTGTCGGCCACGCTGACGAGCTTGTAGCCACGGTCTTTGATTTGCTGTTCCAGATAGGGTTTGTGCTGGTAGCTGTTGGCGTGCAGGTCGCCGGAGGCCAGCGCGGCGTTGGGCTGCACGTAGTCGCCGAATTCGATGATTTTGATTTGCAGGCCGTCCTGGGCGGCGGCTTTTTTCACGGCTTCCATGATTTGCGCGTGCGGGCCGGCAGTGACGCCGACCTTGATTTCTTCAGCCGCCAGGGCAGGGGGCAGGCACGCGGCGGCCAGGGCCAGCAGGGCGGGCGAGAGCGCGCGCGAGAGGGCGCGCAAGAAGGTGAGTTTGGGCATGGGAAAGCTTTCTGTGGGCAGGCAAGGGGCAGCAGGCGCACAGGGCATGGCGGCGCGGCCATGCCCTGTGCGCAGAGGCGTTAGGGTCTGTTCAAAGTTTGTCCGTGGATGCGCAAGGCGCGGATTCGGGCGGTCTGCGCTTTGCCGCCCATTTCAATTCACGCTTTTGCCCCTCACGGCCAGCTTCTGGGCAGGCGCTCAGAAGCTGGGGATGACGGCGCCTTTGAATTTTTCGTCGATGTATTTGCGGATGGTGTCGTTCTGGTAGGCCTTGAGCAGCTTGGCCACCCAGGGTTTGGCCTGGTCTTCTGCGCGTACGACGAGGATGTTGGCGTAGGGGCCGTTGGGTCCTTCTTGCGTGATGGCGTCGGTTTTGGGGTTCAGGCCCGCTTCGAGCGCGAAGTTGGTGTTGATGCCGGCCGCGTCCAGGTCAGGCAGGGAGCGGGGCAGCTGGGGGGCGTCCAGCTCCACGAACTTGAGCTTTTTTGGGTTGTCCACCACGTCCAGCGGCGAGGGCGTCAGGCCCGTGCCGGGCTTGATTTTGATGAGGCCCTTTTCCTGCAAGAGCAGCAGCACGCGGCCGCCGTTGGAGGGGTCGCTGGGAATGCCAAAGCGCGCGCCTTCTTGCAGCTCGGCCAGCGATTTCACTTTTTTGGAGTAGATGCCGATCGGCTCGGTCAGCGTGGTGCCGACGATGGCGAACTTGTAGCCACGGTCTTTGATTTGCTGGTCAAGGTAAGGCTTGTGCTGCATGGAGTTCAGGTCCAGATCGCCCGCCGCCAGCGCGGCGTTGGGCTGCACGTAGTCGTTGAATTCGATCACTTGCAGGTCGATGCCTTCCTTGGCGGCCAGGGGCTTGACTTGCTCCATCACCAGCGCGTGGGAGCCGGGCGTGACGCCGACTTTGAGCTTGACGTTCTCGGCCTGGGCCGCGCCAGCGAAGGCGCAGGTGCAGGCGGCGGCCAGCAGGGTGCGGATGAAAGCGCGTTTTTGCAGCTTGATCATGGCAGGGTTTCCTTTGAAGGGCAGGGTGGAAGAAGGAGGGGAGAGAGGAGGGGAGAGGCGCCAGACTCTTCAAAAAGAAGAGCAGATTCAGGGCCTTCAAAAAGGGCGTTGTCGCCCATTTTGCGGGGACGTATTGCTATGGATTAAAGAGCAAATTCAGTGCCTTCAAAACGCGGGCAGCAGTGCGCCCTTGAAGTGCTCGTTGATGAAGTCGCGCACCGGCGCGCTTTGGTAAGACTTGATGAGCGCCTGCACCCAGGGCTGGTTTTTGTCTTGCTCGCGCACGGCCAGCACGCCGGTGTAGGGCGTGTCGGCCTTTTCCAGCGCCAGCGCCTGCTTTTTCGGATCCAGCCCGGCGGGCAGGGCGTAGTTGGTGGGCACCGAGGCGGCGTCCAGGTCAGCCAGCGAGCGCGCAAGCTGCGCGGCGTCCAGCTCCACGAACTTGAACTTCTTCGGGTTTTCCACTACGTCCAGCGGCGAGGCGCGCAGGCCCGCGCCGGGCTTGAGCTTGATCAGGCCCTGCCCCTCCAGCAGCAGCAGCGTGCGGCCGCCATTGGAAGGGTCATTGGGAATGCCGATGCGCGCGCCTTCGGGCAGGTCTTTCAGGCTGGCGTGCTTTTTGGAATAAACGCCCATCGGAAAGGCCACCGTCTTGGCCACGCTCACGATCTTGTAGCCCCGGTCGGCCACTTGCTGGTCCAGATAGGGCTGGTGCTGGTAGCTGTTGGCCTGCAAGTCGCCCGAGGCCAGCGCGGCGTTGGGCTGCACGTAGTCGCTGAACTCGACGACCTGAATGTCCAGCCCTTGCGCGGCGGCCTGCTTTTTCACCTGCTCCATGATTTCGGCGTGCGGGCCGGCGGTCACGCCCACCTTGAGCGTGGTTTGGCCGCCAGCCAGCGCCAGCGGCGCGTGAGCCAGCAGCGCGGCGGTTGAAGCCGCAGCCAGCAGGGTGCGGAGAAAAGTGCGTGTTTTCATGTGTTTTCCTTTTGAATCAATGGGATGGAAAGCCAGCGCGTTATTTGTGACTGAGCTTGCGCACCGCCCAGTCGCCCAGGCTTTGCAGCAGCTGCACGAAGACGATGAGGATCACCACCACGGCCAGCATCACGTCTGGCAAAAAGCGCTGGTAGCCGTAGCGGATGCCCAGATCGCCCAGGCCGCCGCCGCCAATGGCGCCCGCCATGGCCGAATAGCCCGTCAGGCTCACCAGCATGATGGTCAGCCCCGCCACGATGCCCGGCAGCGCCTCGGGCAGCAGCACTTTGAAGACGATTTGCCGCGTGCTGGCGCCCATGGCCTGCGCGGCTTCCACCAGGCCCGAATCCACCTCGCGCAGCGCCGTCTCCACCAGCCGCGCCACAAAGGGAATGGCCGAAATGGTCAGCGGCACGATGGCCGCCGCCGTGCCAATGGACGAGCCGACGACAAAGCGCGTGAACGGAATGATGGCCACCAGCAAGATGATGAAAGGCGTGGAGCGCACCGCGTTCACGATGGCGCCCGTGACGGCATTGACCGCCCGGTTTTCCAGCACGCCGCCGCGATCTGTCAGCCGCAGAAACACGCCCAGCGGCACGCCCAGCAGCGCGCCAGCCAGGCCCGAAATGGCCACCATCAGCACCGTCTCCCACAGCGAAGTGGCAAACAGCTCCAGCATGGCGGCGGTGAAGTGTTCAAACATGGCCCGGGCCTTTCATCTCGTCGCTTGCTCTTGCCGCTTTCATTTCATCGGTCACATCCTGCACCTGCACGCCGCTGGCCGCCAGCGCGGCAGCCACCGCCTGCACGCTGCCAGCGGGGCCGCTGGCGTAAATGGCCAGCGAGCCAAAAGTCTGGCCCTGGATTTCATCCATCTGCCCGTGCAGGATGCTCACATCCACCCCGTGCTCGCGAATCAGGCGCGAAAGCACCGGCTGCTCGGCCCGCTCGCCCGCGTAAATCAGCCGCAGCAGCCGCCCGGCGTGCCCGGCGGGCAGCGCCGCGTGCAGCGCGGCCATGTGCGCGCGCACGCTGGCGGGCAGCGTTTGCGGCATCACCTCGTCAATCAGGCTGCGCGTGATGGGCTGCTGCGGGCGCGTGAACACGTCCAGCACGGCGCCTTGCTCCACCACGCGGCCCGCATCCATCACTGCCACGCGGTGCGCGATCTGGCGGATGACTTGCATCTGGTGCGTGATCAGCACCACCGTCAGCCCCAGCTCGCGGTTGATTTGCTGCAGCAGCGCCAGGATGGAGCGCGTGGTTTCGGGATCGAGCGCCGAAGTCGCCTCGTCCGAGAGCAGCACCTTCGGGCGGCTGGCCAGCGCGCGCGCAATGCCCACGCGCTGCTTTTGCCCGCCGCTGATCTGCGCCGGATAGCGGTCAGCCAGCGCCGAAAGCCCCACCAGCTCCAGCAGCGGCGTCACGCGCTCGCGGATTTCGCTGCGGCCCATGCCCGCCAGCTCCAGCGGCAGCGCCGCGTTGTCAAACACCGTGCGCGAAGACAGCAAATTGAAATGCTGGAACACCATGCCAATCTCGCGCCGCGCCGCGCGCAGGCTGGCTGGCGGCAGCGCCATCAAATCCGTGCCCGCCACGGCCACCCGCCCCTGTGTGGGCCGGTTGAGCAAATTGATGCAGCGCACCAGCGAGCTTTTGCCCGCCCCGCTGCGGCCAATGATGCCGAACACCTCCCCAGGCTGGATGCGCAGGCTCACCCCGTGCAGCGCCCGCACGGTCTGCCCGCCGGGGCCGGGGTAATCCAGTGTGATGTCATCCAGCGCAATCATGGGCGCGCCCGCCCCATCAAAAGCGCCCGCTGGCAAGGCGGGCGCGGCAGGCTGGGCATCGCGAAAGGAATGCGAAAAAGAAAAGTCAGCGTCAGACATGGGTCATTCAACCACCAGGGCCGCGATCATGGCGCACGGCCTTGCGTTTTCAAACGAATAAAAAGTTGTGTCCATATGCACGGGCAGAACAAAAAACTCGTGACTGTACTCGCTGGCTGGCCGCCGCGCTCCGCCTGACGGCCAGCGCGTGAGCCAACGACGCGCAGGCAAACGCTGGTTCAAAGACAAGAACCGCATAACTGAAAGCTTCGCCACCAGGCATGCAAGCGGATCATCAAAAACAAGACGTTTATCAGACCGCACGCGAAATTGGAAGAAATACGCAAATTTTTCTGACGCGGCACATGGAAAGAGACTGAAACCAGACCTCTCCCAGGGCGGCGGCGCGTTTTGGGGACTGCGACTGCCTGAATACACCGGCGCAGCCCGATCCGGCATCAATGCCAATTCTTCGTCATCAGCCGGATATGCCGTTCATCATCTCGATGTCGCCCCTTATCGGATATTGGGCCTGAAAAGCGGAAATCGTTCACGCTTTTCATGAAATAAGGGTCGGTAGAAGCAAAAACCGGGTGTATAAAGCATCCCGTTGAGAGCAAATCGCAATGTTGCCGGTTGTCCACATGACGTGAAGCGGCAGAGTCTTTGGCGTGAGCAAAGCTCGTTGTTCAGAACATTAGAACAAGTTTGCCAATATAAATACTCTTTAAAGAGGACTTCGATACATGATTGCCATTGTTTTTTATGCCATTCTGGCTGGACTTATCGTGATTGCCGCGTTCATCAGCAACCGGTTGATCAAGATTTTCGGGTGGTCACTATCTCCTAATAAATTTTTTCTTCTGCATGCAGGGGTTTTTGTTGGCATATTGTGCATATTGTTTTTCGACCATATTATTGGGGCGATTCAGTTTGAATATATATGTCATCGTAAAGTGATGGTAAAGCTTGAGCCTGATTGGATAAATGTTCGGCGTGCAAAACTAGAAATAAAAAGCGTCAAGCTTAAAGGGTATATAGTTCCAACTTTTTGCTCGAACGGCAAATATCAAGATATAGATAGTGGCAAAATTTTTCTTTCTTTTATCCAATGTTCCAGAGAGGGTGGCATCTTACTAAAAAAAATATCTTTCAATGGTGATTCTGGTGGTTCCTACTGTACTCCCAAAGAGTTGCCTGATATTGTCCGCGCCACTAATGTTGAGGTTCTTTTAGAGAAAGGAGACTCGCAATGAACAACATTTTTCTACTTATGCTAATGCATTGCTTGTTGGTGCTTTGTATATTGATTTATCAATAGGAGAAATAAATATAGATGCAGGCATATATAAAATCTTATCTAGGTGCATGACACCTCAATTGGCGAAATTCATTGCTGACGAATTTTGGATTGTCAATTCTTGTTGCCCTGATTCTTGTGAACGATAACAAGAAGAAAGATGACTCATGGCTGAATTATTACTTTTGGGTGCGTTTATAGTCTTCGTCAGGATTTTGATCGCACTGAGTAAATGGCTGACTTGCCGACTGAAATGGTCGCCTGCTGCGGTGTTTTTCACACGTTTGGCTATTGTGATTGGCGCTTTTCCGCTGATGCTGGCGGATGAGATTATTGGGGCTATTCAATATGAGTATCTATGCAAAAGATATGGTATTTCGAGCGCTGATTTATCAAAGGCAAAAGGAAAAAGTAATAATAAACCGGACTGAAGGCGAGCCTGTGCCACATACCGCGCTTCCGATAGAAGAAGACTTCATATCATTGACCGATGCGCAAACAAAAGAGACTTTGGGCATTTTTCGCGCATATGGGACTTCCGGGGAAAGATGGCTCACCACATATACCTGGGTCGGCATAAATGGCGGCAGTCCAATGTTTATCCATTCGAAATGTTTTTATTATCAAAGAGAATACGCCAACAATCAGATTTCCATCGTAGAGTGAAAGGCTCATCATGATCTCCATCCATCGCAGCTATATCAACGCATTGCTTGCGGATGCAACTTATGCCATCAAAGAGGAAGATCGAAATGGACTTATTGGTGAGGATATGAAAACACATAAAGATATTAATAAACGCATGACGCCAATAATTGCTGACTACATGGGCAAACATTTTTCAGTTGTCAATAGAATTAATGCAAATGACTTTCCGCTTTCAGCGGACACAGGTTTTGACGCCACAGTCTGGCGGTAAAACAGCAGAGACCGCCTGTATGGCGGCAATGGGGACGACCGTATGGAAAGCGGCGCGGGCAATGACTGGCTGGAAGGCGGGGCGGGAGAAGACACCTATGTTTTTGGCAAGACTGACACGGGTGTTGACACCATCTATGACAGCGACGGCAAAGGCCATCTGGAATATGAAGGCCAAAAGCTCAAAGGCGGCATGCGCCTGCATCAAAACGTCTGGTTCAACAAAGACCAGGGTTTTATTTATTCGCTCATTGGCAGTGAAGCCAACCCCATCTTGCTTGTGCAGCGCAAAGAAGGCGAACAAACCCGCACCGTAGCGCGCATACGCAACTGGCGCAATGGCGACCTGGGCCTGAGCATGAGCAATCAGTCTGATACGGACGGCGCCAGCATGGACCTGAACCAGTCAGGCACAGCAGGCTACATCCACATCAACGCAGGCCAGGCCGACAAAGGCGTCTCCCTTGCAGGCAACAGCCAGTCCAACTCCTTTACTGGTTCCGGCTACGCCGACCACATCAGCACAGGAGACGGCAATGGCAACTACGTCATGGCAGGTGGCGGCAGCGACGTGGTAATTGGAGGAGAAGGGCGCGAGTACATCCGCGCGGGCGTGGCCTTTACGTGGCCGGGGATGGTTGATGACGACACCGTCTACGGCGGCCCAAACACCGACATGATTTACGGCGGCATAGGAGACGACTGGCTGTGGGGCGACAGTGACGATGATCAATGGCAGCGGCACAACGGCCAAAGCCACCAAAGAGGCGACTGGATCAGCGGCGAAGCGGGCAGCGACCGCATTTACGGCAGCAGCGCAAAAGATGTGCTCTTTGGCGGCGCGGGCAACGATGACATCAAAGGCGGCGCAGGCGATGACCTCATCCTGAGGGACGCGCAATACAGCGTGGCAAGCCGCGTCATAGCGCAGTCCTACGCAGGCGCAGGCACGCGCAGCTACAGCTGGAATGCGGCCACGCAAGAGTTTCAGCAGGCCCGCACTGATGACGCCTACGCCATGGATCCCGTCATGGTCCCCAATGGCCGCATCCACGAATGGGACTGGCAAGCCGAGCCGCACGGAACGGGTTACCGCTTCACCCTGGGCGCGGGCATCAGCTTCATGCAGCAGCAGCGCGTAGCCGACGATGACAACTGGCCGCAGACGTTTTTTTGCCATCAACCGAATATGCCGTTCATCGCTCCAATATCGCCTTTTATCGGAAGCTGGGCCTGAAAAGCGGAAATCGTTCATGCTTTTCATGGAATAAGGGCCGGCATAAGCAAAAACCGGGTGTATAAAGCATCCCGTTGAGAGCAAATCGCAATGTTGCCG
>ERZ772948.2132-NODE-2132-length-10308-cov-3.558861_pt1 | contig 10308 bp, 9 predicted proteins | sample MGYA00511945_ERZ772948 | MGnify/ENA primary metagenome ERZ772948 (study PRJEB29015, sample SAMEA2737927) | human oral metagenome | biome: human oral; feature: human-associated habitat; material: dental | place: China | collected 2141 ... | reverse complement strand
TTAGATAACAGCCTGAAGTGACAAACAGGATCGTGAGATTTGGAGAGGGCAAATCTTCTTATAATATAAGGTCGGATAACCTAAGATGTGCGCCTGGCTCTTGGTAAGGATTATTTCTGGGCAAAGTATTATATTCCTGGCGCATTAGGATTGCCAGCATGGATATATGATGCAACAAAATGCAGCGCATATGGAGGTGCTCAGGCTTTTAATGGAGGAGAATGTGGATGCTAGTTTCTTTAATTATAGTTTTTATAGTTGGTATTCTTATTTGTATAGAGAATATAAAGGCGCTATATCACTATTATGCCCATAATATTGGGGCTATGATCCCGTTTATTGGAGGAGTGTTGTTATTGGTTGGTATCGGCACTATATTGGATAAAAGCTTGAATCATAAGATGGTGACAGTGTTATTCGATATTGCATTTGTTTATTGGCCACTGATGATTATTAGATGCGCCATCTTGTGGATAATATCAAAAAATAGCGTTTGGTATATTGTGAAAAGCTATTTTTCATACCAGCCATTCAGGATCAAATAGGTCAGTGCTTCTCTTGGCCGCGCATTTTCATGCAGTCCGCCCAATAGGGGCGTTCCGCCTTTCTGTAGCCGTCAGATTTGCCCCTCATTTAATAGCTGGTTGGCCTCACGTCCAGGGTTGACATGGATAGGAACTCCTTCATGACGCCAGAAATAATGCTTGGAACTAATTTTCTATCTTTGGAGATAAGGGTATTAATGAAAATGAAAATTCGGAATATGGATGCAATCGAGGCAATAATCATCTTGTGCGCGGATAAAAACTTTGGCTTATTCTGCAAGGAAGCTTTGCTATTTGCAGACGGATGGCCGCGTCATATAAGAAAAAAGTATGGGAATGCAATGGTTTTTACCGAAAAGGAGGCGTATAATATAGAATCGTTAAGATTCACGGGAGTGCGCGGAAATTCTTTTATTGAAAAGTTGTTTTATTTCATGAATTTGAATTGGAAGGTGGAGGTTGTTCTTGAAAAGATGAACTTTAACATAGAGGAACTGAAAGATGCGATTATGGATACGTTTGATAAGAATTTTATCTTTGGCGATGATAATGCCCAGTTTAATGCTGAAGCGCTTAGGTGCATCAAACGTGAGATAATGAATGCGGAAACGTTGACGGATATATTTGATGCCATGAAGATTTCTAGTGATCGGCTAGGAAATGATCCTTCACTCGGAGAAAATTTATTGAGCGAAGGTCTGTATTAAATTTACGGCATTATCCCGGCTTGCTTATATTTGCTCCTTATTCAATAGCATGATGTCCTAGTGGAACGTGCGCAAAAGCCGTTTTTAGCCCTTTCAGATTCGCTCCTGTTTTTGACTCGGCAGCCCCTCACCCCGCCACTGCCAGTCTCTGCCTGCTGCTGACGCCAAACTGAAGCCCTTCACGCCCTGCAATGTTTTTGCCACGCCCGCCAAAGTCTTGCCTTCGCTGACAGTGCCCGCGTACTGACCTTGGCGTCGTTGCTGGTGCAACAGCTGGTGCAAGCGCAGCAAAGTCAGAGGCAAGTAAGCCTGCCCACCAGGACTGCACGGAAAGCACACAAGAACTGGCCGGCGGTTGAGCTGAGTCCACCATCGCCATCGGCGTGTTGCCGCACCTACCAGTGAGTCACGGTAGCGGCAGGCAAAGCCAGCACGGCGAAAGACTGCCATGCGGCGTTGGTCGCAGGCCCGATAAGTGAGGGCAGGTAACTTGAACGGAAAATCAGCCTGAATGGGAGAGGCGAGGTGAAGAGCCAGATGTGGCGTCTTCGGCAAGGCCAGAATCAATCCGGCTTCAATGGCGCAAACCAATTTGAGGCTGCCGGGGGCACAGTACTTTGATGCGGAAAAGGGGCTGCATCAGAACTGGAGCAGGGGCTATGCGCCGGGTCTGGGCGATACATACAGACTGATCCGATCGGGCTGGCGGGATGAATTAATGTTTGCTTATACGTTAATGAAAATCCGAAAGACATATTGGCGATACTGCGAATCTATTTTTGGATTTGGCAACTTTCGTTAGTGTTCAACGAGGAGTCACTCTTGAAGAGGCCATTGAAAGATAAAAATAACAAGTACAGTAAAACAGAAGGCGGTAAGAGACTGTATTGGATATTCCCCAATGAGAATTGGGGCAAGAGAAAAAATTGTAAAAATAAGGAATGAATAACAGCATTGAAATCTGAAACAGGCGGATTTTTGCTAGGTTTGGGTGCAGGTATGTTTGGGACGGGCCAACCCCGGCTGGACGCTGGTTTATGTCAAGAATAGCGACAGGCATTGCGGCTTTTACAGTAATAGGGTCCTGTTCGGGGTGACTCATCTCCATGCTTCCGTGAAGAGTAATGAGAACTGTGATTGCAGAATGGGTTTATAAATGACGCTGATTGAATTATTGTTTTTCATATTTCATATGTTTATATGGTGGTTAATCTTTGGTTTTTTAAGAGAGTCCTTTTGGTGGCCGTTTGCATTAATCATTTCTATTCCGTGTCTTATTTGTATTTTGATAATTCTTCATTGGCGAACTCTGGCACCAGACATTGTTCGCTGGATCAGGAGGATGATAAACAGGAACAAATAATATCTTGAAATAAACCATATATAATATGCTTGTCTTAAAAATTGTGCTGAAGTTGCATTATATACATGCAACGTGCGCCTGCCAACAAGTATGTGTCCAGATTATCTGATTAATCTGGATCCACGCTGCGATTTACATTGACGAGATTTGGTCATGATGCACAAGAATATAATATGCTCCGCTGCAATTGCCTGCCTGGTTCCATTGTTCTGGTTTCTTTTGCTTCATATGGGCATTTTTTCATGGATAATGATGTTCTTGCTGTGGTTTTGCATGATGATTGCCGGATTCCTGATTGGCAATTTGCATGGGCGATATTTATATATTCTTATCATTTGCATATCACTTCTTTTCGCCGTGACAAATGTTCTGGGAAATTTTTCTTTTGGCCGCGAGACTGATTTTCCTGGCGTTTCCGGAGGGAGGATTGTTTTCGTGTATTGTCTGTTTTTCGGATTTCTTGAAATGTGCGCAGGCGTGATGTGTTGTAGGGCGTATGATTTTTTGACTGCCAAATATATCAATGCCACAAGAATATAGGAATGGAATATCTAAATCATTGCATAGCCAGGCCGGAGCAGGCCGAGAAAGGCAGCTGCGCTACAACGCAGCGGGCAGACTGAGTGAAAAATTGGATGGTGAATGGCTTTCTCGTGACGGAGTATTATATCATTTGGCATTAAAGCCATGAGAACTGCCGCTGACAATGATGATTGCGATTGGTTGACATGAAAAAATACAAAATGTACCGCAGGTGGATGCTGAATGCCGTGAAAAATGAGCTTGTTCCAAAGCTCGGGGAGCAGGAATTTGAGCGCGTGTTTTTAAAGGGAGAAGAGAAAAAGCAATTGGAGCAATTTTATCCATTCGGGAAATTTCAAAGGTTCAGGGGAGATGTTGTTGATATTCTTCAGATTCAATTTCCGCAATATGGATATCCAGAGTTTCGCATTGGTGCGGGCACGGTTGCGAAGAGCGGGTATGAACATCAGATTTTTGGACATATCGCAGCAAAGGATGTATGGGTTGGATATTTGATTCCCTATTATTCTTTTTATGCGATACCGTTTACAGGAAGATGGTTTTCCGTTCCTTTTTATTCTTTCCGCAAGTTAAATGAGGAAGATTTTTCTGCCTATGTCAGAAAAATCAGTGCCGCATTGGTAAATGAAATAAATGAGGCCTTGATTCACGATAGAAGAGGAAAACATACAAGAAAATGTGGTTGAGGGCTTGCTTGACCATATTGATTGGACTGTCTGACTGAGCGGCTCTTGGCTGCGCCAGCCATGCCGAAGGCCACTGCCGCTTTCTTGTCTGACCAAGCCGTGCCGCCTCATGCAGTCCATCCAGAAAGGGCGCTGCCGCCTTTCTGTAGCCTTCTATTTGCTCCTCATTCAATAGCAATAGGTCTTAGCAGGAACTGCGCAAGCGCGGTTTTTGCCCCGTCAAATTAGCTCCTGTTTCTGATGTTCCGGGAGTCCATTCAGCCCGCAAGAAAGCGGTCTGTTTGCGCGAGCTGCTGTTGTCTGGCCGCGAGGAGCGGCGGATCGGGCTGGGCTGCAAGGCGCAGATTGCAGGCCATCCGAGTCCGCCTGTTCACAGCTGCGGTTATGGCGTGAATTAAGCAAGCGATAGCCCCGCCTTGCGCATTTGGCGTTGTTGCGCGCGATGATTTCTGGCCGCCTATCGCCATGAAAGCAGCGCCCCATTGGGCCAGCGGTGTGCATGCGCCTGCTGCTGGGCTGCCTTGATTTCGGTTTTCTTTTGGCGGCTTGACTGTTTTCTTCGTTTTTCCGCTTTGGGCGCTTTCTTTTCCCGGCCAGGGGCTTGCGGCGCGAAGGGGCGCGTGACACTTGCTGACATTTGTTTGTCTGCTGGAGATGTCGATGCCCGCTCTGTTTTTGCGCCGCCCTGGTTCTTCTTGTGTTTTGGCCTGCTTGCGCCCAGGCTGGCTTCATGCCCTGGCTTGCGCGGCCGCGCTGGCTTGCGCTGCATCAGCCGTATCGGCCGCAGAGCAGGCTCGCGCGGCAGAGCCTGAACAAGGCAAGGAAAAAGAGCGCACGCTGGAGGCAATCACCGTCACGGGCGAGCGCATCGAGCGCAGCTTGCGCGACACGGCTTCATCTGTTTCCAAGATGGACGCGCAGGATGTCGAGGCGCAGCCGGGGCGCTCTTCAGTGCAGGAGGCGCTGGAACATGTGCCCAACGTGGTGTTTGCGGGCACGGTTTCCGCGCCGGTGATTCGCGGGCAAGACGCGCAGGGGCCGATTTTTGGCGCGAGCGCCTTTTTGGGCGGCACGGTGCCGCGCGCCACCATCAATGTGGACGGGCGCTATCTGAGCTACAACGAGCTGGTGTTTGGCGCCGAGCCGCTGTGGGATGTGGAAAGCATCGAGGTGTTTCGCGGCCCGCAAACGGTTTCGCAAGGGGCCAACAGCATTGCCGGGGCCGTTGTGGTGCATACCAAGGAGCCGACGTTTCACCGTGAAGGCGCGGCGCAGGTATCCGCTGGCGGCATGCGCGCGCGGCGCGCTTCGGCAGTGATTTCCGGGCCGCTGGTGTCCAACGAGCTGGCCGCGCGCCTGGCGGTGGATGCCAGCCAGCGCGACACCTTCATTCACTACGTGAACCCGCGCTTTGCCAAGGGCGACACGGATCAGGACTTCGAGTCGCGCAGCGCCCGCCTGAAGCTGCTGTGGCAGCCCGCCGCCCTGCGCCAGCTCACGGCGCGGCTGGCGCTCACGCACACGCAAGGCAGTCGCCCCACGAACGAATCGGCCAATGCGCCTTACAGCCGGTACGACAGCCTGACGCTGGCCATGCCCAGCTTCAGGCAGTGGAACAACGGCGTGGTGGCCGATGTGGCCTGGCGTTTTGCCAATGACCTGACGCTCTCGCACCGCGCCAGCTTCTCGCACCTGAATGTGCGGCGCGTGGCCGAGCCGTTTTCCAACGGCGGCGCGCTCATCACGCTCAAAACCGTCACGCACGAAACCAAGCTGGACTTTGGCGATGCCCAGTCCGTCTGGCGCGGCGCGGCGGGCCTGTTCGTGAACCATGCGCGGTCGGACGACTTGCTCTACACGCGCGGCATCTCCCGGTTTGACGACCGCAAGCGCAATCTGGGCCTGTATGGCGAGCTGAGCCGCCGCCTGGGCGCAGATGGGCGCTGGCTGCTCACGGGCGGGCTGCGCTACCAGAGCGACCACATCCGCCGCAGCGGCAAAACGCCTTTTTCCCGCGTGCCGATGGCGTATGACCAGCGCTTTCACGCCGTGCTGCCCAAGCTCTCGCTGGCGTATGACCTCTCGCGCACGGCCACGGTGGGCGCGCTGGTGAGCAAGGGCTACAACCCCGGCGGCGCGGGCGTGAGCTTCGCGCAATCGCGCACGTACAGCTTTGACGCTGAAACGCTGTGGAACTACGAGCTGTTTGGCCGCGCCAGCTTGCTGGGCGGGCGCATGCTGCTCACGGGCAACGTGTTTTTCAGCGACTTGCGCCACTCCCAGCGCCTGCTGCCCGACTACCTCAATGGGCGCCTGTATGGCGCGGTGGTGGTCAATGCCGACCGCGCCCGCGCCCGTGGGCTGGAAGTGTCGGCCGACTGGCAGGCCAACGCCCGCTGGCGCTTCAAAGCCGCGCTGGGGCTGCTGCACACGCGCATTTCGCGCTTTCAGGCCACGGGCGGGCAGCTACTGCAAGGCAATGAATTTGGCCGCGCGCCGCGCCACACCCTCTCGCTCGGCGCCGAGTGGACGCCCACGCCCGGCCTGAACCTGGCGCTGGACGCGCGCCACACCGCACGCTTTCACTCCGCCGACGACAACCTGCCCGGCTACGAAGTGGGCGGCCACACCGTGATCAACGCCCGCGCCAGCTGGCAGATCAACCGCCACGTGCAGCTTTTCGCCTGGGTGAACAACCTGGCCGACCGCGTTTTGCCCATCTGGATGCACGACGACCGCACGGCCGGCGGCATCGTCTCTTCCATGATGCCGCCCCGCCAGATTGGCGTGGGCGTGAAGGCGGAGTTTTGAGAGACTGCTCTCAACCCGGATTAATAGCAAAATTCCCTCATGGAACCAAGCGCGATGAGCAGCGGCAGGCGCTTGCCTGATGCCGCGCCCTGCGGCCTGCTTGCGCGTATGCCTGCCGGAAAGTGCTTGCGCACGATCTCCCGCTACGCGTCGCTCCTGCCGCTTGGATGTATGACGACAGTTCGCTGCAAATTCTCTCTTTGAGGGCAGCCTCCGAGGAATCCCAACCATGAGCAAGACCATTTCCCTGACCCGCTATCTCGTTGAAAAACAGCGGGTGGACGGGCACATTCCCGCGCATTTGCGCCTGCTGATTGAAGTGGTGGCGCGCGCGTGCAAGCGCATCAGCCTGGCTATCAACAAAGGCGCCGTTGGCGGCGTGCTGGGCAGCGCAGGCAGCGAGAACGTGCAGGGCGAAGTGCAGAAAAAGCTCGACATCATCGCCAACGAAGTGCTGATTGAGGCCAACGAATGGGGCGGCCATCTGGCCGCCATGGCCAGCGAAGAGATGGAGAGCATTCACGTGGTGCCCAACCGCTACCCGCAGGGCGAATACCTGCTGCTGTTCGATCCGCTGGACGGCTCCAGCAACATCGAGGTGAATGTGAGCATTGGCACCATCTTCAGCGTGCTGCACATGCCCGAAGAAAGCCGCAGCGTGCAAGAGAAAGACTTTCTCCAGCCCGGCAGCCGCCAGGTGGCGGCGGGCTACTGCATCTACGGCCCGCAAACCACGCTGGTGCTCACCGTGGGCGACGGCGTGGCCTCCTTCACGCTGGACCGCGAGCAAGGCAGCTTCGTTCTCACGCAAGACAACCTGCGCATTCCCGAAGACACGCACGAATTCGCCATCAACATGAGCAACATGCGCCACTGGGACGCGCCCGTGCGCCGCTACATCGACGAATGCCTGCAAGGCAAAGACGGCCCGCGCGGCAAGGACTTCAACATGCGCTGGATCGCCAGCATGGTGGCCGACGTGCACCGCATCATGACGCGCGGCGGCATCTTCATGTACCCGTGGGACAAGCGCGAGCCGGACAAGCCCGGCAAGCTGCGCCTGATGTACGAGGCCAACCCCATGGCCTGGCTCATTGAACAGGCCGGCGGCGCGGCCACCAATGGCCGCCAGCGCATTCTTGACGTGCAGCCGCAAAAGCTGCACGAGCGCGTGAGCGTCATTCTCGGCAGCAAAAACGAAGTGGAGCGCGTCACGCGCTACCACCAGCAAGCGGGCCAGACCCAAGGCTGACCCAGGCTGGGGCAGGCGGCTTTTCGCTTCTGAAAAAGGAGCGAATTCAAGGGGCTGAAAATGGCTTTTGCGCCCGTTTCACTAGGCCGAATCGACATTCACCCCACCCACAAGGGAATCGATGCGAGGTAGAGGAAAGCCAGGAAGTGGGAGGGCTTGCGGTCGAAGCGAGTGGCGATGCGGCGAAACGGTTTGAGCCTGGCAAAGCAACGTTCGATGCGATTGCGTAGCCGGTACAGTGCCTTGTCGCAGGCACGCGGTTGCTGGCAGCTGCGAGGCGGGTTCACCGGCTGGGCGCCGAGCGAGTGGATCTGCGCCACCAGTTGCCGGCTGTCATGGCCTTTGTCGGCCAAGACGCACTTGGGCTTGAACCCGGCCAGCAGCGCTGGCGCTTGCGTGATGTCGTTACGCTGGCCGCCAGTGAGGATAAATCGCACCGGGCGGCCCTGGCCATCCACCGCCATGTGGATCTTCGTGCTCAGACCTCCTGGGCAACGCCCCAGAGCCGGGTGCGTTGCCCCCTTTTGCGGTCGCCGCCTGTGCGTGCGCCCGGACAATGCTGCTGTCGATCATCAGATACTCGTTGCTTCGCTCCTGAATCAGGGACTGCAACACCCGCTCCCAGATGCCCTTGGCCGCCCAGCGGGTGAAGCGCTTGTGCACGCTCTTGCAGGCTCCGTAGCGCGTCGGCAGATCACTACGCCCAGGGTCACTGGCCTTGCCTGGGAGCAGATCTTCGATTCGCTCCCATTGGGTTTGGGTCAATTCGTAGCGGCTGGGCCGCGGATGCTTGGTCTCGGACATCCGCCGGAGATACCGGATGAATGTCGATTCAGCCTAGCGTCTGGCCACGGTCTGTCCATGCAATGAGTCCGGAACGGGCAAGACGCTGCCAACGAATGCGCAAGACTGAATACCAGAGGACGAAAGCGCGAAGCCATTTTTGCTCTTTTATCCATAGCAATAGGTCCTAGTGGAAACTGCGCTGAATGGCATTTTCGCCGCTTCAATTAGCTCCTGTTTTTGATGCCGCATGGCCCGTGAGGCATGCCAGGTTTGTGGCGCGGGCGGGCAGGAACCCGCCGCTTCATCCATTCCGCAAGCCAGTTGCGGACGGAGGCACCCGGCCCCGGAGCCTTGGCGCAGGCCGGTTTCGCGGCTCCTTTCCTGAAGCGGTTTCCACGCGCCTTCGCGCCCTGGCCCAACAAGGGGGCTGAAACATAATTGCCGCCATGAGTGCGAACGCAACAGAAGAAATGCCCGTGAGGCCCATCAGGCGCATGCGAGGGCCGTGGAAACCCGCGCCTGCGCTGCAAGCCTCGGCCTGGCTGCATCTGCTGGGGCTGGGGGCCGTGGCGGCCCTGCCGCAGAGCTGGCCTGCCTGGCTGGGCGTGCTGCTGGCCAACCATGCGGCGCTGGCAGGCGTGGGGCTGTGGCCGCGCAGCCAGGGGCTGGGGCCGAACCTCACGCGCTTGCCGCCGCAGGCCGCCGCGCGCGGCGAAGTGGCGCTGACGTTTGACGACGGCCCTCATCCGGAAGTCACACCCCGCGTGCTGGATTTGCTGGACGAAGCGCGCATGCGCGCCACTTTCTTTTGCGTGGGCGAGCGCGTGCGCCGCCATGCCGCCCTGGCGCGCGAGATGACGCGGCGCGGCCATGTCATTGAAAACCACACCGAAACGCACCCGCATGCTTTTTCCGTTTACGGCTGGCGGCGCATGTCGCGCCAGGTGGCGCAGGCGCAGGCCAGCATCGGCTCGGTGACGGGGCGTGCGCCGCAGTTCTTCCGCGCCGTGGCGGGGCTGCGCAATCCGCTGCTGGACCCCATCTTGCACCGGCAGGGCCTGTTGCTGGCTTCATGGACGCGCCGTGGCTACGACACGCGCTGCGCCGACGCTGGCGTGGTCACGGCGCGCCTGACGCGCGGTTTGGCTGCGGGCGACGTGCTGCTGCTGCATGACGGCAACTCCGCCCTTGCGCCTGACGGGCAGCCCGTGGTGCTGGCCGTGCTGCCGCGCCTGTTGCAGGCCCTGCGCGGCCAGCGCCTGCGCAGCGTGCCGCTGAACGAGGCTTTCAAGGGCGGCAAAGCCGTCTGCCCGCTGGACAAGGTGGCGGCATGAGCGGTCTGCATGATGCTTTCACGCCAGACGAACGCGCCTTGCAGCGCGCGCTGGTGGATGCGGCCAGCCAGCGTTTTCGCGCAGGCGGGCGCTTTGCCTGGCATTTCGCACGCGGCAAGCTGGGCGGCGATCCCATGTTTCTGGCCTTGCTGCGCATGGGCGCGCTGCCGCCGCAGGCGCAAGACTTTCTGGATCTGGGCTGCGGCCAGGCCGTGCTGGCCGCGTGGCTGCTGGCCGCGCGCGACCGCTTTGAATCCGGCGCGTGGCCCGCAGGCTGGCCC